>Ga0208934_1000767_pt1 | contig 12951 bp, 18 predicted proteins | sample MalvirDeepMed_s2_FD_184243 | JGI IMG/M metagenome (GOLD analysis project Ga0208934, IMG submission 184243) | Marine viral communities from the Global Malaspina Expedition - Malaspina viral metaG DeepMed_s2 (SPAdes) (version 2) | ecosystem: Environmental > Aquatic > Marine > Oceanic | place... | reverse complement strand
GTCAACCCCGGTTTCATCGCGAACTTCTTTGAGTAGAACATTCTCTTTCTTGGTGAGAATATCCTTCACTTCATTAGCTTTTTCCACATCCACCCTTACTCCACGGCGCCGCATCTCAAATACGATAGGCAAAAGGGAAAGCTCCATCTCCAATATTTCTGAGCATCCGTCATCCAACAGCTTCTTATGGAGGACATCCCATAATCCGAATGTCAGACGTGCATCTGTTTCCGCGTATAGAGCTACTCGTGCCGCCGGCAGCTTCCACATCTCTGCCTTGGCATCCACACCATGCTGGCCTGCGGCTCGCCTTAGATCTTGTTCCTGCTTGCGCTCTCCGAGATACGTGGCAGATAAGGCGTTAAGGGAATAGCTGAACCTGTTTTCATCCAGTAGCGGCGCCGCGATCATCGTGTCGAGTATGCGGCCTTTTATTTCTATTCCCTCCGTCAAAAGCCATCCAAGGTCGTACTGCGCATTATGGAAGACGACATCCATGCCATGCTTCAATTGATCCTTGATCCAACGGACGACCAAATCCTTGGCCATGTTGCCGCGGCCCCAGTGTCCGATAGGGAGATAGGAATGCCAATCCTGTGCGGCGACAGCAATGCCAATGAGTTCACCATCCCCCCTTGCCCAACCAGGGCCTAAAGTTTTTAGGTTGGTGTCTCGCGTTTCCACATCTATGGCTATGACCTTTTCAGAAGAAAGGTCTGGGAGAGAATCTGGCGGCGTCCAAATCGTCTCGTCAAATAAATCTTCCATATCTAGATATGTTTCCAAGTGTCGCGGTTTATTATCGCGCTGAGATTTCCCTTTGAGATTTTGTATTTTTCGCGGATGAAAGAATAACTTTTCCCGCTATTTTTCAGAGCCCTCATGTCCAAAACTTCTTCTGCCGTGAATTTGCGGTGGCCAGACATATGGCGACCATGACGCACCTTGTCCGCTGTGTTCTCTGCGGGCGTAGCCCAGCGCAAGTTGGTGTAGTGGTTGTTGATTGGATCACCGTCCCAATGGGCGCATTGGTGCGAGGGGGTTGGTTGTGGTCCAAGGAACGCGGCCAAAACCAAACGGTGAGCATAGAAGGTTACGCCTCTACCGTCGATATTAATTTTGTAGATTCGATATCCCCCCTTACCAATCCGGCCTTTCAGAATTTTCCCGGCCAACAGGTTGGATTTATTTTTCAATAGCCGGAGGTCGCCACATTCAGACACCTCGTAATCCGGAATAATTGATCCCCGCCACTCCATTCCTTATGTCCTATTCCTATGAGCTACGAGCAATGCCCATAGTGCCATGTAGGCCGCGCCGTCGATGCAATCGTCCTCGTTGAACTCACCAACCTCGTCTCTGGCGACTTTCAGAAGTGCCATGCACAAAGCCACTTTGTCAGCGGTTACCGGTCCGTTTTTAAGTACGGGCGTCCACAGTTCCGCCACACGCTCATGCAGATCCACAAAGTTGCCATGAGACTTTGCTCTGGGTCCGTTGAGGAGATTTCCTATTGTCTTCAGTAAAGAATCTATTGTCATACACCGCACATACCTTCGCAATCTTCATTAAACAGATCGCCTTGGCCCAATTCTCTAAGTGTTCGCAAATCCACCTCTTCGAGAGGCTTTTTTGAATGATGCATAAACTGCTTTTCTTCTCTGATGTCGCGTATTGCCCTATCAACTTCAATGGCATCTTTCCAGCTTGTCTTATCGCGTTGCGTATCGCGCCAATGCGCATCGCCTTTTAAAGGACATCCTATGCAGGCGGATTTCACTAAACCAGGGTGCTTTGGGTATTCTCGATCAAACCACTGATGGCAATCGTTTCTGTTCATTTCTTTATCTATCAACGGCCAAATGTTTTTCATGTATTTGACCTGAGACTCTTTCATTCGCCAAACTTCATCGAGACTAATGCCTAACCACATCTTGATCATGCCAGCGGCTAACTCCCGTCCATGGGTCACGCCTGCAAGTTCTTTAACTTTGTCACGAATGGGGTTGAGCTTGAAAACTTTCGTACATTGCCGACGCCCGATTCCCTTAGAGGTGTGCCAAGGGATATCGCTGTAACCCGGCTTCAAAACCTTTTCACGGATACTTCCAGCCGTTACTCTGTACACAGGAAATGGAAGCTGGGACTCTAGCCAATCTAGGTGCTCATATACAGCTTCTGGTTCCCATTGCGTGTCGGCAAATATCGCGCAGTCAGGCATTGGCGTTATCTGACCTTTAGCTGACATCAACGCCATAACGGAACTTTGAACACCAGCACCAAGACTGAGTATGTTCATTTTTGGTTTATCTATTGTCATAAGTCGTAATACTGATTTGTCATAGGCGCCATAACATGGAGTTCTTTCTTTGCCCGTGTGACCGCGACATAAAACACCCTATGCTCCACACTGCCTCCTCTCTTCAACTTTCCAGCCGCCGCATAAGAGAGATCAGGAACAACTAGTATATTGTCACACTCGCCGCCCTTCATGCCGTGGATCGTACTGAGATTTATACGGGGATGCTTTACATTTTCACCGCGCTTGAGAGCGTTAAGAACATATGTCTTGGTTTCAAGATCAATCTTATCCAAAGCCTCATGCCACCTCAATTCTTTATCCCGTAGCAACCCCAGCGTACCCATAGCTTCATCCATCGTGATCAGATCATCCTCAGTCAACGCTTGAAGGTTCTTGGACCGTGGTCCATAGCCCTTCTCGTAAGCGTTGTTCATATAGGAATAGACATTCCGGATTTGCGACCCAGAGAGGGATTCCCCCCTCGTCCACGACTCCCAATCCATCATCGCATCGTAGGTCTTGGGCGCAATGCTGGGATGACCTTTTCGACTATATACAAAACCTTCATCCCGCAGCATCTTGGCATATGACGATACCAGCCGGTTGGTTCGAGCCATGATCGTCCAGTTTCCAGAGTGTAGAGGAACATCGAATATATTTTGATGCCACTGGATACGGCCTTCTTGGTCTGTGGGATGCCAGACTTTTGGTTCCCGGCCCTCGATCCTACGGACTATGGTCTGCGCTTCCTTCCATATCAATCGAGGTACTCTGTAGGATTGGTGCAGAACTATCTTATTAGGCGATGCGTTCTGGAACGCTTGCACATCCGCACCCTGAAAATCCATGATGGCTTGATCGTCATCCCCAACAAAAACCACGATTCTTGGTTGTTTCTGTAAGATATTAACCATCTCCCATTGCAGGGTGGAGAGATCCTGGGCCTCGTCAACGAACAGAGCATCAATGTCCAAGGGCATTGCGCGTTCTACGAACTGCTCAATCATGTCCGTAAAGTCTATCTTGTGTCTGACGCGCTTGAAATCCTCATAGGCGTTTACGAGACGCTTGAGTACAGACCACGACATGTCAGGGTGAGCGTGTTTTGCAAAAGTTTCCTCAAGCGATAGCCTCTTATTGCGCGCCAGATAATAAACGCCGAGAAGCTGATCCCCTTCCGCCAAACCTACTTGATCAAAATCGCTCTCTGCCCTGTTGCTCTTGCTCTTCCCAAATATAAGACCAATTTGGTCCCCTATCTCTTTTAGATCACTTGATCGAATAACATCCTTGGTCGTAAACCCTCCTTCCCGAAACGCTATGGAGTGAAGCGTTTGGAAATTAGTGAGGGAGTCTTCCTCTATCCCCCAGTCCCTGCACACACGTTGCCGGCTTTCCGCTGCGGCTTTCCGGGTAAACGACACGCAAGCAATGCGCTCTGGAGGAATTCCGTCCTCGATACAGTTTCGTACCAGGTTGGAGACGGTTTGCGTTTTACCGCAGCCGGGTGGTCCCATGTATGTTGTGGTTTCAGTCAGAACGGAACATCCTCTGGCTCGAAAGTAACGCCAGGAAGTTCCACATCCCCGCGTTTCATCTCTGGAACAAACCACACTCGGATAGCTATTTGTTTACCCTGATCATCCATGAACGAATACCTCTTGTCGGATATCTTGCCACTGTTCAGTTCCTTGAGCCGCTCCGTTATCTGTCCGCGTGTATAGACCAAAAAATTACTGCGTTTCAAAAACTCCTGTAGGGCGCCGAGTTTGAAATACGTAATGCCGTCCTCTGTCCAAGGCTTGCCCGTGATCAACTCCTCCGGGCTGTGCGCTTGGAATCTTCCCGCACAGAATTGTTCCAGTAGTTCCAAGAACTGTCCCTTCTGTGTTAACTCCTCCGGGACCGAAATGCGTGTGGCATTGCTCAGTATGGCATCTATAAGGTCGCGCCAATCCGCGTCCTTCATTTTTGGCGGCATCTTGTATATCTGCTCCATGCACGCACGTTGAAACTCTACTTGCATCTGTAGCTGCTTGGTTGATAACTCCAAGCGTATTCCATCCACATCCACAAACCACACAGGCGGCTCAGACTCCACTACAGTCAATCCGCTCAACGTAGGAGCCTGATAGTAGTTGCCGATACCGTATTTTCTCGTCTTGCAAAGCGATTTGTTACAGTGGGAATGCAAGGGTTCTTGCTTGCAAGTGTAGTAGTAATCTTTCTTCTCAAGTTGATCCTGTATTGCGACAACTTCTTTGGCGGGCAGTGACGGTGAGCAGTATTCTTGGTTATGCTTCTCAAGAAGATGCTTCCAGTTCTCTGGGTCCGCGAGCCTGTAATAAATTCCTACGTTCAAAAGCGTGGTGTTTCTGCCGCCCTCTGGAATACCCAATTCTGTCATTTGCTGTAGACAAGGTGGCCCGTGTGGAAGAACTGTCTCCTCGCCTCCAATAGAGACAGAGGAAAGATCTTTGGCAGATATCCTTGCACTTTCCGCCTTATCTAAAAACTCATCAAGGCTCAGACTGCCGTTGTTCTCCGACAGTGCATAACGTGTCGTGTATTCGCCGAAGTACGGTAAATTAATAAAGCTGCCGACATCCCCCCGATCTGCGAGGAGTATTTCTTGCTTAGGGAATATCTCGCACGTACCCCAACCAAGCGCCGCTGCAAATTCCGACAGTTTATCGCGCATCTCCGATGCCGCGATCTTCTCAGACATGAACAGGAATAAATGAGCGCCGCCTGATTTGGACCGGCATGTAATAAGGGGAAGTTTCAGTCTAATTACTTTGGAATAAAGAGCCGCAAGGTCTAAATCATAATCATCAATATCGAGGACTCCAAACGAACACATGCTCGTTTGGTCGATAGGAATAGACCCTATGCTGCGCCTGCCGTCGAGGTGCTCACGCACAACCTCTGCGGTCAGCGGCTCATGGATATATGTTCCCTTCGCCTCTTGTTTGCCATTCTGGCGCCGTTGCGCCAGCAGAAATGTTTGCCCGTACACTCCTGTATGACCTTCAAAAAGATCAAAGAAACGCTTCTCTTGCGTACCCATAGCAAAGGAATCCCCCGCATTACACGAGGGATCGATCCTTTTCTAGAACGGTATGCTGTCGTCAGGATCTGGAGTGACGATCAATTGCTCAGGAGGAGGCGCAATCCTCAATTCTCCACGGCCAATCGTGCCATACATCTCCTTGGCTTCTGTGTAGACCTCCATTGATGGAACCGGCCCTTCGAGAGATATCGACCATGAATGCCATGATCCTCGGTCATTGTCTTCCTCAACCGACTTCAGACGATACATATTAGCAAAGCTGGGTAATGTCGCACCGTTATGCTTCTGCATCGTCATCATGCTCAACCAAAGACGGGACTTTTTCAGTTGCGTCTTCTTCATGTCCAGCATCGCGCTTTCCAGAGATCCATCCTCATGCACGATTTTTACATAATGCATGGCCGTCCGAACCAGTTCGTTACCATTCTCTAGGATTTCCATGCCGACATCCTTGTCCCGCACGGCCTTGCGCACTTCTTCAGAGGCGGCAGCTAACTCCCGAACGAAACCTCCACCTTGGGATCTCGGAACCCATTCATTCAACTTATGTTGGAAATGTACTGGGATGACAACCACTCCCTTATCCCCGACCCAGTACTGCTTGGTGACCGTGTTGAAGATATCCCCCTGAGATGCGCCTTCTATGAAAAGAAGCGGCTCCTTTTTCTTCAACTGAGGAGATAATGCTTGAATGATTCGGAGGAAGGGAATCTGAACGTCAGATTGAGTAACGTCCTCAAACCCGGCCCCGCTGTCTTCGGCAAACGCCTTCTCTAGTACTCCATTTGTTTTAGCCATCGTTCATGATCCTTTCGTGATCTTTGCTTTCGTTCCAAGGTACGCGTTAAACATTTCAAGATCGATCTTCTGAGAGTTCTCTACTCGTTCATGTATCAATTTTCTTAGGGTCGACGGTTCCACCCACGTCTTAGATGTGGTCTGGTATCCCTGCTCATCCAAGTCAGCTTGAAGCGACTTCGCGATATTATGCTGGGTCACACCAAATCTTATTACAACATCGTTCTTGATAAAATCAGAACACCCGATATCCGACAGATGCTGTAAGGCCGCTGCCTTTTGCAGTGGATCTTTTGGCATCGTTCCAGATACAAAAGTAGATAGGCTAATTTTATTGCCATCCACTTCTACCTTATCGAGTCCGATCTCCCGCATTTGACTAGGTATCAAATCAAACAAATACCTATCGCGACTTTTCTTCAACTCACTGAGATGGGACTCAAAACCGGAAATTTCCTTATTAATCCCATTTACGGTACGGATCAGGCCAGAGAGTTCTGTCCCAGCTTCCTTGGTCAATCCATCAAAGGCCGATGCATCAGCGGTTATTTCTTTCCAAACATCACTCATCAACGTACTCCCTCGTCAGGTTTCAAATTCTCCAATTCCGCCGCGTATCGTAATCTGGACAGGATAATAGGTTTTCTCTCTCTTATCCCATTTCAGAAGATTGACACGTCCAGAGTTGGACTCCGCAGCTATTGCGAAGGCTATGCCTATAATGGCCGGATCTCCCAACGCCAACAGCCAATCCTCATCATCGTAATGACGAAGCTTGCGCCGCAACTGGGAAACAATGCGCCCAGGATTCAAATGAACCTGGTCAAAGGGAGATGTGAGAGGATCAAGATGGCCCCAATCTCTCGCCGAGAGGGTATCTACTTTGGGGTTCTCTTGTGTGATAAAGACGGTGCCGGCCACTCGCTTTCTCCTTTCTCTCTGAAGTTATAAAGCAGATGATTTCCCATTGCAATATATTTTTCATGGGATATACTCGCCCCGTGGTTCATGGCCTTGAAGAGGTATAGTGCTGGAAATCGAGGCCACGCAATCGATAAGTTGTCTCAACTGCGGCGAGAGGTGGAACATCCCGAAAGGAGATGCCGAAGAGGACGACTTCCTAAACTGTTGTCCTAATTGCACCCCCGAGGCTTGGGATGCAGATCCCTCCAATAACCAAGGAACTGCCTAATGTCTAACTGGATCCCCATCGCCCGCTGCGAACGCCCACCAATGCGTGACCAAGACCACCGGATAATATGGGAACAATTGAGCAATTTAACCTTACCGAAGATTGAAGATTTGCACCAAAAACACCACTTGCTCGTCGCTTCCCGGTTTGAGGAAGACCACAGAATTCTAGTGGGGGCGCCCCTGGCGACAGATCTCGTAATCAGGCCGCTTAAGAGAGAAGCGTCATAAAATATCAATTCAAGACCACGCCATACCAGCACCAGGAAGACGCTCTCGAAGCTTCCTGGGACAAGAGGGTGTGGGCTTATTTCATGGAGATGGGTACAGGCAAAAGTAAAGTCTGCATCGACAATGTCGCATTGCTCTATGAGCGAAAAGAAATAGATGCTTTTGTGATCGTGGCGCCCAAAGGCGTTTACAGAAATTGGGCGCGTCTGGAAATACCAGCCCATATGCCAGATCGTGTCAAATATGACCTGGTTGTATGGACACCCTCTCCAACAAAGAAGCACAAGCAAGAGCTGCTTGAAATACTGGAACCATCCGAAAGCCTAAAAATATTCATTATGAATGTCGAAGCGCTTTCGACATCGAAAGGCCGACGCTTCCTCACCACCTTCTTGGATCATTCAAGAGCTCTCTTGACCGTGGATGAATCGACAGCAATAAAATCTCCCAAGGCGCGCCGTACTAAAGCTTTGATCAACCTGGCGCCGCTTGCGAAGTACAGACGCATCCTGACAGGGTTTCCAGTAACCCAAAGCCCCATGGATCTCTGGGCGCAATGCCGGTTTCTCGATAAGACACTTCTTGGAGATTGCGGCGACAATTTCTTCCAGTTTCAATACCGCTACGCGATCATGAAGAAGCGCGATGTCGGCTCGCACTCCTTCAATCAGATCGTCGGATATCGAAATCTAGAACAGCTATCCACTATGCTTAAAGACTTCTCCAGCCGCGTCATGAAAGAGGAGTGCTTGGATTTGCCGGCGAAAATATATACGCGAAGAGATGTGGCATTAACCCATGATCAAGCAAGAATATATGCGGAACTCAAAGAATTCGCCCTAGCTCAGATTGGCGAGCACGACTTCATGACCACTCCCAATGTCATGACCCAGTTGTTGCGGATGCAGCAAGTCCTATCAGGTCACACCAAAACAGACAGTGGGGAATTCATTGAGATAGACGATAACAGGCTTACAGAACTGATATCCTGTCTCGAGGAAGTCGAAGGCAAAGTCATTATCTGGTCACGCTTCCGGTATGACGTAAAGCGAATTGCAGTCGCTCTTGCCAAGGAATACGGTCCACGGTCCACGGTCACTTATTTCGGCGACACGTCGGATGATGAAAGAACCAGCGCCATAGAACAGTTCCAAGAAGGCGATGCCAGGTTCTTCGTCGGCAATCCACAGACAGGCGGCTATGGCATCACGCTAACGGCAGCCCAAACCGTGATCTATTTCGCCAACAGCTTCGACCTGGCTGTTCGTATGCAGTCCGAAGACCGGGCGCATCGGATCGGCCAAGCGAACCACGTTACGTACATCGATCTAATCGCAGAGAACACGATTGACGAAAGAATTGTGAAGGCTCTGCGAAGCAAGATGGATATTGCCAGCGTGGTCATGGGGGAAGAATTGAGGGAATGGCTTAAATGAGCGGCTGGCGACAAAAGAAGCCTACCTGGAATAACATCTATCACCGGCAACAAAGAATGCAGAAATGGATTTCCCAGCATGGCCGACCGTGTGAGGTTAACGAAGAAGCCCAAAAAGAGGAATGGTTATCTCAAAACAAGATAACCATCTGCCCGCCTTTCGGGCACAAATCTAAAGGAGATTAAAATGCCGGACATAAAAAAGTACAAATCGGTTGCCGTTCCTATACCCACTTGGGAAAAGCTTGGGGATATGGCTAAGAAAAACCACCGCTCGCCGGCGCAGCAAATAGCATTCCTAGTGGATGCCGCAGTTGCTATTGGCAAAGCAGATGCAGATGTGTTGGCCATGTACGCTAGGGCTAAAACCGATGAGTGAGAAGGATTTACACCTACTCTATAACAAACTCACAGAAATCACTCAATCTAAGGAATATGAAATTTCTGACGTGGCTAGAACCATCGCTGTTTTCCGCGTGGCGATTGAATACGGCGTTACTACGATGGGTTTTCCTGTCTTGACTTATCTTGTGGCTAAACTGTTAACTGTGGCACTGGGAATAATGGCAGGGGATGAGTCAGCAACCTACGAAGATATCCTAGATGACTTCGAGGAAGAAGATCAGTTGAAACATTGACGTGTATAAAACTAAAAACCCATTGGGCCGATATTTTAATGGCCATACGGAAAGAGGCCGGCTTATCGCGCCCACAACTTTCCATGATGTCCGGTATTGGAACCAGTACAATTGAAAATTATGAGCGCAAAAAGATCGCAGAACCCTCAATCTACAAAGTAGAGTGTTTGCTACAATCGATGGGTTATGAGCTCGACGCTATTAAAGACTCGGATTCCTGAGTCACGTCTTTCCCACAGTTGCATATCCACTTCATATCATCTCCCTTTATCACCATGTCCGCGAAACATGATTCAGGGTTTACGGTCTGATCGCACCATCGGCATGTGGGAGTTGTTCCCCCTGACCATACTTGCTCCTGTGCCATCTTCTATATGACCCTCTACCCTTCTTAGGGCGCACTTTCCGTTGGTGGAACAACCGATTGGCTAAGGCCGTCGCTGCCGGCGATCTCCTTTTTAACATTTTCCATCTCCGCAATCGCTCGGGCGATAATTGACTTGGCGCCCTCTTCCCGGCCCGTGTCCAGGCTATGAACTAATTGATCCACTGGAACACCATACTGAAGTGCTAATGACAACACCACAGAGGCATCATCAAGTAGCATCTCCATGTCGCTGCCTATCCTCGATCCCTTGATGAACACCTCTCGAAGGGCGCCGTTTCGCGGATCCCAGCCAAAAGAGACGTGATATTCATCGCCCATCAAGCGTGTCACCGACAATCGTCTATCCGGAAGCTTTTGTCTCATCTCTTATATTCTTTTTGTAATTCCCTGTAAGATATGGCCTTCAACATGTACATCTGATCCCACAAAGGCATCGGTGATCGGTTGAACAATCTTTGACACGCTTCAATCAACTCCTCCATCAACATGTGTTGGGAGTGGGTTAGGTCTCTTGAATACAATACCCTCGTAAACTCATACATTATCCATTCCAACGCTTACGCCATATATAATTATCCAGCTTAACTATCACACCCTCAATCCACTGTATAAGAGAACTGTGCCAGAACCAATGGCTATACCTCTTCGTCATTTTCAAGCGCCTTAATCGCATTCCCTATTTCTTGCGCGATCTGCGGGATGATCGAGTTTCCCAAGGCACGGAGTTGAGGTACTCGGTTGGGTAACCCATCAACCACGCGACCCACTGGGGGTTCAACTTTCCACCAGACTTCGGGTCTGTCACCACTTGCTGCAAGCCCTTCTGAACTACACGCCCCGTCTTCTTGTCGTAAAACCTTTGATTGGCGTGTGTCGGCGGATTGCCGTCCTTGTCCACTATCTCTAGATTTTTCCATCCTGGTTCTTGGACGCTCGGCGTCGGATAGAGAACCGCCGTGTTCAAGGGAAGGCTGTTCCTCTTGTGCTGACTTGGACCGCCGTTGTTGCTCGCATCCTGTTTCGTCGGTGTCGGCCACAACTCCACCTCCGTCTCCAAACGCCGCTTCGGATTCCCTTGTGCAACCTCCTTGGCCGATGGACCGTTGGCCATCGATACTCGCGGTGTCGGCCACAACTTTACTGCATCGCACGAATTGGTTTGATGGCCTTTGTCCATTCTCGCTTTTATCTTTTCGGGATCCTGATAGCCGCCCCCGCCCGTCTCCCTCGCGCTCGGCGTCGGCCACATCTTTACCCATCTGTCCAAACTCACCGACTTGTTTGTCTCGTAATTGAGTTTGCCCGTGCTTGGGGTCTTGTTGGTGTTCTGCCGCTCGATGTGATCCTGACTCGTCGGCGTCGGAACCATGTGATGAGGTTTCGCTCCACCCAAACCCCAACTGCCCTTGTCTCGTGTCACCATCGAAGGCGCCATCTGGTTCGCCTTGGCTGTCGGCGTGTGCAATAATCCAGAGCCGTTGGCGGATGTGCGGGGCGCCAACCGCGCAAGCTGGAATATTAAACGTCCTTGTGGCGTAGCCTTCGCTCTCCAAGTCAGAGAGTACTTCGTCCAAGCCCAGCTTGATGATTCCAGCAACATTTTCTCCAATAACCCAAGTGGGCCGACATTCCCTGATAAGTCTAAACATTTCCGGCCAGAGATGTCTGGGGTCGTCTTGGGCGCGCTGCTTTCCTGCGTGGCTGAACGGCTGACAGGGGAATCCCCCAACAATGACATCTGGGCTGGGGTCTGGGAGATCGGATCTCTGGACATTTTTTATATCTCCTAGCACAGGGACTTCGGACCAATGGTGCCGCAGCACAGCTTGGCAATACGGTTCGTTCTCCACGAAGCATGTTGTGCGAAAGAAACCAGTGGCTTCGAGTCCCCGCGCAAAGCCACCAATCCCCGCAAAAAGATCAAGAGTAGTCAGCATCTACGTCAGCACGCCGACGATTAGACTACTCAATAGCATCAATGCAAGATATTCCAAAATACCCATGTCAGTTGGATCTCTCTGGTATCGTGGTTCGCTCAATCCCCTTGGATCTCTCGCCAACGATGGTTCGCTCATTCTGGTTGGATCTCTCGGGTAACGTGGTTCGCTCTCCGGAGGTGGATCTCTCGGGTAACCTGGTTCTCTCAGGGTCGATGAATCTCTCAAGTTTTTTGGTTCGATCTCGCTCTGTGGATCTCTCGCCAACGATGGTTCGCTCGTTCTTATTGGATCTCTCAGGCGTGTTGGTTCGCTCTTGAGTCATGGATCTCTCATACAGCCTGGTTCGCTCGGAACTCGTGGATCTCTCGCTGACTATGGTTCGCTCTTTTGTCATGAATCTCTCGGTCTACTTGGTTCTCTCCCGTACGCTGGATCTCTCTGGTATCCTGGTTCGCTCATCCAATATGGATCTCTCTCGTCCTTTGTGGTTCGCTCGCGCTGATTGGATCTCTCTACTGAACTGGTTCGCTCCCAGACAATGGATCTCTCAGCGCATCTGGTTTCGCTCTTGTCATGTGGATCTCTCGGATGCCCTGGTTCGCTCTCGCTGGCTGGATCTCTCGTTCCCAGTGGTTCGCTCACGAGGCATGGATCTCTCCCTTGACGTGGTTCGCTCGTAGATTTTGGATCTCTCCATCCACTTGGTTCGCTCTGTGAACGTGGATCTCTCACATTAAGTGGTTCGCTCTTGTCTGGTGGATCTCTCAGCCAAGTTGGTTCGCTCACCCCGAATGGATCTCTCCAGCTATTTGGTTCGCTCAGCGCATGTGGATCTCTACCAATTAGGCTCGATCTTGTGAACATGCTCCTTGTCTGCAAACTCAAACACATAAGGCACTGGCGCCTTCTTGCCGAACTCAACCTCATACCAAACCTGGTGCAAATGAGATAAAAA
>Ga0208934_1000766_pt1 | contig 12975 bp, 18 predicted proteins | sample MalvirDeepMed_s2_FD_184243 | JGI IMG/M metagenome (GOLD analysis project Ga0208934, IMG submission 184243) | Marine viral communities from the Global Malaspina Expedition - Malaspina viral metaG DeepMed_s2 (SPAdes) (version 2) | ecosystem: Environmental > Aquatic > Marine > Oceanic | place... | reverse complement strand
GCATTATCTACCCCATTAGCACCATACATAGTTTGTATTCCCTCTTCACCCTCGAAGTTGAAATTAACAAAATCGTATTTACCTCCGGGTTGGAGCGTTTGTGCATACTGTGTTCCATAAGCATTTGCTAAGGTCTTTGCAGACGGCTCACTTACCCCATTTACAATAGCCCTCACTGCGCCAAGAACATATATCTCTTCACCATCAGTCCATGTGCCTGTATTATCAGTGATGGATAAGTAACCTGCGGCGTCATCAGTTGACCACCCCCCGCTTGCAATCGTAACTATTTTGACTGTAGCTGTCTCTCCAGAAGTCGCACCTTGTACGGTGTCTCCCTTTAAAATCTCTACTGTGCCTCCGTCAAAACTTAGAGTAGGACTTGTTAATGCTTCATTATCAACGAATGTCCCAGTCACGCCTGTTAAGACAACAGTTCCTTCTGCACCAACATCCCAGTTACCATAGTAAGTAAGACCCGCTACAGTTCCTTCAGCCCCACCAGCACCAGTCAGCGTTGAGCCTATAACCATTTCGCCATTGCCAGTCGTGCCATCAAAATTCAAAGCTGTACCAAGGTCTATCTCTGTCCAGCCAGCAGTTGTGGCCTTATACATACCCGCCGTAACATTACCTGTTTTATTCCTGAAAGCATAGAGATTACCTAAGTATCCCCATACACCAAGAACATTACCCTCGCCGGGAACTACAGTTATAGTTTCCCTCTTTTCCTCAATACGTTCTTGCAGTTCAGTAACTAGGGTAGAATCGGCTGTGGCATCCCTTAGAACTGGAGGCCCATGTGCAAGGCACGTTGCATACAGCCCCATTATCCAACCCTAAAGACTGATAACTGACCATAATGCATTTGGAAATTCTCAGAGTTACTTGCATGTCCGTTCTTAACTTGGGCAAGGACATCTGTATAGTCGGTATGTCCTGTAGTATCAATTATTCCAGAAGCAGACACCATATTCTCTAAGGTAGCCACCACTCTTTGAACCGCGCAATCATAGCCGGGGTATACCACAGAACCTGCGTCTGCCTGAGTTGCAATTCTGAACGTCCATATTACTGTATCTGTTCCAGTCTGTGCGAAACTAATGCCCAGATTAACCATGAAGAATCCTTTGTCATATATCCTGATCCTATCATTAGCAAAATCTGCATCTGTTCCTACGGTTGTAGACGTTACGCTTCCTGTATCATCAGGCCCATTAGCCCCAACTGAATCAGCATTCCAATCTATAGTTGCTGTTGCTGTTGATGCTACCGCCTGACTTGCTGGTGTTCCCGCTGGTGATTTTATAGTTCCATATCCACCCATACCAGATTCCACGAACTGCCTAACCATCTGGGCTGTAATAGCACCAGTAGTATTATTTGCAAAACTAGTACCAGTTAAAACTGATCTTTCTTTTCTTAAAGCTGTTGGTGTTCCCATTAGCCAAACTCCACATTGAATGAAGCGCCAAATGCGCTATCTGTATTTAGAAAAAATATAGTCTCTCCGTCCTCAAGCGTTCCGCTTGTAACAGTAAAGTAAATGTATCCTTCAGCATCGTTATCTATAAATGCTCCCGCCGCTGTAACTATCTGTTCCACAGTTACAACTAGAACCTGACCTATAGCCCCGCTAGTTTCTCCTTTTACCGTACTACCAACGCGAGGTATCTGAAGATCAAATGCTATACCGTATGCACTATCAAAAACAGAATCTTTTGCGCTACCAAGGGTATATGGTATTCTGTAATAAACTATTGCAGAAGGTAATCCAGTACCATCATCCCTCTCATATCCATCGAACCTTCTATAGCGCCCACGAATATCAACTTCAAAGTTATCAGCGGCAATACATTCTCCCGGCTCTAAAGAGAGAGCCGGAGTAATAATATTTAATCCACCAGAAAATGGAAAATACTGGGAAGCTACAGAAGTCTTTGCTAGTTGTCTCGCTAAAGTCATTCAGGAACCACCGTATAATTAGCTAAATCCTGAACCAATGAAAACCTTCTATTCCTTTGGCCCGGAAGTTGGTCAGATTCCAGTTTTAATAGAAGATCAGTAAACTCCGCAATAGAGCCAGATAAAACTTCTGAGGCATCATTCTGCTCTGCGTAATAAATCTTAGCTCTAGCAATTATTATCCTGTGAAATCTTACTGGGATTACAGATACATCAGCGGCGGCTGATAATTCAGTTGGTGTTGCCCAATACTCTGAGGTAAGAGCAGTCGTAGAATCAGGAGTTGGATAAATATCCATTACATTATCTGGCTTTACACTAAAAAATTCTGGTGTTCCAGTAGCAACAGTGCCGTATTTATAATCTTCCCTGTATTGTAGCCATGGCACAAATGCCAATGGTTGCCAACCTTCAGCAGTAGGATTATAAACAACAGAATCTGTATTCCATTGAGCAAGATCAGTTGGAGACGTTAGCGTAGAAACTCCCGCAACTGGAGTAAGTGTTGCCTCTGACCACAAAAAATCCCAGTTAAACCACATGCGTTGTATATCTAGGTCAGCATCCTTTATATATCTGACAATATCCTTTTCCTCTTCAGGAGTTGGCGTAACAGTAGACGGCCCTGTTCCGGGTATGCCTACGTCCCTCGCCATGTCTTGACATAATTCTATATAGGTGCTCATTTTAGATTTCTCATTATATCGTCTACTACTCTGTCAGGTTTAATATTAGCGGCGCACAATGCACCACCGCTCTCTTCATCTCTGTTACAAGTAGAGAATCCAAAATGCAGTTTATGACAGGGAAAGCAAGGACAATCTTCCGGCTCAAAAGCAGTAGTATTTATCCAGTGTTTTGTTAAATTCTCATTAGACGAGTGGGATAGGAAAACACATTTATGGTTCGGTAACATACTCGCCGCATTTAAGACGCCTGTCTCTGGCCCTACCACAACATCACAATGTGGTAATAGCGAGAGAGTTTTTCCTATAGGTATTTTTCCAGACTTAAGAATTACACGTTTTTCTTTTTCCCAACCAACTTCCAATAATTGGCAAAGATGATCTCCAACCGTGATTATAGAAACGTCTTTTCTCCTTAACAAAAGAGCGGCAATTACATTGTCTGTCCATGGATACACCTTATGGACGGAAGAACCAGACAAAGACCACAAAACAAGATGCCTTGTCTTTATTTTCTTTCTCTGTTTCTTGGCCCAACTTTTATCTAGAGGTGATGGATAAAAAACAGGACTGTGTTTAAACTCTATATCTGCAATCCTGTGAGTTTCCTCAAGATAATTCTTATCACATAACTCATGTACTTCTTCTTTTGATAAGTTATATCCTTCACTAGCTTCGACTCTAACTTTTTCCCCATCTACTTCAACATCTCTTGACGGGTTTAATAGAAGGCGTCCCTCAACTGATTCAGACAATTGTACAAACCTATCAAAACATTCTGACATTTTCTCCCAATAATCTTTAAGTTTAAAGTTATTTATTTGGTTATCTTTTTGCACTATTAACTGATCAACATCTGGATTATGCTTAAGCATATCCGCCCCTATCTCAGTTACATTAACGCATACTTCATAACCCTGTTCTTTAAACCTAGGGAACAAAGAGGATGCCTGTACTATATCTCCAAAGGCTCCATACCTCACGATACATACAGTTTTTCTACTCCTTATTCCACCAAAATCTTCTGAGACAAAATCTTCAACTTCTTTAAAAGGAACTTTTGTTATCTTCATTCAGGAAGCCTAGCCATCACCTTCTTCCTTATAGAGTCTATCTTCTCATGTGGGTCTAGTACGATATCACCTAGATTCTTAGCTTCCCATATTAAAAGATTCCTACCACCTAATCCTTTTTGTTGTTTAGCCCATTCTTTATTTCTAATTCCAAATATCTCTTCGCCATGAAGATTGTACTGCCTATTATCTTGTTCATACTTAGCCTTATGAATCCCCTGAACTTCTCCATAGGGCTTCGACCAATCAATAGCCACAAATATAACTCCTTATTCTAAAGACCACCCAACCCATTCTGGTCTGTTGCCAACATTGGCGTTATTTTGTTTCTGGTTATTCTCATTCATGTAGGTATCTTTTTTATCTACCAGAGTATAACCACTTTGTCTTGGATCATTAGAAGGCTTTGACTTCTTATCAAAAGTCTCCCTTTGAAATTTACCACCCACTACTAGCATGTCCATCATTTCTTTGCCCTCATTTTCTTTTTAGGCTTTAGTCCATAGCCACCGCCTTTACGAGTAGCCTTAGCAACACTACGACGCCCACTAGCAGACATTTTCTTTCCAGATTGTTTACCTCTGGTCATACCTAGTTGCTCATCTTTCCTAGCATTGTATCCTTGTTTTTTCTTAGCCATCATTCTCTCCGAAAGAAGGGGGGCTTTCGCCCCCCAATCCTGTATTAACGAAAGGTAAAAGAACCTAAAGAAGGTGTTGAAACCTTCTTCTTCTTTATCCCATCTGGCATCTGATTCGGGCCATGGCTGTCCATTCCCAATTCCTTGGGAGTGTCCGACACCTTGTCCAAACTAGAAAGACCATTTTCAGGGACTTTTCCGTCTGCTGAATGTTTATTACTAGCCATATTTCCTCCTAGTACCAGTAGATCATTATTTGCACATATGCCTTACCAGCGGGTGTACCACCAGTTGGGGCTTTGAGCGTCAAATGAATGTCAGTATCAGCCGGAAGAGCCGCTAAAACTAAATCAGCCGCTGTATCCGTCATTCTCTGTTCATCACCATCAGCAAGAGTGCCTAGACCCATTGCTACATACTCCGCACCTGCGGCTGAAGAACCTATATTAACTGCACCTTCAGTAGTAACAGCATTAAAGGTCTCATAGGCTTGAACCTCAACTTCCTGTACTGTTCCCTGCATTCCTGAAGGGCCACGGAAAATTAAGGCCTCAGTTGCCGCGCCGAAATCATGGTTAAAAGTGAAGCAATAAGGGGTTGGATTACTATAACTCATAATATTTCTCCTTAAGCCGCACTGTCCCAGATCACGATACGTGACTGAGCCGCTTGTGTGTGTGTAATGCCAAAGCCACCAAGGTAATACCAAGCAATACCCCGATCACGACCAAAGTCGCCCGGAATCTTGCCACGCATTTCCTCTGGAACAGCAATAGCCTCTGCTACGGTGTCCTCGCCAAAGAATATAGCCCAATCACTTAGACCATTAGTCCAAGCAACTCCAGCCGTACCCATGCCAGTACCTTTCGCAATGTGCGTTTGCTCTACGAAACGAACACCTTCGTACCTACCGATTTCCCCGTTCATAATCATTTGGAAACCCTGATCCACATACTGATGGATAGATTCCAGATCATTCTTGAGGGTACGATAAGTTGAAGGCCATGCAAGACAGTAATAATCATCACCAGTATAAGCGGGAATGTTACGTTCTTTCATGGTGTCAACAACTAACTTGACATGCTCTTTTCCCAATGCAACATTATTGGTCAAAGTAGCTGTGCCGTTCGTGGTTAACGTAAGCGCTGTTGTGCTAGTACCAGCAGTAGGTACTACACGTAGTTTGGCGGCGTTAAACTGAGCGGCGGCGAGTGTGTCAAATGCTTTCTTAGCATCATTCTTCAACACCTTCCTGATGATTTCACGAATTGGCTGTTCACTCAGATCGTCCAACTTGCCTGTCCAAGGCACTGAGTTACCAGCTTCCGTAATAGTCATCGTTCCCTGAGAAATCGTAAACGATGTTTCAGGTATAGTGCTCGTTTCCGTCAGGGTAGTACCCTGAGTGGCAACGTCACTAAACACGTTCCAATGGAATGTATCGCCACGGTGTAAACCCTGATGTGCGGCATCTTTGATGTCACAAAATTGTCTAAATTTGACAACGGGCTGAACCGCCATTCTCAACTCTCTGCTGAGATTAAGCGCATACATATAACCACCGGAAGTGTTGACAGACCATACTTGTCCTGCCATGTCTACCTCCTAAATAGTTATAATGATTGCCCTCTTTCCGCTCTCATCTCTTCAATGACTTGACTTGGAGTTTTCTCCACTTCATCGTCCTCTCCGATCTTCGCGCTTTTTCGGGCAGGTTTTGGTTCAGAAACGATTCTCTTTTTTCTAGCGGCTCGTTCATTAGACTTACCATTAGATAAATTGAGATTCGCCCATTCTCTCGCGTATTCAGCGGCGGCCTGAATAACATATCCCGGTGCTAGTGAAGGTTTTTCCTTCATGATAGTAACCGTTCTGTTATCTGCTATGGCCCTTAGTTCGGCATTTCCCGCAATTTCAGGATATTCAGTTTCAAACCAACCAACTGCATCTTTAACTGATTTTTGATAATCCCTCTGTTGCGCTCTAGCCTGTTCCATCTGTTGGCGAGAAAAAGCCTCTTGTAAGGCTTTATTAACTGCTTCCTCTACATTTGGGGTGGCCCCTTGTGAGCGCCCCGATGTCAAAGTTTGTAACAATTCTGCGGCTTTATCCGCATCATCTTCATATAACGCTTGGTGATACTCTTTTGCAACTTCAGTAAAGTTAGTATCTGTTTTAGGCGCATCGTCCTGCGTTTGGGGTGGAGTTGCCTGTTGTGTTTGAAGTCTCTGTACGTATGAACGTAACTGAGATTCCTTTTGATTAAGCCACTTCTCTTTAACTGCGGCTTCCTCAAATCTTTGCTGAGAGGCGGCATCTTTTTGATGAGATACCTTAAGCCCCTCAAAGGGAACATTAGTTTCTGTTCCGTTGACCTTTACAGTAGTAAACCATTGACCATCTTTTAACCAAACAGGTGAAGTCGGGTCTTCTTGTTGTATTTCTTCCTCATCCCTCTCTTCGGTTGATGTATCAAGGTCTTCGTGCTGTTCTACAATTTCAGAGAAAACTTCTAATTCCCTGTCCTCGACGATCTTATCCATAGCCGTATCACGAGGACTTTTAATAGATTCCTCTTTTTCTTCTTGATCTTGTTTTACGTCTTCAATATTTTCTAGAGTTTCCTCTATAACTTCTTCCGCATCCGATTGGGTAGCGTCAACCATCTTATTCTCCTAATTATTCCGCATCTTTGTACCTAGCCAACTTATCCGCATTCTCCCCGTCTGCAATAATCGCATCCAACCATTGCAACAACTTAAGTGGGGTAGCGAGGGTTGAAGATATTTTACGGTATTGATTAAGTTCCTCTGATGAAGAACCGCTGTACTCCTGAGAAACCATTTTTTGTAGGTCTGATATTCCCTTTCGGTAATCCAGTATTGCCCTATCAACAATCGCTTTTCCAGTTGGAGTTCTTATAAACTCTTGGGTAGTTCTCCCAATTTTAGTCCTAGTAACTAAGTCATCGACCCTAAGATCAGCCGGGTTTGTAAATTCACTCATCCTATTTCATAAGGAACTTTATTGTACTTATCTCTTGCCATTGTTCCCGTCTTACTAACATTATCTTTGTCTTCTACCATCCTTCGTTGTATCTCCCCATCAACTATTTGATTAAGTAAAGCATCTCTCTGTAACATTAGTTCAGCACGTCTGGTGTCAGCGTCCTGTTGTTTTACATAAGCCTCAGATTGTTTTATACCCAGTTTTCCTACTTCTCCCTTAGAGGACATCACCTCTTTCTGGAGTTCTGTCTGCGCTCTCAATTGAGCGGCTCTCAACTGAGCCTCTTGCTTCATCTGTTCTATAGCCATACGGCCCTGCATCTTGACCTGATCGGTCTCTAGCATCATGGTCATTTGTTCGATCTGCTGTTGCAGTTCTTCTACCTGCGGATCAGCCTCAGTAGGCAGAAGGAATCTAGAACCATCCTTATATCCCAGTAACCCAAATACTTCTTTAGATACCTCATCTAAATTAAGTTTTCCTTCCATTCCCGGTAACTGACCTACACTAGTTACCCCAAATAGCAGTTGCTGTACTCTTCCAACAGGGTCAGTAGCGTTCATTCCTACATTAACCTTAAGAAGAACGTCCTGTTTTAGAAGTTCATCCATGATTTCATCCTGACCAAAATCTACGACACCTTCCTCGCCCTCAAGTCCACCAGCCTCACCTGCGAGTGCAGTAACATGCTCATCATTTTCATAGTACTGTTCTAATTTAAGCAACTGCTTTAATACTGGTTCTACCCACGTCTCAGCGAATGTCCTAAGAACAAACTCCGTGATCATGTTGGTATTGCCAGCAAGAAGGGCCATACCGCCTACAGTCTCATTAAGATTACGAGCGCCACCTACGGTTGAGGCAGAGAAGTTCCCTTGCAGTTCATCGAAATCCATATTAATTCGATCCTGCTCTTGGTATGCAGATGCTGTGACATCACGAGTCTCAATAACCCGGACATCCTGATCTGGATCATCCATCTCAACAGCACCGCCGGGAACAGACCTGAACAGAGCATCCAAATCTATGTTTCGATCCCGTCGGATATGGTAACGCTTGTTCATCGCCAACCTAATGTTGTCGAATCTTTGGTTCCATATGTCGTTCGATGCCGCTTGCAACTCTTCTGTAAGTTCTACAGTTGCTGATGGGTATACACGATGGGCTTCAATATTGAGTTTCCCCATAACGTAGGGGCGCTCTCCATCTTTTAACCATGGGTACATTTCCAACAATGGTTTTGGATCAGTTAACAAGTATTGCGTACCTGCCGTAAAAAAGCACCAATCTACTCCGTCCTTTCTTATAATATTTTTATGAACCCATACAATCTTGTATTCTTCTACATTTTCAAAATCATCTTCTAAAGGGTCTTCTCTAGGTTCTTCCCTAGTTAATCTTGTAGTGTCGTCTGTCTCGTCTGTAGTCGTAAGCAACTGTTCAAGAGTAAGTTTTTTCCATTCGCCATTATCTATTCTCTCCATAGCATCCTGAGCGAACATGGGAATAAGATGGATAACATAAGGAGAAGATGATATAGGGTCATACCAATCTGACGCCGGGTCTATCCTAAAATTCTCAGGTTCAATTACCTCTATAACAGGATAGTCCTTCAGAGTTGATGTAACCTTTTCTTTAACAGGCTTACCTTCCATATCTACAACATTTTCACCAGCATCATCAACAGATGCGAATGTCTCATCCTTTTGCTCAAACTCCCAATATTGGTGAGACACGACTGTTCCATATATAGCGGCATCTTGAAGAGCCGTTACCATAGTGCTAAACCACGGTATTGTATTAGTCAATCTGTACTGCATTATAGATTGAGCCACAGACGCACCTGCTACTTGCATGGGATTATTAGGATTTGCCGGACTAATAGACATCATATCTTCATTAGTAAAGAAGGCCGTTGCCATAGCAGATTCAAGTTTACGAACAGTAGTCCTAGTTTTTGGCCTAAACAACTTAGACCTTTTATCATAGGCTGATGTTAAATACTTAGAACCGGGCGGATGGTGGCTATTAAAGTTAGAGATATTCTTTTCCCACTGAAATCTAAGATTAGTATCTACCCATTCAGTAGAGCCATCATATGCCTTCCTAGCTAAATTTAACCACCTCTCATTTTTGTCGCCTACTTCAGGAACTTGAAGATCAGCCTCATTCAATGGTGGTTGTGGATTAATTAATGACATTAATGTAAATCTCCGTTAAGCCTTCCTTTAGAATCCATCTCTAAATCGCCATAAGTGGTTTGATTAAACTTTCCTCTCTTTTGGCGATACCTTTCTAATATCTCACCACCAGCATTTACTACCACCTTATAATCATTATCTATTTTATCAGCATGAAGAACGAATCCCCAGTTACCAGATAACCGCATAGACTTTACACCAACAACACCATCCATTACATGGACAGCCCATAACCAACCGGGGTATTTCTCCTCCAGTTTTTCAGCCACATTTTTTGCTAATGCAAAATCTTGTACATTAAAAGTTTCAGCTTTTTCTAGTTCTACCATTTGATCTCTTTGCCTTATGGAATACTCTTTCTCCATTATTAAAAATATAAGTAGTAACAGGTCTACTTCTTCTTTCTGGATCAGCCTTCTCGACATGTTCCATCCACTGTATTCTTTTTTCTTTACCACTCATGACATTATTACCTGTGGTTTATAGTAGGGGTCTTTCACCAAAGGCCATTGTGGATCATGAGGAGTAAACACAAGATTACCTGATGAATCTATGACAAAAGTATAAGTAACGCCTACGGTTGGTGTAAGTGTGCCAAACCCCCATGCTTCTGTATGACTTGCCCAATCACCAGTTCCATCATCCCACAATGTACCACCGCCAAAACCTGAAAGACTTGCACTATCAGGAATAAAGTTATGTCCAGTAGTTGATATTGGAACAAACCCAGTAAGAGCCAAACTTCCAACAGGAACATACCAAAGTTTTTGTATTGTTCTGTCAGGTGCGATTCCAGTTAATGTTAAGGAACCTGCATCTGGTTGATTCTGTCCAGTCTCTACAGAACTAGGAGCAAACGCTACATCATCCCAGTTACTATAAGCATTCGCCCAAGTACCACCATAATTATCCCAACTATAAGTCTGTACTATCTCAATAGAGGCATTATCTGGAGATATTGTAAATCCTGTACCGTCTACTGGCAATTGCCCTGTTAACGTAAGAGTGGAAGCGGTTATCCTAAAGTCATACATAATCCCCGATTCAGGAGAGTATGCAGTAAAAGTTAAATCAGCTTTATCTGGGGAAGCCCCTATACCTATAACAGATTCTGGTACTGGTCCACTCGCCCAAGTACCGGAAGTAGTAGCCCATGAAGTAGCTAATTGATCCCATTCATAAGATTCTATTAGTTCAAGACTAGCAACGCCGGGAGAAATTGTTATTGGCATTAGACTATCCTTTTATATTGCAACCTAACCTATGATTTGGGATGTCTTGCCTTAATGGCATTAACTTCCTCTTTCCACGCTTCTAGTCCCTGCTCTGTAATAAATTCAATCTGTCTTTCAGGAGGGCCATACTCATCAAGTCTCCTCTCTTGGGGAGATAAGGCAACTAATTCCCAAGTTTGAATATACTTTTCTCCGTCCCAACTTGGCCCAGCATCTAATGCGTAATGCCATTGCTGTTCGGGGGGATCAACCTTATGTATATCAGCAGGGCTAAGTTCATCTAACCCCTTACGCCTTTCTTCCCAAACCTGAGTCCAAACACCATCAACAAGAACTGGGCCAATATCGGAATAAGCAAATCCCGGTTTTTTGGGTCGTGGAATTTCTTTTACAACTACGACACCATAATCAATCGCCTCTGGATTATCAAGAAAATTTACCGGAAAAGAAGTATTTGGATTCTCATTTCTTAATCTAGTTATCCCATAAGGATATTGAACTACTGCATCATTTTCAATTTTTGCGTACATTATATTTCCTCTATTGGGGCAATCCTACCATTTTCCTATGGGGCATTTTTCCCTGCTTAGTTTAACTTTCACAATCATAAAACATGAACATTTTTCACACACTTTCAACGCACTACTTAAATGCTCGCATTCCTCACAAATTTTATATCTCTGTGCTGCAGATATTTTTTTAGTCATTGGTTTATCATTTTGCATAGTGTAAAAATACTTGAGCCAATCGCTCACCTTCAAATTTATCTCTCCAGTGAGGATTCTCAACACCTTTATAAATTAGCCCGTCACCCTCTTCCAAACAAACCTTATGAACCTCATCCGTTTCTAAATACAAAGGCCATATATTATCAGTTTGCTCTCTCTTTAAGGTTAGAGATATGCTGTACTCACAAGCATCTCTATCTGTATGCCTATGTAGAATGTCTCCATTCTTATAAACCCTAAGATAGCAAAAGGTTGGTTCTAAATTTTCTCCAGTATGTTGCTTCATATCATATAAAAAATAATGCTGCAAATTTTTCATAGCTGGATCATCGTACAGAGATGGAGTATTAGGAACTTGCTCATCTGTACCAGCAGCCGAGGAGTTCGCCCTATCGCAAGAATAGTGTCCAAGAAAATTTAATAACTCCCCTTTTAACATACCCCTTACTATCTTAAAATTATTAGGACCAAGAGACATAACTATATTTATTTAAAAGGCGCTCCTAAACACCACATCGCTACTGAATGCTTTGTTCCTTCCGTAACTGGCGTGCTTCTATGAAAAATATAAGAAGGAAATACGATTACATCTCCATATTTCATTTCTGGGTATAATGTTTCATTAAAAATATTTTGTTCTCGATTTCGAGTTTGAATGGACAATTCTAAATCTCCGCCAACATAACCATTTGAAACACAAGCAACTAAAGATAATTTTCTAACCTTTCCAGTGTAATTATCATCGGGAACATCCGTGCCGTAAACTCCAGAATGATCTCCTAACCCATCATCATGCCAAGAGTAATATTGATTTTTTTCATACGTTGCGATCTGGATTGCTTCAAAATAATCTATATCGTATTTCCAACCAGAACTTTCATTCGCATCATAAACAAATCTGGAAAATACCTCGTATAAATACTGATCGCTAGACCACGAAACATTTGAACTACGAGCCTTCTTATTATCTTCCCCGTCATCTGTAGTAGCTACTTTATATTCTGACTGACTTGCAATCTCTTTTATTTTACCCATAGCTTCTTCAGAAATAGCATTCCGAAAAATCCAGTAAGCATATTTATTTTGCAAAACTTAATTAATCCGATTTTATGATTCGTAAGTCATGTAGACTAGATTAATAACAACTCTAATTTTCTCATCTGTACAAGTAGTTCCTGTGTGTTTCATATTAACTGGAAATGAAACAAGTCTATTTTCTACACTTTCCACTATCGTTCCATCTTCAAATTTTGTATAACCATTATTAGTATTAACATAAAAAATAGATGTAGTAAGTAATTTTGTTTCTGATGCAATATCAGTATGAAAAATATTCTCTACTATCTCTGGAGTTTTTGTTAGAAGATTAGCTTTAATACGATCTAAAACACCATGTCCAATAATAGGGCCAAATATAACTTCATACCAAGTGTTATAA
>Ga0208934_1000762_pt1 | contig 13029 bp, 12 predicted proteins | sample MalvirDeepMed_s2_FD_184243 | JGI IMG/M metagenome (GOLD analysis project Ga0208934, IMG submission 184243) | Marine viral communities from the Global Malaspina Expedition - Malaspina viral metaG DeepMed_s2 (SPAdes) (version 2) | ecosystem: Environmental > Aquatic > Marine > Oceanic | place... | reverse complement strand
GAATCATTGGATACCAACACTCTCAAGCTTATTTTGAGAAAAGCATTGGCCGAGAAGCAAGAAAAAGCCCAAAATGACTTTTTAAGCTTTGTAAAAGAGGTTTGGCCCGATTTTATCCAAGGATATCACCATAAAATCTATGCGGAGAAGCTAAATCGCGTCGCAAGGGGCGAATTGAAGCGTTTAATCGTAAATATGCCCCCAAGACACACAAAATCCGAATTTGCGTCTCATTTGTTTCCTGCATTCTTCATGGGTAGACACCCGAAGGCAAAACTGATACAAACGACCCATACGGGCGAATTATCGATCCGTTTTGGTCGAAAAACAAAAAATTTACTGGAATCCGATGAATATGCGAAAATTTTCCCTGATGTCCATCTTGCGGCTGATTCTAAAGCTGCTGGACGTTGGGAGTCAAATCATGGTGGGGAGTATTTTGCTGCTGGTGTTGGTGGCGCAATTACCGGCCGTGGTGCTGATTTGCTTGTTATTGATGATCCTCACAGTGAACAAGATGCGCTATCTCCTCATATCCTTGATTCTCATTACGAGTGGTATACTTCTGGCCCTAGGCAGCGTTTGCAGCCTAACGGCGCAATTGTGCTAGTCATGACGCGTTGGTCGGTGAAGGATCTCACCAGCCGATTGCTCGAGGCCCAAGGAAAGGAAGCGATGGCAGACCAATGGGAAGTTGTCGAGTTTCCTGCCATTTTGAACGAAAAGCCGATGTGGGGAAATTTCTGGGACATGGACAACCTCATGAAAGTGAAAGCGTCCATCCCACTAACCAAATGGAACGCACAGTGGATGCAGGCACCAACCTCCGAGGAGGGTGCGCTTATCAAGCGTGAATGGTGGAAAATATGGGAAGGAGAAAAGATTCCAAATCTTAAATTGATTATACAGTCCTATGACACGGCATTCTCCAAAAAGGAGACGGCCGACTATTCGGCAATTACCACGTGGGGAGTTTTCAAGCCGGATGACGAAAGCAATGAGGCGTTGATTCTTCTTGATGCAAAAAGGGATAGGTGGAACTTTCCGGAACTTAAAAAGAAGGCAATGGAGGAGTATAAATACTGGGAACCTGAGGTGGTTTTGATAGAGGCAAAGGCTTCTGGACTACCCCTAACTCATGAGTTGCAAAAGATGGGAATACCTGTTATAAACTTTACACCCTCGAAAGGAAATGATAAACATACGAGGGTAAACAGCGTGGCACCGCTTTTCGAAGCGGGGACGATATGGGCGCCCAAAAAAACTTTTGCCGAGGAAGTAATCGAGGAATGCGCGGCATTTCCCTTCGGTGATCATGATGACTATGTTGATTCAACCACGCAGGCTTTAATGCGTTACCGCCAGGGCTATTATGTTGGATTGAGTGACGATTTTAAAGATGAGCCAATAGTTAAAACGGAGAGGGAATACTATTAATGGCTACCATTAAAAAATTATATCTAAAAAATTTATTAGGTGAGCTTTCGCTCGACCGTGCTTTATTGCAAATTCTAGACAAGCCATACATCAAGGACCTTACATCACGACTCAAGGAGAACGATGCGGTAAAGGAAATTATGAGTAAGCTTCAGAAAGAAGAAAGCATCATGGACTGGATGGACTATGATCAGCTGTTGCAGCTTAGGGAAACAATCCTTCCTCAAATGCTCATCAAGGAGTCAGGGCTCGAGGGACCAGGTGCAAAACAAACTGAATTTTTGAAAGACATGGAAAACCTTCAGTTTGACAAGCAATTTGAAAACATCTTTGGAGAATTGCCTCCCAAGAAAAAATTCGGAGGGGGAGGAGCGTTCAAGCCCAAGATAAAAGTTTCATTCATCAGGGACATGATGGATGACTTGATTAACAAGTTCAGCGAAGAGACGGGAATAGAAGGCCCTGTGATTGGAGATGACCCGAAAGGATATACAAGAGACGTCGCGAACTGGATTAGATTGAGCGTGGGTGATGAATTCTTTTTTCATCCAAAAATAAAAGATTCTATTAAGGGCACTTTAATGCATGTGGACCAAGTTGACGCTGGAATGGAGGCTGGAAAACATTATTATCCTGACATAATGGAAACAGCGATGGAAAAATATCCAAAATTTAGTGGAGTAGGTGATGATTTATCTAAATTAGGAATTGAACAAGAAGACCTCAGGAACGCATTAGGAAGTGCATATTCGACAGTGCATACTTTTAAAGAAATTTTAAGTGCAATGAAAAAAGCAATTAAATATAGAAGCGTATTTCCTGAAGATGACCTACCCAAGAACGCACGCGGAGGAATCGCGGCGCTTGAACATGGTGGGGAGCATGATGATGAAGATGATTATGAAAGACTCCAACGGGAGAACATAGAAGCTGGACTGCCTCAGTACCTCGCAGATGTAAAAAAAGACGTTGAAGCCCCTTACGGTGATATCGTGGAATGGATTCAAGGAACTTATAAGGGAGAGCCATACGTGTATGACTGGTGGAAGGACCTTAATAAGGATGAAAGGGAGATGTGGAAAGAGGCCATGCGCCAGAAGCACGGAAAGGATTACGGAGGGGACTACATTCCGTTCAGGAATTATTCCTATTGGAACCCTGAAACAGAAGGATATCAGGATTTGCCGGTGACCGAGGAGCAATGGGCCGACGAGCCGCATATCCTCAAGCAACGGCGCGAGCACAAGGAAGTCACCCCTTACGGATACGATCAGGCGAAGACATGGAAGGAATTATTCAAGCAGCTGGGTCCGGATGAACTGGCATGGTGGAAAGCGTATGCTGAAGGGAACATTCCTGGAGTGCACGGACCTTTAGGAGGAATCTGGCACACCCTTGCGGCTCCAATGGATGCCTACGCCAAAAACGTTGAAGAATGGAGGGCGCAGACAGGACGCCCTGAAAAATTATTAAATGAACTAGCTGGTGGATTGGGTATTGGTTATCCTGTCGGTATGGCGTCTGCTTATGGCATTGGTCATCTTATTCGAAAGTATGGAAGTCCGGCAGTTGCAAAAATAATTGCGGAAGCGTTTCCGCTGTCGATGAGTAAAAAAGGTTTGTTCAGCAATCCATTTCAAAAGAAATTTCCATTTATAAATAAAGGGTCAAATTGGTACAAGTCTCTGTGGAGAAATCCTAAGGAGCTCATGAAACTGCATTGGACGAACTGGAGCAGGGGCATTCCAGGACAGCTTGTAAAAAGAGCTGCACCTCGCTTTGCAGCCTCAAGTTTGGGTGGACCATGGGGATGGGTCGGAGCTGGTGGATTAACATTGTGGGAGCTATACCGCATGAGGAAGTGGTGGAATGAAAGACAGGAGAAAAAAGTGGACATAGAGGCTCTAGCGGAGTAATTTGACAAAATGAACAATATAAAGTATAATGTAATGGAAGATGTCGTTCCGAAGTTGACAGAATCAGAAATGGCGAATATGGCTAATGGTGGATATGCAAAAGGTGGTGGAATAGGAAAGATTCTAGGATACCTTATGGATCCAATAGATGAATCTATATGGGTAAAGAAAATGCAAGACCTTTTAAAAGAGCATACTGATCCGCTTAAGAAATATTTACCGGATTGGATGCATACCCCAACAGCATTAAGAAAGCATGAAGAAGGAATATTCGATTATCATCCAGGAAATATTAACAAGGAATTATTATTGGATGAAGATCTTGGAAAATACTACGAGAATATTCCATACAATGAATATGATGCTTTTGCTGATATGTTGGAGAATATGCTTTATTCAAAAATAGAAGCTCCTCATGGTTTTGTTGCCGGTGAGCAATATATTACTGGAAGCAAGGAAATGGATAACTATAAGAAAATCATTAAAAATGTACGAGAACAATTAGATGAAATAAAACGAATTCATATGATGAAGGAAACAGCTGATCCTAAATATCGTGGGGATATTGATATATATCATCAGCCACAGGCAGAAAAATTAAAAAAATCACTTGAACTAATAAAATCAATAGTAGGGGAAGACGAAATGAAAACTTTAAATTCACGCGGCGGACTCCACGGCTATGCCGGAGGAGGAAAAGTTGGGCAATATTTCATTCGAGAGCCCGTCAAGGCGGTTGGAAAATTCCTCAAGGACAATATTCCACCCGTATTCTCCAAGGTAGCTGAAATTGTTCCTAGAATTGAAGGGGTAAAAGGAAAATTATCCTCAATATTCAATAAGGCTAAAAATGTATGGGAAGTTGGAACCATTTATGGCGACAGAAAAATAAAAGTTAAGGATAAATGGGTAAAAAACCCCAATTTAAAGTTTGATGTCATAAAGACATTCAAGGATCAAGGGTCTGCGAACAAATTTGTCCAAAAACAGCAAAAACAGGCGGCTCAAACGCTTGGAGCTACAAAATTACCGGAAAAAACGGAGGGGGCGCTCTACTGGAAGTCAAGAAAGGCGATTGAGGAGGCTCCATTCGAGATGGCCCCCAAGAAAAACTGGCTGGAATACCTTCTTAGCAGAAATATAGGATATAAGGAGCTCGGCGATACGTCATTGCTGCTTACAAAAAATAGCGTAGGAAAAGATGGAAAACCAATCAAGATTCCCGAAGGTGGGTTCTTGTTTGGAGATGATACAGGCAGAATATCAAAAAATGATTTTCTAAAGGAATTTGATGAGCTTGTCCCTAAAATCAGGGTTCATCTCCTTGGAAACCGTAATTTCTTTGACGGATTGCAGTATTTGGAAAGGACGTTAGTTCCTGTTGCAAGGAAAATTAAAGGAAAAGCTTACCATGAGGACATAGAAGGGGCCAAATACTACCTGGACTATCCACGTGCCGATTTTGACGTTGGATTTGAGGGTTTTTTAAGATCCGTTAAGGATATCATTGGTTTTGTAAGATCCAAGGCGAAGGACACTCCTGGCTCAAAACAGGCTGAAGCTAGAGGTATTTTTGAAGCTGAAATGGTTGAAAATGCCGTTGCAAAGCTAAATGCGCTCTATAAGGACCGTTATGGTGTTGATGATGTCATAGGAAAGGGTGTGGATCAAATCAAGCATCCTAATCTTCCTTTTGAGGTTGTTAAGCTAGGAAATAACCTTGCGGATATATTCAGCAAGCGTGGAGTGCAGTACAATGTCCGAGGACAGCCACAGCATGAAGGGGATCAAGTAATGGCAGGTGGATACAACCATAATGAACTAGTCTTTACTTTTGAAGGCGGAAAGCTAAGACAAGGGGAGAAAAAATTTAAACCCAACCATGAATTCAATTTAGGAAAGGATGCGGAAGGAGGATTCGTTCATGCAAGGATCTCGGACAGGATTGATGAGGCAGGAAGGAAAATTCTATTCATTGAGGAAATTCAGTCCGATATGCACCAAGGCGTGCACCACGGAGGAAAATCATACGCACCGCGAAAAGACCGCGTAACACCTGTGAACAAGGAACTGGAAGAAATGGTTGCCTTGAACAAAGATGCAAAGAAAGCTTTAAAAAACATACAGAAAAATCTTGAAAAGGCGCAAGCGTCGGAAACACGCGGACGGACGCCGGAAGAGATTACAATGAGACAGGATTTAATTGATGACTTGAACGTTTCGCGTGATTCCTACATGAAGGAAATTGAAGAACAGGATAAAATAATAAAAGACTTGAAAGCAGCGAGAGGTGGTGAAGGAGAGGTGACTGAAGGACCTTTCAAGAATTCCAAGGACTACGCAAAATTCGTCATCAAGTATGTCTTGAAGATGGCGCGTGAAAACGGCTATGACGGGATTGGCGTCGCGAATGCATGGATCAAGACTAGAAAAATGTCAGGACAGAGTGGAAAGGATTTTCAAGGTCATTTTGGGTTCTACGGGAACTGGGGTCTTCCGGATCCTTCTGTTCCTGCTTCCTTCAAGGAAGTTATTTTGAAGGATGCACTGGGAGAAGTTGCGCGTGACTCCAAGGCAAAATTATCATTGACGGCAATCAAGGAACACGCTGAATCAGGAAGAGTAGATAAACCAAGCCAAGGAAGAACATGGGGTGATGTCCCCGTTCTTTTGATAACAAGAGGCAAGGCGAAGGAGCCAATCAAAGAGGCCATAGAACAGATTGACAAAGGGCAGTCTGCGTATTATAAAGGTGGTCTAGTAAGAGAGGTATTTACAGAAGTGGCACCACCACTACTATAGGGAGTAATTATGGCAATAAACCCAAATGACAATATTGATAAGGCAATGCAAGCTTTGCAGGGCGCACTGGAGATTGAAGAGGAAGGAGTTGAAATATCCCCACCTCAGCCTGTAGAAAATACAGATCCAAATGTAGAATTGACAGATATGCCCGATGGAGGTGCAGAAGTTAATTTTGATCCAAATGCACCCGTTGACCAAAGCCAGATTCCATTTGACGGAAATCTTGCCGATTACATAGAAGAAACAGATTTAAAGAGATTAGCTTCTGAATTAGTAGGAAATTTTGAAAGCGACAAGCATACCAGGAAAGACTGGGAAGATACATACATTAAAGGTTTAGACATGTTAGGGTTCAAGTACGAAGAGCGTACTGAACCTTTTGAAGGTTCCTCAGGGGTCGTTCACCCTCTCTTATCGGAATCCGTGACGCAATTCCAAGCCCAAGCGTACAAGGAATTACTTCCGCCGGATGGCCCCGTGAGGACACAAATTGTAGGGGATTCAACCCCTGAAATAGAGCAACAATCTGAAAGAGTTAAAGAATTTATGAATTATCAGATTACGCAGGTGATGAGGGAATATGATCCGGACATGGATCAATTGCTTTTCTATCTGCCACTCTCAGGGTCTGCATTCAAGAAAGTCTATTATGACGGACTTTTAAAAAGAGCAGTTGCCAAATTTGTGTCCAGTGAAGACTTGGTTATTAATTATTTTGCAACGGATATGGATACGGCAGACCGTATTACGCATATCATAAAAATAACAAAGAACGACTTGATTAAAAATCAAGTGAGTGGGTTTTATAGGGACATAGAAATTAGAGATGGTTTTGTTGATGCAACTGATGTTAATGAAAAAGTTAGCGAGCTTGAAGGATCGCAGAAAGGAACTTCAAGTGAAGATAATATGTATACTCTTCTTGAGATGCATGCCAATTTGGATGTTCCAGGATTTGAGGATACTAGTGGAGTTAAGCTTCCTTACATTGTAACATTGGATCAGTATTCCCAAACTATTTTATCCATACGACGAAATTGGAATCAGAATGATCCAAATTTTGCAAAAATACAATACTTTGTACATTACAAATTCCTCCCAGGACTAGGGTTTTACGGCTTTGGTCTAATACACATGCTTGGAGGGTTATCGCGAACAGCAACAAGTGTTTTGCGGCAATTAATTGATGCTGGTACACTCGCGAACCTTCCGGCAGGTTTTAAGGCACGTGGCATGCGCATACGCGACCATGATCAACCTTTGCAACCAGGGGAATTTAGGGATGTTGATGTAACAGGAATTTCAATCAAGGAATCATTATTACCACTTCCTTTTAAGGAACCATCACAGGTTTTATTTGCCCTTTTAGGATTTGCGGTTGATGCAGGAAAATCTTTTGCAGCGATTGCAGACATGAAGATGGGGGAAGGAAACGAGCAGAATCCTGTTGGGACAACACTCGCGCTATTAGAGCGAGGAACAAAGGTAATGTCAGCAATTCACAAGCGCCTTCATTGTGCGCAACGAATGGAATTTACTATGCTCGCTAGAATATTCCAGCTTTATCTTCCACCGGAATATCCGTATTTTGTTGTAGGCGGAAACAGGATGATCAAGCAACAGGACTTTGACGAGCGTGTTGATATTATTCCAGTTTCAGATCCTAATATTTTTTCCATGTCGCAGCGTGTCATGTTGGCACAAACTCAATTACAAATGGCTGGTGCAGCTCCACAATTGCATGATATGCGTGAGGCATACAGAAGGGTTTATCAGGCGTTGAATGTTGACAATATTGATTCAATACTTAAACCAAACCCCGATGAACCGGAACCAATGAGCCCGGCGATGGAGAATTCAATGGCGATGAAAGGACAAAATCCAAAAGCATTTCCAATGCAGGATCACCAATCGCATATGAAAGCACACGGTGATTTCATGTTTACGCGTATGGTTCAAATTAATCCGCAGCTCTATGCGATGATGCAGTCGCATGTTTTCGAGCATGTTGCAATATTAGCTGGGGAAATGATTCAAAAAGAATTCGCCCAACAACTGCAACAGCTAAAACAAATGGAACAGCAAGGGCAAGGACAACAGAATCCTCAATTACAGCAACAGTCAGCACAATTAAATAATCAAATGGCAAAAAAACAGTCTGAAATTGAAGCGCAGGTAATTGAACAGATTGCCAAGGAAGAAGAAAAACGTATGGGAATGAAGCAGGACGATCCACTTGTACGACTAAAACAACAAGAAATTGATTTGCGTGCTATGGAAGTTATGACTAACCAGCAACGTGATTCCCAAAAGACACAAACTGATATGATGGTTGAAGCTGAAAAATTGGATCTTGAGCGTGATAAACTTGAATCACAAACAAGCATTGATATAATGAAAGCTTCCTCTGATATTGACAAGGCTAAAACGGCTGAGGCCAACCAAATGCTTAGGGATAATATGGCCACGGCGCGTGAGGCGATGAAGGATAATAATGCAACGAGGCGCGAGACCATGAAGGCACGTTCGCAGGAAAGGATTGCAAGAACCAATGCAAGAAAAAAATCAAATGGACAAACAAGTAGCTAAAATTACCGATGTCATGCGCAAAGTGGAAGAGCTTGCGAAAAAGGAAATAAAGGATCCTAAGGAGACACTTATTGTGGCATCCGCCCTTATGGCGGTGACAAGAAATTTGTATGTCGCGGCTTTGGGGCCGGAGGATACTGCAAGAATGTTTGGTGCCGTTGCGGAAAGCTTTTTTGTCGTGGAGGATATGATGCATAATCTAATTCCACGCGGACATAAACCAACGATACACTGATGCCATTTAAGTCAAAAAAACAAAGGGCATACTTGTATGCCAAGGAACCGCAGATTGCTGAGAAGTGGGCAGCGGAGCACGGTAATAAAATCGTGAAGAAAAAAGGCGGGAAAATTAAACTAAATAAAGGAGGAACTAATGCCAAAAGTAGGAGATAAAACCTTTACGTACGATTCTAAAGGCTTTAAAGATGCTGAAAAGTATGCTAAGGACACCGGCCAGACTCTTCAAGTTGTCGCTAGGGGTGGCAAGGTGAAGATGATGAAAGGTGGCATGAAACCCAACAAGAAAAAGGGTTACATGCACGGTGGCATGAAAAAGCCAAAAAATAAAAGATAGGAGGTAACATGAATTTATTTAAAGATTTATGGGCGCATCTTAAGGAATGGAGTGATTGGAAATTACGTGACTGGATAAAAGCCGGAATTGTAGTAGTCATCGTTCTGGTTGTGCTTAAAATTGTAATTTTACCAGGTGCATAGTAAATGGGCTGGCAAGAAGATTTAGCAAGAACCAATGATCCGTGGCTGATGACACCAGCCGCGGTTCAGGCTAGTGCTGCGGCGTCTAATGCAGATAGGGGAAGACGGGCTATACAAAATTATGTAGCTGCTAATCCATCTGAAACCAGAGGTCAGGGCTTTAATGCCCTTGATATAGGAACAGAAATCAGAGATGCCTACATGGACCAGCGTGGCAGCGGAATTCCTTGGGTTAATAAGGGAATGAACATCAGCGATTTTCTAAAGTCAGGGGCAGCTTCCAATATTGCCGCTAAATACGGCAATGTGTTGGATGCCGATCAGGCGTACGAGGAATGGATTAGGTCACAGACGGCGCCAGGAACAGTAGATACACGAAACCAGTATCAGCTTGAAATGAACCAGTTAAGGGATCAGTATCCAGAAGCTTATGCAAAGGAATTTCCATGGGCAGATGCCATGATGAAAGGACTTCCTGCAATCGCCAAACTGGCAATGAGTAAGTTGACGGGTGGCGCGACTACCGCGTTAAGTGCGATTGGTAGTTCAGGATTAGGAGGAGATGTAACAGGACTGCTGCAGAATTTTGGATTAATGGCGGATGAAGACGAAGAATATCCACCATGGATGTGGTGGAAAAAAGCAAATGGAGGCATTGCATCTCTAAACGGGGGTGGTGCTTTTAGCAACTGGGATTGGAGTCCTCCAGGACCTCCAGTAAGCGGACCTCATGGTGGCGGAAATGGAGGTTCATCATACGGCTCATTAGAGGAATCAATTTCCGAATTTACTCCTGAAATTCCTGAAGAAATTAGTATAGGATATGGAGAAGGACAAGTGGATCCATCACTTGCTGCAGCTGCAGGACTAGGTCCAGCAGCAGGTGGATTTGGTGGAACAACTGAAGGTTGGGGTGAAGGTATTGTAGGAATAGATGATTCTGAGGATATAATAGATACAGGACCTGATATACCTAGTATTCCTACAGGAATATCTCCTGGAACTGGTGTAAGCACAGGTCCAGTAGGTGGACCATTATTTAATGAAGGAGAAGGAGTGGAAGAAATTCCTCGAGGATGGGAAGAATATTTAAGAGAAAAAGGAAAAAAACAATTTGATACGCAATTCATGGCGTCACAGTATCTTTATGACAAGTCACGTGGAAGGTTTGATCAAGGTGGATTGGCGGATATGTCTGAAAATGCGCTAGGAGAATTTGATGTAGCAAGAAGCACATGGAAATGGAAGTATGATAATAAAATTAATCAATTAATGGATGGGGGATTTACCTTGAAAGAGGCAATTGACGAATTATGGAATCAAGGATGGGGAATGCCTTACAAAGGATTTAGCCTTAAGGAGAGAACATAATGTTGAATTTATTAACGGGATTACTCGGAGGGAAAGGTGGCGCACTTAAGACGATTTCCTCTGTGATTGACGATTTGCATACTAGTGAGGAAGAAAAGCTCGATAAGAAGATTCTCATGCAACGCATTCAGCAGAAGCTTGCGGAGAAACAGATTGACGTCAACATAAAAGAAGGACAGCACAAGTCTATTTTTGTCGCTGGCTGGAGGCCGATGATCGGCTGGACGGGGGCGTTTGCGCTGATTTTTGAGTTCATTGTTTCCCCCGGAATTGAATGGTATGCGAAGTTTTCAGGGTTGGACTTAACCGCTCCTGAAATTCAGACAGGCCCATTGCTAGCGATTGTGACATCAATGCTGGGCGTGGCCGGGCTCAGAAGTTTTGAGAAGACCAAGGGCTTGACAAAATAACTCAAATACATTATAATAGGAGAATATTATGGCTGGAAAAAAAATAAAGAAACAAGTTGGCGGAGTTATTCCAAGAGTAGGTGGAAACTTAGCTGGAGCAGCGAGACCTTTGGTTGGTGCACGTCCGATGATCAAGAAAGGCGGAAAGATAAAAGCTAAGCACGGCGGAAAGGTCAAGAAAAAATAAATTGGAAGATACTACCGCTATTTACGTAATCTTGAAAAAGGTTCGTGAGCACAAAGAACAGCTGAAAGAAATTATTGCCAGAGGCATTCACAGCTTTGACGAATACAACAAGACTGTGGGTGAATACAAAGGCTATAATATAATGGAACAGGAGATACAGGACCTGCAGAAAGATGAAGAACAAAGAGATTCCAAAACGTAGATTTGCCCTCGAAGAAAAAGACTTATCCATTGAGGCAGATGAAAATAACAAAATTGCAGAAGAAAAAGAGAACCGATTTGTTGCAAAAATACAACAAGAGGCTCTTGAAAATATAGAACATAAAAATACTGATAAAGCATTAGAACGATTACCTGACCCTACAGGATGGAGAATTTTAGTTCTCCCCTATAAGGGACAAGGAAAGACTAAGGGTGGAATAATACTGTCTGATGAGACAATTGAGGAGCGGGGCTATACAACAGTTACAGGTTTAGTATTGAAAGTTGGACCTGATGCCTATAAAGATAAAGAGAGATTTTCTAACGGACCATGGTGCAAGAAAAACGACTGGATTATATTTGGTCGATACGCCGGATCCCGTTTTGGAATAGAGGGTGGTGAAGTTAGAATACTTAATGATGACGAGATAATTGCTGTGGTAAAAGACCCAGAAGATATCTTGCAATTTAGATAAACAGGAGTAAAAAATGCCTGCAGAAACCAAGGTACAAACACAAATAGAAGCAGATGAAAAAATGGTTGACCTTCCTTCCGAAGGACAATCAGTTGATGTTGAGATAAAGGAATCTCCTAAAGTTGTCAATTCAGAAACAGATGAGACAATAGATGTAGGAGAAAAAGAAGTTGCTCCAGTAGCTTCAGAGACGGAAGTAGAGGACTATAGTAAAAAAGTTCAGTCTCGTATAGATAAATTAACTAAAAAACTACGAGAATCGGAAAGACGGGAAGCAGCAGCAATTCAATATGCCCAAGGGGTACAAGGAGAAATTAGCAATCTCCAAAAGAAAACTACTGGGGTTGATACTGCCTATATAGAAGAATTCGGAGAAAGAGTAAAGGCTCAGACAGAAGAGGCTAAAAAAGCTCTTAAAGTGGCACTGGATACAGGTGATATTGACAAACAAGTCGATGCTCAAAGCCGTTTATCGAGGCTGGCTATAGAAAATGAGAGATATGAGGCCACAAGAGCTAAAAGAGAACAATTAGCAAAGGCTCCACCTCCTCCTCCAAAACAATTTCAAACACCACAAATGCCCCCTCCACAACCGGATCCAAAGGCAGAGGATTGGGCCGAAAAGAATGAATGGTTTGGAAAGGATGAACCAATGACCTTGACATCTTTCTCAATTCATCGTAAATTGGTTGAAAAAGGACTTGACCCTACATCTGATGAGTACTATAATGAAATAGACAAACAGATGAAGGAGAATTTTCCACATAAGTTTGGACAACAAGTTTCGCCGACGCAAACGGTTGCCTCTGCAAATAGAGGCGGACCCATTAGGCGCAAAGGCACTGTGCGACTCACACCATCACAGGTAGCCATTTCAAAAAAACTAGGTGTGCCACTAAGCGAATATGCGAAGTACGTGA
>Ga0208934_1000759_pt1 | contig 13062 bp, 12 predicted proteins | sample MalvirDeepMed_s2_FD_184243 | JGI IMG/M metagenome (GOLD analysis project Ga0208934, IMG submission 184243) | Marine viral communities from the Global Malaspina Expedition - Malaspina viral metaG DeepMed_s2 (SPAdes) (version 2) | ecosystem: Environmental > Aquatic > Marine > Oceanic | place... | reverse complement strand
CGCCCACATCGTGACCGCGCGCCTGAAGCTTGCGCTGAAGCTCTTTCATCTCGGCGTCCGACAATGCGGGCGACGGGGTGCCCACGTCGAAAACCGGCGCGCCCTCAAGGCGCTGCGCGAAATAGGCCGCCGTCAGGACGTAGGTGAAGGACTGGTTCCACTCGAACAGGACCGAGAAATTCGGATAGGCCAGAAAGGCCGGACCGTCCTTGCCCTGGGGTACGATGACCGAGGCCGGAAGGCCTGGTCCATCGATGTTGCCGTCCCGGGGCGTGACCCCCAGCGAGGCCCATTCCGACGCCGGCCGCGTGGTCTCGAGTCCCGTCAGTTCCCAGCGGAAGTCAGAAGGCAGCGTGACCTCCTCCAGCCAGGGCTCGTTCGCGCGCCAGCCGAGGTCGCGCAGCATGTTTGCCCCGCTCATCAGCGCATCCTGCGGCGAGGTCTTGAGGGTGACATGCCCGTCGCCGTCGCCGTCCACGCCGTTGGTCAGGATGTCCTCGGGCAGCATCTGGACCATCCCGATCTCACCGGCCCAGGCGCCGGTGGTCGAACGGGGGTCGATATCACCGCGCTCGTACAGCTTCAGCGCCGCCATTACCTGGGGCTGAAACAGGCCGGGGCGGCGGCAGTCATGTGACAGGGTCATCAGCGAGTTCACGGTGTTGAAGTCGCCTTGGACCGCACCGTAATCCGTCTCGAACGCCCAGAACGCCAGCAGGACGCCCTCGGGGACGCCGTATTGCTGCTGGATACGCGCGAAGGTGTCGGCATACCGGTCGGCATTCGCCTGCCCGCGATCCATGCGGCTTTGCGAGATCAGCCGGCGCGCGAAATCGACGAAGGGCAGGGTGAAGACCCCCTGCCGCTGATCGGCCGCCAGCGTATCGGGATCCTGCCGCACGCCCGAGAAGAACTGCGCGGCCGCACCGGGATCCGCGCCGCGGTCGATCGCGGCCCGCTGCATGGCGGCGGTGAAATCGGCGAAGGACCCGCCGCAGGGGACGATGATCTCTCGGTCTCCCTCGGTCGCGGCGAAAGCGGGCCCGATGGCGCAGGACAGAAGAAGGCTGGTCAGAAGGGTTCTCATGGCATCTCTCAAATCGGAGCACATCTCGGGGGGCGAGGCTTACCCGAGTTGAGAACAACGGCAACCTGTCCTCGCGGAATTGTGCCACGCCCCCGCGTCTCGTCACCCGCGCCCGTGCGGGGCCATCCAGTCCAGAACCGGGTTGATCGGGATGATGCGGTTCGGGTTCACCATGTCGTGGCTGTAGTGGTAATGCCGCACGAAGTGGTCAAAATGCACCTCGTCCGCGATACCGGGCCACTGGTAGAGTTCGCGCGTATAGGCCCACAGGTTCGGGTAATCGCGCAGGTAGTTGCGATTGCACTTGAAGTGCGTGTGATACACCAGATCGAAGCGCACCAGGGTCGAGAACAGCCGCCAATCAGCCTCTGTGCAGGTGTCGCCGACGAGATAGCGGTTCTCGGCAAGTATCCCCTCCAGCCAGTCCAGCGAGTCGAACAGCGCGAGCACCGCCTTGTCATAGGCGTCCTGGCTGGTGGCGAAGCCGGCCTTGTACACGCCGTTATTGACCGTGTCGTAGACCCGGGCGTTGATCTCGTAGATCCGCGTCCGATGCGCATCGGGATAGTAGTCATCCGTATTCCCGGTGATGCCGTCGAAGGCCGAGTTGAACATCCGGATGATGTCGGCGGATTCGTTCGACACGACTGCCTCGGTCTTCAGATCCCACAAGATGGGAACGGTCACCCGTCCGGTCATCTTTGGTTCTGCGCGCAGGTATATGTCTCGCAGGAAGGGGACGCCGTAGACCGTGTCACCAGTAGCGCCCGGGAAATCGGTGCGAAATTCCCACCCCTCGGACAGCATTTCGGGATGGACGACGGAAACGTCGATCAGATCCTCAAGCCCTTTCAGTTTACGAAAGAACAGCGCGCGGTTGGCCCATGGACAGGCATACGAGACATAAAGATGGTACCTGTTGGCCTCGGCGGGATACCCTTTCCCTCCGTTGGAGCTGGGGGTGCCGTCCGGTGTGATCCAGTCACGGAAATCTTGCGCAGACCGTTGGAACTCTCCGCCTGTCTTGTCTGTGTCGTACCAGACGTCGCGCCAGACGCCGTCGATCAATTTACCCATAGCTCGGTTCCTTTTGTCGTTATGCCGCCACCTAGCCCTGCGCCGACCTGACGCAATCCATGCTGCAGTGCGTCGTGTACCTTTCATAATAGTGGGCTATCTTCGGGATGGCGGACCGATCCCGGTTTCGGACGATTCGAAAGGGTGTGGAATGAGGCCCGATTTCCTCGAGCCAAGATGGCGCGCAGATCAGTCAAGTGGCCCGGCTTACCGGATCGTGTGGGCGAACAGATCCATCCCGGTTCAATCGCTGACCGTCAACGGCCTGGCAATCGCAAGCGATACAACAACAAGCATTCCCGGCGTGGTCCGGCTTTACCGGGGGGATGAGCATGTCGCGACCGGACTTATAGTTTCTGGTGTAGTAGAAGGCGACCTGCATCATTTCCACTTCAAGAGGATCACCCTGTCCGGCTTTGCCCCGCCCAGGGACTATGCCCCGGATGGCGTGGTTCCCCCGGCCGATCCCCTCCCCGCAAGGATAAGAGCAGGCATGTAACCGATCACGTACGAGCGCGTACGTATGAAGTCAAAAAAACTCCGGCATGCCCTTGCCAAGAGAACCGTGTATCTTTAGGCACCGCTCTCACGCGCTGGTAGCTCAGTTGGATAGAGTATCTGACTACGAATCAGAGGGTCGGGGGTTCGAATCCTCCCCAGCGCGCCACTCTTCCTAGCTTTATCGTTCATTATCAGGACGTTATAGGAAAATCGCTTCATGTGAGGTGACACATGGAGTAACACAGTGTCCCTAGTGATCTACGAAGCTGGAGCAATCTGCATCGTGGCCCGATTCGTTCAACGCAAAGGCAAAACTTATTACTTTCGTCGTCGTATTCCCGATGATGTTGCCTCCCACTACCCCAATCGTAAGGGGGTCATCTTCTTCTCGCTGAAGACGCAAGATGCGAACGTGGCTGCGAGGAAGGCTGATGAGGAAGCTCGACGCCAAGACGCCCTATGGAACGGCCTGCGCAGCGGAGACATCGAGCACGGGCCTGAAGTTGATCAAGCCGCGGTAGCATTGCTGGAGGCCTTCGGTGTCAATCCTGGGGGAGCGGTCATCTATAAGCGGGCAGGACTAGAGCCTACGGAATTCTACAATTACCTGACCAAGCAGGGTAATATGGTCACGGGGTCGGACGAACACGAAGCGGCGTCACGGGGGGAGATCGAAAAGGCTTTAGGTCCTGATGATGATCGGGCCACGCTACGTCCCCATGAGCGTATGGCACTTGATCTTTTCCGAGGTAATCGGGGCAGGGTGATGCGCTTCTCCGAGGCCGTACGTTTCTTCCAAGATGAGTGCGGTGAAACGGGTAGGGCCTACACGTCCCGACAGGCGGCCACTCGTCGTCTCATAGAGATTTTGGGTGACCTACCTGTCTCAAGTTTCACAAGAGAGAATGCGCGGACTTTCCGTGATCATCTTATCGAACAGGGGCTCAAAACCCATTCGGTCAGGCGAAACCTGAACTACATCTCTCCGGTTATTAATCACGCTCTTAGAGAAATGGATTTAGAAGGTAAGAATCCATTCGAACGCCTTGCCATCCCCAACAAGGGTAAGGATGAGAAGCATAGAGAGCCATTATCAGTACCGGAAATCGACAAGATTCAGAGAGCCTCGTTCAGAATGGACGACGAAATTCGCCATCTTGTCGCGATGGTGTCCGATACCGGGTGTCGTTTGTCGGAGGTGGCGGGACTTCACATGGACGACATCAGGTTAAACAGCGAAGTTCCCCATATAATTGTTCGGCCCAATCGTTTCAGAGGTTTGAAAGAAGCGGTGTCGGAGAGACACATTTCACTAGTTGGTATGGCGCTATGGGGGGCAAAGCGAAGAGTCATGGCTAGAAGCGGTGGTGCTGCCTTCCCCAAGTATGTCTCTGAAGATGCTGCGAAGTCCAAACTTACGAACGCCTCCAATACGGTAGCGAAGTGGATCAGATCACAGGGCATAGACAAAACTGCACATAGCTTCCGGCATTCGATGAGAGATCGTTTGCGAGAAGTTGGAGCGCCCGAAGAGGTCCATGACCAGATCGGGGGATGGGCTTCTAAAAGCGTTGGCCGCTCATACGGTGGAGGTTATTCGCTCACCGCTTTGAAAGGCTGGATGGATCGGATCGTAATTTTGAGCGTTTGACGGTTCAATATGCTGGATGATCCGTATGCTCGTGAACGTAAGCGACGTCTGGGTGAGTCGAAGTCTACTCGATTGCAGCGATTGCTCATTTAGATCGATCTCAAGGGGCTTGATCCGGCAAACATGGCGGGGACCGCCCGGCTCTGCCCTGCAAAATAACGCTGAGGTTTCCCCCTCTTGTATAGTTGCGAGCATCAGTCGTTCGGGCAGCTTCCAAAATTTCTGAAGGTGACATCATGCAAACAACGATAACCCCGTCCGACCTGCTGGAGCATCACACAACGAAGCCCATTGACGTTGGGACACCGTTTCTCGCTGAAACGAGACCCTTTCCTGGCTTCATGCCCGACCATCTAGCGCTCCCTGTACCGATGGCCCCTGAAGAAAGGGGGGCAATTCTCGCCAAAGCATCCCGCGCCGAACTGAACGCCACGGCTGTGAGCGATGCCGCCAAAGAACTGACCGAATGCTTACTTGACGGCATGATAACGTTTGAGATGGCAAAGGGACTTCGGAAGCGAAGGCCCAAGTCAAAGGACAGGAACGGTCTGCACCGGGCGATTGAAGGTTTCACCTGCGATCTCATCCTGGGCCAAGGGCACACAGCGTCATCGGGGTTCGTTTACAGAGCCGTTGGCCGAGACTTCGAGACCACCCGAACCACGAAGAAAACCTTCAGTAGAGTGTACAAGACTTGGAAGGCGATGGGCTGGATCGAGGTGTTCCGAGGCTTTCAGCAGCATGGAGACTTCGAGGGCTCATCTGTCGTGGAGAGCCGAGTTGCTTCAAGGTTCAGGGCAAGTTCGTCCTTAATGACTCTCTGCCGCAAGCATTGTATTACCCCCAAGAACCTATGGGATCACTACACGGTGGAGTTGAGCGACATCGATGCGGTCGTGATCCGGAAGGACGATGGCGCAATGGTGCTCTCGACATCGGCAGAATATGAACAACAGAGGAAGTCCGTCGAGTTAATTAATAAGGCCCTTTCCCAGCATTCTTTCAGCTTTCCCCGCCGCCCCCAACTCAAGCGCAGCTTCAGGGCGGACCAAGACGGACGGTGCGACTATAGGACCGGAGGGAGGTTCTTCTCACTCGGAGCGGACAGCTATCAGCAGATGAAGCGAGTCGAGAGGGCTAAAATCGAGATTGACGGCCATCCCACTGTCGAAGTTGACGTTAAGGCAAGCCATCCGACGATTGCTCACCATCTTCTCCAGGCGAACGAGCCGCTACCTACTGATCCTTACGACATCCCAGGGTATCCCAGGGAGGTCATCAAGACAGCCACGGTGATCGCTTTCGGAAAGGGTGGTCCTCCTTCAAGATGGCGGAAAGACCAGAAGGATGAACTGGCTGCGCTGTATGGCGGCGACAGAAATCGGGTTCCTCGGGTGACCCAAGTCTGGAATTCTATTGTGAAGGCGCTGCCCTTCCTCGAACGGCTTGAAGAGGGAATTACCGATTGGGGTATCATCCAATATTTGGAAGCCGAAGCGCTCCGTACTGCCATGGAACGCTTATGGGATCAGGAAATACCAAGCCTCCCGGTTCACGACAGTCTGATCGTTCCGGCATGGGCGTCCAACGCCGCACGGGAGGCGATCATTGACGGATACGAGAGGGTTATCGGCGTTACCCCGAGGGTAGTGGAAAGCTAGAACGACGTGGGGTGAACCCTTAGAAAGCTTTGGGCCTGTAGGGAGTAAGGGGTGTGACCATGGTGGGGAATACATCTATCATCTAATATGAGTACCCTTCAGGTTTGGGAGAGGGTCTCGATGACACTAGGACTTTCTAAGCCCACTCCTAGAGCTTACTGAGCCCCGTAAGCACCCCCATTCGTCGCAATCCTCTTCCGCCCTGACCACGCCCCATAGCGGCCCTGAGAGCGCCGATGGGAGCCTACGTGTGATCCGCCCATCGATGGGCCTGAACCGCCACGATGGCGCTGAGCGACTCATTCACCGCCTCTCACGACCACCCCCGTTTGATCCGGGACACGGACACTCAACCGGATGAAGTGATTGTTTGGGGGCACTCCCTTCTTTCGACAGGTCGTTTTGGAAGGAAGAACAAGAACAAGACTAAACCCCCTCCTTTTTGAAGCAGCCTTCTCAGACCCCCACCCCCTTCGAGATCGCACCTGAAACGTCGTGAGGGCTTTCGGTTATTCCAGGGGGCGCAATAGGCCCTTCACGGTGTCCCGAATGACTATACCCAAACGCATCATCCTGATGAGACGCCAAGAGCGTACCATTAGGGTCCGTCTTTGGGTTTCGGGACACTTCCGTATCAGGGTCTAGAACCAAAAAGGACAATCGACATGGCAACGTATGGATACGCTAGGGTCTCCTCCACCGGGCAAAGCCTGGAGCTTCAGCGGGAGGCGTTGAAGGCGGCTGGATGTGAAATCATTCGAGAAGAGAAGGTCAGCGGCACAAGCCGGAAGGGACGGCATGAGCTCAACATCCTCCTGGACTTCCTCCGGCCTGGGGATGAGCTTGTCGTCACCAGGATCGATAGGCTAGCCCGTTCGGTCTCAGACCTTCAGACACTCGCTGAGACGCTTCAGGAACGAGGGGTTGCCCTCAAGGCGACCCAACAGCCCGTGGACACCGGGACGGCCGCTGGCAAGGCGTTCTTTCAGATGCTGGGGGTCTTCAGTGAGTTTGAGACGAACCTAAGGAAAGAGCGACAGATGGAAGGGATAGCCAAAGCCAAGAAGGCTGGCACTTATAAAGGCAGGAAGCCGACGATTGATGCGGCTGAGGTCAAAAGGCTTAAGGATGAGGGTTTGGGAGCCACACAGATCGCTCTAGGCCTAGGGATTGCTCGAACGTCCGTTTATAGACTTCTCGAATGATCCACACGATCATAATTCCAGAGTTACAAGATCAACTCTTGTTTCCACCCGAAGTCTTTATGAGGCTGGAAGTAATGTCAGCTTAACACCTTGGAGAGCTACATTCACAACTCCTAAATGCAGGCGTTCGAGCTTCAATCACGTGAGCGACCCGTATAGAAACTGAACCGCTTCAGCCTCATCAGATATGTCTGCTTTTCTACCGGTCGAAGATATTCCTCACTAGAGTAAATCAATCCGTGTATAGTGGTTAATATTTCATTCAGCGTGGCGGTTTCAATTTCTCTCTTCGGCATAAAGCTGCGAACGAAGTAAGGGTAATAAGTGAAGGAAAGTAAAATTCCACAGACTCCAAAGAAAATTGCAATAGCTTCACTTGAATTAAGAGGCGAATTGTAGAGATAAAACACGCCAATTACCAGACACGCAGAAAGAAATATTGCCATCGCCACACACCAGAGAAATAAACGGCGATTTATTCGGTCGATAACATGTATCTCAGAACGCACTTCTGCGGCGAGCTTAAAAAGGTCTTCAAGATCCTCTCGTAGGTCTTCGGACGAGGTTACACCGCCTGTGTAGAACTCCTCATCCATCACGCGCTCATGATATTCATGGTGGCTATAAAATGGTTGAGTAGGGCGCGTCGATCAGCGTCAGATATTGATCCTCGAGCAACTTCATCTCCCCACTCGAAGTTCTCAACGAAGCTACTTACAGGCAACGATGTCGCGCGGATATTATCCGAACCCACTCGTTGGGCAATCTCGTCTCGATAGATTGAGTAGAACGATCGAGTGCCATTTGACAACGTTTTGCTGCTAGGCTTGGCGTCAAGGCTGTAATATGATTCCGCGTCGGAAAGTCGATCATAGTAGAGATCAGCCTTCGATACCGCGACAATAAACCATACCGGTCGTTTGCTCACCTGATGAAACTTCCTTATTTCGACGCAAATCTTCCTAAATTCGTCGGCTTCGGCGGACAACATCTTTGTCCTCAGCCTTTGCAATTCGGGCGCCTCTTTCAAAAACTTCTCGCGCACGGCTTTCGATCGCGGATACATGTAGCCCCAATTGGCGACAAATACTACTCCCGCCAACCGGCCGTTTTCCGAGAAAGCCTTCTTTTGCCATACATCCTTTTGACGGACTTCCTGCCCTGGGATCACGGTCACAACCTTAGACCACTTGCCGATAGTAATTAAATCACGCTCTGCGTCCGTAGAAGGTTCTGGAAGCTTATAGGAATGCTCGCGTATACGCACCTGCAAAGCATCGTTAAGCACGGACTTTCCCGAATTTTCAGGCCCAGTTATCGCGATATTCGTCATAGGCTCTAAGAGGGAAACTGTTTGCTCGGTGGAAAGCTGAAGCTTCCTCCAGAGATGGTGTATCAGTGGAGATTTACCATATGCTAAATTCGCGTAACGCAGAAAACTGGGCGCGATATCTTGCCAAGATAGGCCGTCGAGAGTCGTCGCCATGTCGTCTTCTGGCATAGTGGCTCGCCATTGGGTTGTTGTAGACCATGATCAGTGCTTCATGCTCAAGCGCTTAGCAGTACATAGCGCTAGTTTGGCCGAAGGTGCAACGCAAAGGTCATTCGCGTACCCAGGCATTGCATGTAGCAACCTTAAGCGAAGTCACCTTGACCGGGCAGAGCCTGAACCTTCAGACACTTGCTGAGACGCTTCAGGAACGGGGGGTTGCCCTCAAGGCGACCCAACAGCCCGTGGACACCAGCACAGCCGCTGGCAAGGCGTTCTTTCAGATGCTGGGAGTGTTCAGCGAGTTTGAAACAAACCTCCGCAAGGAACGCCAGATCGAGGGGATCGAGAAGGCGAAGCGAGCTGGGGTCTACAAGGGTCGGAAACCGTCCATAGACGTCGCTGAGGTGCGTAGGCTGAAAGACGAGGGTATTGGGGCCACCACTATCGCCCAGCGCCTTGGTATAGCCAGGACGTCAGTGTATCGAGCGTCGAAGTGCATAGACAATGGCTAAGAAGCCAAGCCGGAATGAGTGTTGAGCGGCTACCGGGTATAGACAACCCCAGATGATTGTCTGCCGGTAAGCCGCTCAACAAAACTTCCACGGCGCTCATTCTGGCTGGATGCCAAATCGTAGCGTCACCCCATAGCTGGGAAGGAACCGATGGTGGTAGAACAGTTTGCGAATTGGACTATCAGACCAGAGTGTCCCGGTCAGATCTCTTCACCGTAAGCGCTCTTCTGAAAATTCTGAGCCGCCTTCGGATCATTCAGCAGGTCTAGCAACTCCCTCAAGCAAACAACCTCAAAGTGAGAATTGGCAGAAGTCAGACGATGGGTAAGTCCGTGATGTGGTCGCCGATGCGTTTGGTCAAAATCAAGATAGGACAAAATATCGTATTCCTTCTCATATTCCGTACCCATCTCCCAGAAGATTGCCATATCTAAATCATTCTCGTGCTTGTATCCAGACTCAAATTCCCTGATCAGACCGTCGAGGTTGAACTTATACTCTAGCACCTTCGGTTGCGTCTTGTAGGTCTTTGTTAAGCCCTCTTCATACACCCCCAACGGATTATTACTCTCTTCGAAAACAAGGTTTTCCAACGGCTCTTCAGCTACGAACCGAAACACTCCATCGTATTGGCTAACTTGCGACGTTGAGAGCAACCGTATTCCTCGAATTACGCCGCCAGCAATGAGCTGGTTGAACAGAACAATTACATCTTGCTCAGTTCTCGGGATCGAGGAAATCGAGATTTGTTTAGTCGGGAGGAAGAACTTCTCGCTTTGCAACTTGAGCGGGTTATTCTCCTCGTGCTTTTCGAGGTCCTTGAGCCATTCGTGAACCTTTATTTCCTTGTCGATATCGGCTTGAGCACCACTATCAGATTTTAAAAACTCATCGCGCCGGGCGCTCAATTGGCGAACAATGCCCACGGACAAAACTTCAGCCAACTCCTCAAGTTCTGGCTGAAACCCCTTCCTTCCGAGATCGGGCTCGGCCCCATCGAAATGTATTAGCACGTGGGTTTGGTTTTGATGTCCGATACTTTTGGTCAGCGGAATAGTGATCATCTCGCCTTGCACCATACGATTGCAAGCGATTTGCAGGCCGCCACGTAGGATTCGAAGCCCCTTTCTAAGCTTCGCCTTCTTATCGTTGAGTTGGTCCCAAACCTCAGTGGAATAGGTAAAGTAGCCATACCCTGTGGCCTTATATTCATTTAAGAGGCGTGACTGCTCTTCGCTAAGCTTAGCAACACCCTGCAATTCATTGGTATCATATATCATGTAAAGGCCGTTAGACTTCTTATACTTATTAACTGCCTTCGAGGGGTCTTTCCCCGCCTGAATTGCTTTAGTCTGTGCGATTACAATATCTGTCAAGTCGTGGCTGGCTTTTATCTCTTGATGCGGATACTTGTAACGCGCATCGACATCAGGGCAGGCGCCTTCGTTCCCGCTTTTATCCACAACCACGATGCCGCACGACACATCTGCCGATTCAAGCGATGGAAGATTGATAGCGCCGAGCGGCGTTTTTAGAAGCAGTAGATACATCCACTGCTCTGGCGTCTGAGCCTGATACCACGACAGGTTACTGGGCCGAACATGTTTGCCGGAAAAAACGATCCTAAAACTCGTTCCCTGGTCGAGAGCATCAAATGCCGCACTTGGTTCGATAGCCTTCTCAACAACAGGCCGGGAAACGGTGCCCGTGGTGTCCTCAATCCACTCGCGGCCACGTCTCAGCCTCCCCTCGAACGCAAAATTCTTGTTCTTTGTTCTTATGGTTAGGTCATTGAATCCGTAAGCAATATAAGTGACGCCGACGCCCTTATTTCCACGGGTCTTCCCACCAGATTTGAAAGATATGTTTGGGGCCAGGAAAGAGAGAAACTCAGCCTTTTCAAACCCCACCCCGTTGTCGACGACCTCCACATAGTTCTCTTTAAGATTGATGATGATCTTGATCTGAGGCGATGTGCCTTCGTTCGCAGCACGCTTTTCCGCAGCGTCCATAGCATTTTGAATTAGCTCTGAAAATGGATCATAGTTACTAACATAGGACTTAAGGATGTTCTTAATCTCGCGCTTCTTCGCCGCCGCCAAGACATCCTTGTCAGTTGCTCCCGCTGCCTCGAGTGGGTCCCAACTGCCAATCTCCATTTCGACCATATCGCGCTGATCCTCTAGCCATGCTCAAAGTTTTTTGAAAGGTGTAAGATTGCTCGGAAGAATGCAATACTGGATCGAAGCGATTTTCGCTAGTGTGGAATGAATTTCCTCTTTCAAGATCAAGCACCTGCACAATTTCCTTTACGGCGCAGTGGTGCTGGCAAACATTGCAAAGAGTGACCAAGTCTTATGCAGCGTTCGCGCCTCCCTTAGCGTAGTGAACAACACAGCGTGGGCGGCAGCGACTACGCTTCGTCGCATACAATCATGGCAACGAAGACGGGCCGCCGGGGTCGACAGCCGTGTCTTTCATGTAACCCGCCCCACACCTCGCTTAATGGCGCGAAGAGCGTAGGTGGAAAATATTCCAGGTAGCCCAGATTTATCAGCAAAATCAACGCTCTTACTGATCACACAGCTTCTGGCGGAGGAGGTGGGATGCTCACCCGTACTTTCCTCGGGACAGCCGAAACTATCGGGGCTAGGGTGACACAACAGGTGTCACAGTCCTCTTCGCGATATTGAAAAGAATAACAATATCAGTATGATGGTGATACATCTAACCCTTACACTCGCCTCCCCAGCGCGCCACCACCTTCTGCAAGACATTGATTTTGTTTGAATTTAGGCCCTGCATGTCTAAGACAGTCAGGTCCTTAGACAAATTCTGGCAGGCTGGAAAATCAGAGTGCCGGCCATGGCTTAGTTTCCGTCCTTTGAAATTCTCTTCTGTGTTGTCTCTATGCCGTGCCTCGGAACGCGTAGGGCCGCGCCAAGTGCGGCCCTCAAAAAGTGTGTTTGAGCGGTTGGCTACGGGAACTTGCCTGTCTTAAGCGCTGAGGGTCCGGGGCTAAGCAGCCGGCGCTTCTCAGCGCGTTTCGTGTAGCGCTCAATCTCTTTCAGCGGTTCATGCCCGCTCCACGCAGCGATCTGATGGATGTTCGCGCCACTCTCGGCATGGAGGATCATCCGGCTCTTCCTAGACCGTGAGAGGTCTTCCCTGCTGGGACCCCGGCCATTAGTGCCCTTTCTGAGAACCATTGCGAGGCACCTTTGCAGGAGCGAGGTTCGCCGTACATCGTTAACATGAGGGTCCCAGTGCGTTCCCCCATAGCGGCAATAGCGAGGTGGAGATGTTCAAGATCTTCGGCAACCGCGAGCTTCGGCAAGCCTCGGTCGAATGGCACCGAAACTTCACTTCCGGTCTTCTTCTGGATGAAGACGAGCCAACCATCATCATCGACGTTCTCGGGGCCGAGACCAACAGAGTCCGAGATCCGCCAACCTGCCCAGTATTGCAGTTCGAAAGCCACGCGTTCTTCGGTTCCATACTCCCAACGTGAGCGATACGCGGTGACCTGCCACTGATCTTTCATCCAGCGACGACCGGAGCCCGGTTGGTATTTACGCCGGTTGGCGCAGGTTGAGCAATCGCCCGACGTGCGGAGCTTTCATCTCACGCAGCGGGGCGGTTGATTGCGGTGGTCAGGGTCTGCGCGTAGTCGACCGGGGTCTGGTAATCCAAGGCCGAATGCGGGCGTTCGGTGTTGTAGTCGTTAGCCCATGCGGCGATCACGATCCGCGCATGGGCCAAGTTGCGGAACATGGTCTTGTTGAGCAGTTCATCGCGCATCCTGCCGTTGAAGCTCTCGACGAAACCGTTCTGCATTGGCTTTCCCCCCTCCCGGGATCATGCTCCGCATGACCC
>Ga0208934_1000751_pt1 | contig 13155 bp, 12 predicted proteins | sample MalvirDeepMed_s2_FD_184243 | JGI IMG/M metagenome (GOLD analysis project Ga0208934, IMG submission 184243) | Marine viral communities from the Global Malaspina Expedition - Malaspina viral metaG DeepMed_s2 (SPAdes) (version 2) | ecosystem: Environmental > Aquatic > Marine > Oceanic | place... | reverse complement strand
GCTCGTACTCGTCCCGCAGGACCCGTTCCAGGTCCATGTTCGCGGCGTTGGCCCCGTCCGCCAGATCCTGCCCCGAACAGAAAGCACCCCCGGCCCCTGTGATCACCAGAACCCGCGCGGTCTGCCCGGCCTCTTTCACGGCATGGGTGATCTCGGCCCGCATCTGGCTGTTCAGCGCATTCTTCCGGTCGGGCCGGTTCAGCGTCAGGATGGCGACGTCGTCGCGGACGGCGAACTTAATGGCCTCGTACTGCATGTCGGCTCCTACGGTATATGTTGCGCCGACCATGGCAAGAAAGCGTCGTGCGGGGAAGTCCGACGCGCCGTCACTCGGCCATCGAAGACGTCCGGCCGCGACTCCCGGCGTTTCGATTGACCGTTCCCAAGCGCGGCATATCGATCCAAAGGAATGCAGCCAGAGGCGTCATCGTTCGAGATCCCGAGGCTGAGGAAACGCGGATCGCCCTGAAATTTCCGCTCGAGCGCGCGGTTCTACGTGTCAAACCACAAAACAAGGTAGTCCATGCGCCTGCCGCCCCCGCGGCAATCCGGGACAGTCCGACTTCATGGCGCGGCCTTGGAGATCGTACCACCGCGCCAAATTGTCCGCGATCAGGGCCGGATACCGGCGGTCGAGAAGCCGGCGAAGGCCGGGAAAAAGCTGTCGAGGTTCAAGCAGAAGCTGGCAAGCAGAAATCCAGCCGCGTGATCGCATCGCGCCCCATCGAAATGAGATAGGGGATCGCCGCGATTGTACCGCCCGCCATAGGCCTGTCGGTCAACCGGTTCGCCGTTCCATTTTTAATGAACCGTTGCCGGGTCCGCCTCGATCAGGGCCGCCTGGATCATACAGATGCCGGACTTGGGAAGCCCGATCACCACGATCAAGGGCTTCCGCCTCGGATCATCCGCGCCCGTCACTCCTTGAGGATTGCGTTCAAGCGGGCCTGTTCCTCGGGGCTGAGCGCCGCGTCGTTCTGCGTGGCTGTGGGCTTGCGCCGCAGGGCTACCGCCGCCACACCGATTCCGCCCAGAAGCATGGCGGGGCCGGCCAACCACAGGATCAGGTTGACCCCGTTCGCGCGGGGCTGAAGCAGCACGTATTCCCCGTACCGATTGACGAGGTATTCGATGACCTCCTCGTCGCTGTCGCCCGCGACCAGCCGTTCGCGTACCGCCAACCGCAGATCGCGCGCCAAGTCGGCGTTCGACTCGTCGATATTCTCGTTACGGCAGACCAGGCACCGCAGACCCTTGGAGAGTTCCCGCGCCCTTTCTTCCAGCCGCGGGTCGTCCAGAACCTCGTCAGGTTGAACCGCGAGGGCGGGCGATGCCAGAAGCACCAGGGTCAGGACAAGCCACCTCATTCCGCAGGCACCGCTGCTCTCGGGGCCTTCGCTGCCCCTGCCGCGACCCGGTGACGCCTGTCGGACAGCGACAGGCCCCCCCCAAGCGCCATGATGATCGCCCCAGCCCAAATCCAGTTCGCGAACGGCTTGATATAGGTACGGACCGCCCATCCTCCCGCGTCCTGCGGGTCGCCGATCACTAGGTACAGGTCGCGCAGGATGCCATTGTCGATCGCGGCCTCGGTCGTGGGCATGCGGGCGACGGGATAAAAGCGCTTTTCCGGGAACAGCGTGGCGACCGGATTGCCGTTTCGCGTGACCTCCATCCGGGCCAGCGTCGTCTGGTAGTTCGAGACCTGACGCTGCTCGACCGAGACCAGCGTGATCTCGTAGGGGCCGACAGCGAAGCTTTGGCCTTCTTGGGCCACGCGAATATCCTCGACCTGCCAAGCCGTCAGGGCGGCGACGCCGAACAGAGTGATGCCGAACCCCGCATGGGCAACGGCCTTCCCCCAGTCCGCGCGCGGCAAATAACGCAGACGCCGCAGACGCGCCGAAAGGTCGCCTCGACCCGCCCGAGCCTTCAGATCGACCAGCGCGCCCAGAACCAGCCACGCGGCCAGAACTGCGCCGGCGGGGGCCAGGATCGATCCGCCCGTCTGCATCACCCACACCAGCGCGCCAAGCGCCAGCGACAGGGCCAGGATCCCCCAAAGCTGCCCCATCACGCGATCCAGCTTCCCCCGCTTCCACGGCAACAGCGCGCCGATGGGCATGATGGCGGCAAGTGCGACCATGAAGGGCGTGAAGGCTGCATCGAAGAACGGCGCGCCCACCGAAAGCTTTCGGTCGAACGCCATCTCGGCCACCAGGGGCCAGACAGTGCCGACGAACACCACGAAGGCCGAGACAGCCAGCAGGATATTGTTGGCGACCAAGGCCGACTCCCGACTGGTCAGAGAGAACACGCCCTTCGCTTCAAGGCTTGCCGCCCGCGCGGCATAGAGGGTCAGCGCACCACCCATGAAGACCCCGGTGATCGCCAACAGGTATACGCCCCGTTCAGGATCATTCGCGAAGGCATGAACCGAGGTCAGCACGCCCGAGCGCACAATGAACGCGCCGATCAGCGAGAATCCGAAGGCCAGGATCGCCAAGAGGATCGTCCAGGATTTCAGAGCCTCGCGCTTTTCCACCACGATGGCCGAATGCAGCAAGGCCGCCGCGATCAGCCAGGGCATGAAGCTGGCATTCTCGACCGGGTCCCAGAACCAGAATCCGCCCCAGCCCAGCTCGTAATATGCCCACCACGACCCCAGCGCGATGCCGATGGTCAGAAAAACCCAAGCAACAAGCGTCCAGGGACGAACCCAGCGCCCCCATGCGGCATCGACCCGCCCTTCGATCAATGCGGCGACCGCGAACGAGAACGCCATCGAAAGCCCGACATACCCAAGATACAGGAACGGCGGATGGAACGCCAAGCCCGGGTCCTGCAAAAGCGGGTTCAGATCCTCCCCGTTCAGCGGGGGCACCTCCAGCCGCCAGAACGGGTTCGACGTGAAGATCAGGAACCCCAGGAACGCGACCGAGATCGCCCCCTGCACCCCCAAAACCCGCGCGCGCAGAGTGTCGGACAGGTTGCCGCCGAACCAAGCTGCCAGCGCTGAATAGAACGCCAGAACCAGACACCACAGCAACATCGAGCCCTCGTGGTTCCCCCAAACGCCCGTGATCTTGTAGATCAGCGGCTTCGCGGTGTGCGAGTTCAGGGTCACCAGTCGGACCGAGAAATCCGAGGTCACGAAGGCCCAGGTCAGAACCGCGAAGGAAAACGCCAGGAACAGGAACTGCGCCGTCGCAGCCGGCTCGCCCGCGGCCATGTAGCCGCGCCACCCCTTCTGTGCCCCGACCATGGGCAGGACGCATTGAACCGCCGCCATGATGAAGGCGAGGATGAGGGCGAAATGACCGAGTTCTATAAGCATGGGGTCTGTGTACTCTCACCCGGCGCGAACGCCAATGGTTCGGATCGCCGCGCGCCACTGACGCGCGGTTTCGTTACCGCACGGGGTCGTGGAACCGTGTGCGCGTTTTCCATGGCCGCAATCGGCAATGATGGATGACGTCCGCAAAGCTGTCGGCGCGCACGAGCTTTTCGTCCAGGCGGACGGAAAGTCCGGTCCAACTCAGCGACCCGATGCCGCGCACCTGGGGCGCATCCCGGAACATAGCCGGGACAGCGACCCGCGCACCACGTCTTTGGCCCAGATACCATTCGACACGCTCGAACACGCATCCCCGCAGTTTTCTCGACGTCGCCGCAAACATCGTGGAGCCGTCGGGCTGCCCCTCGCCCGTGCCCAGCACCACGGGTCCAACGACGGGAAACAGGCGCCCCTCGATCACGCCGCCGAACTCCAGCGCGAAAACAGCGCAAACCGCGGCGAAGGCCGCCGTCAACGACCTAGCCATTCGCGAATCCCCCGCTCAGGGCATAGGCGACGATTCCAAGGATCAGCGCCCCCAGGATCAGCCGGACAAGCCATTTCAGCGTGTCCTCGATTGCCGTCAGACGGGTTTCGACATTGCCGCGATGAACGTCTTCGACGGCGTTACGGGTCTCGACGATGTTCAGCCGGCGTTCGATGGCGCGCATCCAGTCTTCGTTCATTAGCCCGCCCTCCATGCATCCAGCGCTGCGTTGGGTCCGGCGAGGCCCTCGTCCTCACCCCGTGTGCGTTCGACCCGGTCGCCTTCCGGCTCCACCTGGGGCGTGTCGGGCGTCTGAACGACCGGCGGCAGCATCCGGGCGGCGGCGATGACCGACCGGCGGAACTCTTGCCCCTTGGCCTGATGACGCGCGCCGAAGTAGAACGACACGATCGCCCCAAGCAGCCACCACAGCGGATCGGGCACCGTCGCGAGCCCGTCCATCCGGGCGCCGAACCAGACCGGATCGACCATCGCAGCCCCGAACAGGCCCATTGTGCCCAGGGCCATCGCCGGCCGCGGCACGCGGTTCAGCCCGTCCATGAACCGGTCGAACCCGCCCTTGTCGGCATGCTGGAACTCGGCCGCGAACTGCCCTAGCGCTTCGGACCGCATCTCGACGTCCCGGACAGCGCGGTTCTCGGCGTTTTCGCGGAAGAGCTCGGCGGTCTCGGTCAGAACCTTGCCGCCCGATCCGAACAATACTCCCATGCCTCTGTCGATCAGCCCCATGATGCGATCCTCCGGGCATGTTCGGTCGCGCTGAAATGATACCGGTCCGAGATGAAGCTTTCAGCCCGCACGATCCAGCCGCCCTTGCCCCCGTCCCGCCGCCTGCAGAACTTGCGCAGCGGCGCACGCGCGTCACCCAACCGGTAGTAATAGTTTCGCCGTGCGATCCCGTAAGCATCCGCCAGATGCCGGGGGGCTGCCGCTTGCGCAGCCTCGGCGGCCGCGATGGTCTGCGGCCCGATCGCGCCGTCGACCACGACCGTCTGGCCCATGTCGCACAGCAGGCGCTGCAGGATTTTCACCGCGTTCGCACCGGCATTGACGTACATGTCAAAGACCGTCGCCCGTAGTGCTTCAGGCAACCGGCCGATTCCCGGGCGCTGATAATATTCGCGCACAAAAACATCGGCCGCTGCGGACGGATCCATGCGGTGGACATCGGCCACATCGACATCCCCGTCACCATCAAGATCGAGGCCGAGACGCCGCATCGTGCCCAGCGTCACCCCATGCTTCGTCGCCCCACCGGGATCATCGGGATCGTGGACGAACCCGCCCTCTCGTTCGACGATCTCTTCGGCTATTTCCCTTACACTCCGCATGGCCCCTCCGCCTCGTCAGAAAACGAGGGGCAACCTCCGCGGCAAAGGTTAATTCATCGAAATCTCGGCGTCCGGTGCCTGGTAAACGTCTTGCTCCTTTAACGAATCGATAACCTCTTTGGGCATGTAGGACTCGTCGTGTTTCGCAAGAATTTCAGATGCCTGGAAGGTGCCGTTCACGTAGCGCCCCGTGCCGACCATCCCTTCGCCCTCGCCAAACAGGTCCGGCAGGACACCCGTATAGGACACCGGGACCGACGCGCCGCCATCGGTGACGCGAAAGCTCACCGTCTCGCCCTGCCCGCGGATCAGGCTTCCATCCTCGACCAGGCCGCCGATTCGAAACACCTCGTCGGGCCCCGGCGGAAGCTCGGCCACCTGGCTGGGCGAGCGGAAGAAATTGATCCCGTCGCGCATCGCGTATCCGATCAGCGCAGTCGACGCGATCAGCGCGACCACGGCCACCAGGATGACCTGGATCCGGCGTTTCTTCTTCAAACCCTTCATCGGCGCCTCACGGAAAGACCGGGGCCAGCATCAGCCCCGCCGTCTCCTCTATACCTAGCATCAGGTTCGCGTTCTGCACAGCCTGACCCGATGACCCCTTGGTGAGGTTGTCGAGCGCTGCGACCACGATGGCCCGGCCATCGCGCCGGTCCTGCACCACGCCCAGGTGGCAAAAGTTGGATCCGCGAACATGGCGGGTCGACGGGGCCTCGCCCATCGGAAGCACCTGCAGGAACGGCTCATCGGCATAGGCCCCGGACAGCGTGCGGTGAATCGCCGCCGCGTCGCCCTGCACATAGACGGTCGCCAGGATACCGCGGTTCGCCGGGATAAGATGCGGGGTGAACTGCACCTCGACCTTGCGCCCGGCGATCTTGGAAAACTCCTGATCGAACTCGCCCAGATGCCGGTGGATGCCGCCCACGGCATAGGCGTGATACCCCTCCGACAACTCGGCGTGCAGCAAGTTCTCCTTCAACGCCCGCCCGGCGCCCGAGACGCCGCATTTCAGATCCATGATGATCTGATCGAGGTCGATGACCCCCGCCTCTATCAGCGGCCGCAGCGCGAATTGCCCGGTTGCCGCGTTGCACCCCGTGCCCGCCACCAACCGCGCGGCGCGGATTTCCTCGCGGTAGAACTCGGTCAGCCCATAGACGGCCTCACGCTGCAGATCGGTCGCGGTGTGGGGTTTGCCGTACCATTTCTCGTAATCCGCAGCCTCGCGTAGACGGAAATCGGCCGACAGGTCCACGACTTTCAGATCGCGCGGCAACTCGGCGATCACCGCCTGCGAGGTTGCGTGGGGCAGCGCGCAGAACGCCAGATCGATTCCGGAAAAGTCGATTTCCTCGATCTTCACCAGATCCGGTAGGTCCAGATGGCGCAGGTGCGGGAACACCTCGCGCATCGCTTGACCCGCCTTGCGCTCGCCCGACAGCGCGGCAACGCGCATGTACGGGTGCGTGGCGATGATCCGCACCAGCTCGGCGCCGGTATAACCAGATGCCCCTAGGATCGCGATATTGCGTATCATATCAGTCTCCTGCCCGGTCGCGCCTCAGGCCTTCTCGAAGGTAATGCTGCGTTTCAGGAACTGCGTCGCCCGCCCCGACACGCGTTTCGGGTCGCCGGTCGTCAGGAACTTGCGCTCCGTCCCCGATCCCAGCATCTCGGGCCTGCGCTTGAGGTAATCCTCAAGGCTTGCGGCCACCAAGTTCGCCTGACTATAGACCTCGACATCCGGCCCCAGCGCGTCCTGGAACACCTCCTCGACCAGCGGGTAGTGCGTGCATCCCAGGATCGCGGCCTGCGGATGGGGCATCTTGCGCTTCAGCGCGTCCACGTGGCTGCGAACCAATGCCTCGGCCAGGATCATGTCGCCCTCCTCGATGGCATCGACGACGCCGCCGCAGGCCTGCGCCTCGACATCGACGCCGATGGCGCGGAACGCCAGCTCGCGCTGGAAAGCGCGGCTCGATACCGTTGCGGGGGTCGCGAACAGGGCCACATGGCTCACGGCCACCTCCCGCGGGGGGCTGTTGTCGCCCCAGTTCCGTTCGGTCAGGGCCTCGATCAGTGGCACGAAAACGCCGAGCACGCGCTTGTCCTTGGGCAGCCACGTCTCCTGCATCCGGCGCAGCGCCGCGGCCGAGGCTGTGTTGCACGCCAGAACCACCAGGTCGCAGCCCTCGTCCCAAAGGCGTTCGATGGCGGGGCGCGTCAAGTCATAGATATTGTCCGCCGTCCGCACGCCATAGGGCGCATGGGCGCTGTCCGCGAAATAGACGAACGGCACCTCCGGTAACCGCTTTTCCAGAGAGCCAAGGACGGTCAAGCCGCCCAGACCGCTATCGAATACGCCCACCGCCATTGCTTGACCTGTACCTGTCCTCGAACTCGAATCCGTATGCCGCCGCACCGACATGGTTCGGGGACAGGGCATAGGTCGTCGCACGCAGGAAGTCCATGAGCGCCCGGCTGTCCCCCGCCCGCGCCTTCAGCTCCGAAGGCGGTACCGGGGTACCCACGGTGATGCGTACCGGTGCGTCAACCCGACCGCGGAATTCTTTGATCAAAAGCGCCAGGCGCAACGTGGAATGAAGATGACTAGCCATCTGGAACACGCGGCTGTTCGACCCGTGGAAATAGATCGGCACCACGGTCGCACCTGATTTCGCGATCATCTTCGCCGTGAATCCGCGCCACACGGGATCGAACGCCTGCCCGAACGGCTTCGGCGCGGTCGATACCGTGCCGCCCGGAAACACCCCGATGGCCCCGCCCTGCGCCAGATAGGCCAGCGCGTCCTTGCGCGTCTCGATATTCTGCTGCTGCGCCTCCTTCGTTCCATCGAAAGAGATCGGCAGGATGATCCGGTTCAGCTCCTGCGCGCGGCGAAAGACGCGGTGCGCGAGAATGCGGAAATCGCCCCGCGCGATGGACAGGATATGCCCCATCATCAACCCGTCGAGGATTCCGTAGGGGTGGTTCGACACGACGATCAGCGGCCCGGTCTTAGGGATCAGGTCCAGCGACCCGCCCACCACGTCAAGCGTCAGCCCATAGCGATCGACCATCACCTGCCAGAAATCGCGCCCCTGCCCGACCTCCAGATCATATCCCCTGGCCCGCCGGATCAGCGAGATGCGGCCGGTCGCGTTCTCGACCCAGCGAATGACCGTCCGTCCCCCGCGCGTGCTGGCAGAGGTGGCATAGGTGATGTCCCGGGCGATATGTCTGCTCATTTCACCGCAGACATACTGCAGCCAGTGGCCCCCGGCCAAGCGTCATTCCGCGGCGTGACGTGCAGAGGATCCGCCAGTGTGGATCGCGTGCAAGAGCTCCTCTCGACGCGCCGCGGCGGTCTTCGCGTTCGCATCCTTCACCGGCCCGAATCCGCGTATCTCCATGGGCAGGCGGGCCAGTGCGATCACGGCGTCGCGTGAGGTATCGACCTTGGGCAGGACGTCTTCCATGTCGGCCTCGTATTGCTTGATCAGGTTCCGCTCCATCCGCCGCTCGGCGCTGTATCCGAACGGGTCGAGCGGCGTGCCCCGCAACATTTTCCCCCGGTGCAACAGCGGATACAGGCGTTCGACCCAAGGACCGAAGGCCCGCTTCTTCGGGCGACCGCCTTCTTGCCCGCCCAAGGCAGGCGGCGCCAGATGGTAGGTCAGGCTTTCGACGTTCGCGAACCGTGCCTCGACCTTTCTGCGGGTCTGGCGCAGAAGTCGCCCGACCTCGTATTCGTCCTTGTAGGCCAACAGTTTGTGGTATCCCTCGGCCACGGCCATGCGCAGCTCGGGGTCGTCGATCCCGTCCAGCATGGCGCGGTATTTCCGCGCCAGCCGTTTTCCCTGATAGGCGGTCAGGTGATCCTCGCGGAAGGCGATCCGGTCCTCGGGCGTCTGCGGCAATTCCACGACGTTCGCCCGGGATGTGCGGGCGGCCTTATCTGGGTTCACGACGGCCCAGCGTCCAACCTCGAAAGCGCGCAGGTTCTTCTCGACCGCCGCGCCGTTCAGCTCGATGGCGCGGGTCAGCGCCTCAAGCGTGATCGGGATCAGCCCGGCCTGCCATGCGGCGCCGAACACGATCATGTTCGAGAATATCGTGTCCCCCATCACGGCCCGAGCAAGCTCGGTCGCGTCGAACATCGTCAGCCGGTCCCGCACGCGCCGCTCCAACGCCAAGGCCAAGTCTTTTGTGGGGATGCGGAACTCGGGATCGCGGGTGAAATCGCCTGTGGTGATCTCGTGGTTGTTGACTACCGCGCCGGTCCGCCCCTGTCGCATCAGGCCGATGGTCTTCGCACCCGCGCTGACCACCAGATCGCCGCCGATGATCGCGTCGGCCTCTCCGGTCGCCACGCGGATCGCGCTGATGTCGCCCGGGGTCGCGCCGATGCGGCAATGGACATGCACAGCACCTCCCTTCTGCGCCAGGCCCGCCATCTCCATCATGCCGGCGCCGCGTCCGTCCATATGGGCGGCCATGGCCAGCACGGCGCCGATGGTCACAACACCGGTGCCGCCGACGCCGGTAATGACCACGTTCCACGTCCCGTCGATCTGCGGCAGATCGGGCTTGGGCAGGTCGCCCAGGTCGATCTCCGCCGTCGCCTCCTTGCGGATCTCGCCGCCCTTGACGGTCACGAAGGACGGGCAGAACCCCTTGAGGCAGGAGTAATCCTTGTTGCACTGGCTCTGGTCGATGGCGCGCTTGCGGCCCAGCTCGGTCTCGACCGGGACGATGGCGACACAGTTCGACTGCACCCCGCAATCGCCGCAGCCCTCGCAGACATCCGTGTTGATGAAGATGCGCGTGTCGGGGTCGGGGAACTGCCCGCGCTTGCGTCGCCGGCGCTTTTCGGCCGCGCATGTCTGGACATAGATGATGGCCGACACGCCCTCGGTGCGCTTGCAGTCCTCCATCACCGAGGGCAGGTCATCCCGCTCGTGCCACCCGACCGTCTTCGGAAACCCGTCGCGGATCGGCTCTTCCTTTGGGTCGTAGACCACGTCGATCTTGCGCACCCCCATCGCGTGAAGTTCCTGCGCGATGCGATCCGGCCCCAGCCCCCCTTCGTTCGTCTGTCCGCCGGTCATCGCCACGGCATCGTTATAGAGGATCTTGTAGGTGATCCGCGCATTCGCGGCCAAGGCGGCCCGGATCGCCAGGATGCCTGAGTGGTTGTAGGTTCCGTCACCGATGTTCTGGAAGACGTGCTTGGTGGTGGAAAACGGCCCCTCGCCGATCCAGTTGGCGCCTTCCGCCCCCATATGGGTGTAGTTCGACGTCTCTCGATCCATCCACATCGCCATGATGTGACAGCCGATCCCGGCATAGGCGCGGCTGCCATCCGGCAGGTTGGTCGAGGTGTTGTGGGGACACCCTGCGCAGAAATAAGGCGTGCGCACCGCCAGCTCCTGCGCGTTGTCGGCGCGGCGCGTCTCCTCCAGCCGTTTGATGCGGCCGGCCAGATCGTCGCTGCCTCGTCCCTCCTCGGTCAGGATTGCGCCCAGCCTCTCGGCGATCAGAACGGGGTCGAGGCTCATCTTCGTCGGGAACAGTTCCTCGCGGTGCATGCTGCCCGCGCCGCCCTTGTACCAGCCATAGACGCGGCGGCTGCGCCGATCGTCGAAGATCGCCTCCTTGATCTGGACCTCGATCAGTTTGCGCTTTTCCTCGACCACGACGATCAGCTCCAGCCCCTCGGCCCAGTCGTGGAACCCCGCCATGTCCAAGGGAAAGGTCTGGCCGACCTTGTAGGTGGTGATCCCCAGATCCGCGGCCCGGTCCTCGTCGATCCCCAGAAGCGACAGCGCATGAACCAGATCCAACCAGTTCTTGCCCGCCGCGACGAAGCCGATCTTCGCGCCCGGCTTGCCCCAGACGCGCTTGTCCATGCCGTTGGCGCGGGAAAACGCCTCGGCCGCGAAGCGCTTGTGGTCGATCATCCGCGCCTCCTGCGCGACCCAGTGATCGCCCAGCCGGATGTTCAGCCCGTCCTCGGGCATGATCGGGAAATCGGGCGTGACGAAGGACATCCGGTCGGGGCGACCGTCGATCACGCTCGTCACCTCGACCGTGTCCTTCATCAGCTTCAGCCCCGCCCAGACGCCCGCGAACCGCGACAGAGCATAGCCGTAAAGCCCGAAATCAAGGATCTCCTGCACGCCCGCGGGGGACAGGACCGGCATGTAGGCGTCCACCATCGCCCAGTCCGACTGGTGACAGGTGGTCGAGGATTCGCCCGTGTGGTCGTCGCCCATCGCCATCAGCGCGCCGCCCCATTTGGCGGTACCGGCCATGTTGGCGTGGCGCATTACGTCGCCCGACCGATCGACCCCCGGCCCCTTCCCGTACCACAGGCCGAATACGCCATCGAACTTGCCGTCGCCGCGCAGACCGGCCTGCTGCGCGCCCCAGATCGCCGTGGCCGACAGATCCTCGTTCAAACCGGGCTGGAACAGGATATCGTTCTTGGCCAGAAGCTCGGACGCCTTGGCCATGTTCAGGTCCACACCCCCCAACGGAGATCCGCGATACCCCGTCACGTAGCCGGCCGTGTTCAGCCCCGCCGCGCGATCCCGGGCCTTCTGCATCAGCATCAGCCGAACCAGCGCCTGGGTGCCATTCAGAAGGATCGGCGACTTGTCCAGGTCACAGCGATCTGACAGACGTATATCTTGTCGCGACATTTTCAGGCTCTCCGAGTATTTTTTAACAGCGTAACCTGTTATGGGCGCCTTACAATTCACAAAGCTTCGCGCCTGCCTCTTTTGCGGATGCGCAAACGCCCCACATGAGTTCTTAACGTTTCAGGGGTAATCGAGGCGCACCATGATGGATTGGGACAAACTGCGCGTGTTTCACGCGGTCGCCGAAGCGGGGTCGCTGACCGCCGCGGGCGAAGCCTTGCACCTTAGCCAGTCGGCCGTGTCTCGACAAATCCGCGCGCTCGAGGAAAGCCTCGAGACGGTGCTGTTCCACCGCCACGCCCGGGGCCTGATCCTGACCGAACAGGGCGAGCTTCTGCACGACGCGACGCAGGCCATGTATCGCCGCCTCGATACCGCCGCCGCGCGAATCCGCGACAGCCGGGACGAGGTATTCGGCGAACTGCGCGTCACCACCACCACCGGGTTCGGCACGTTATGGCTGACCCCGCGCCTGTCGAAGCTTTACGCCAAGTACCCCAACCTGAAGATCGACCTCATGCTGGAGGAACGCGTGCTGGATCTTCCCATGCGCGAGGCAGACGTCGCCATCCGCATGAAGGAACCCAGCCAGGCCGATCTCGTGCGCAAGCGCCTGAACACCGTGCGGATGCGCCTTTACGCGACGCCCGCATACCTCGAACAGGCCGGGCGCCCCGAAACGGTCGAGGATCTGTCGAACCACCGCCTCATCAGCCAGGCGGTCACCGCGCATCAGGTCTCCTCCGGGCAGACCCTGATCGAAAGCCTGCATGCCGTCGGGATCCCTTCGACCCTGACGGTGAACAACTATTTCGGCGTGCTTCAGGGCGTCCTGTCGGGCTTGGGGATCGGTGTGCTGCCCGATTACCTGCTGGCCGATTTCGCCCACATGGAACGGGTGCTGCCACACGTTGAATCCGCCCAGATCCCCGTCTATCTCGCCTACCCGGAAGAGCTTCGGCATTCTCAGCGCATCGCGGCCTTCCGCGAGTTCATCCTGGAGGAACTCAGCGAGACTGCGCGCAACATCACCGCCGTCGAAAGCGCAAGGCATGCGCAGAGCGCATAGCGGACCTGTCAAGACGCGAATAGTCGTTCATTGAACGCCCAAGAATGGAGCACTAGATGCCATTCAAGCGGCGTCGACATCCGTCGGCACTGCTTACCTCCCTGTTGGACTGGCCGGGCCTTTGGGCCCGGCCTTTTTTTGTGCGGGGTGCTTCGAACAACAGGCGTCTCGCCTTCCCGGCCCCGGCGTGGTAGGCC
>Ga0208934_1000750_pt1 | contig 13155 bp, 11 predicted proteins | sample MalvirDeepMed_s2_FD_184243 | JGI IMG/M metagenome (GOLD analysis project Ga0208934, IMG submission 184243) | Marine viral communities from the Global Malaspina Expedition - Malaspina viral metaG DeepMed_s2 (SPAdes) (version 2) | ecosystem: Environmental > Aquatic > Marine > Oceanic | place... | reverse complement strand
GGCTGGGGATATCGTCGACGTAGCGCGCCTGTCCGGTGACGTGCAGTCGGGCGGCGTCGTGGGGCAGAGGTTTGGCGACGGTCATGGCATCACCTCCAGCACCGAGGTGGCAGCGCCGAGATCGTCCAGCAGGCAGCGGCTCAGCATGTTGCGCGCTGCCGTCAGCCGGTAGCGGGCCGAGGCGCGCATGTCCGAAAGTGGCTGGAAGTCGTCCTCCCAGGCGTCCCAGGCGGCGGCGAGCGTGTCGTCGCTCCAGGGCTTGCCGGTCAGTGCCTTTTCAACCGACAAGGCGCGTTTCGGGGTGGCGGCCATGCCGCCGAAGGCGATGCGCGCCTCGGTCACGCGGTCGTCTTCGGTGCGGATGTTGAACGCCCCGCAGACCGCCGAGATATCCTGGTCGAAGCGTTTCGACAGCTTGTAGACGCGCAGGCGGTCGGGCTGGCGCGGGATGCTGACCGTCTCGACGAATTCGCCGGGATGGCGGTCCTGCTTGCCATAGGCGAGGAAGAAGTCCTCGAGCGGCATTTCGCGGCGGGTCTCGCGGAAGCGCAGGTGCAGCGTGGCGCCGAGCGCGATGAGCGCCGGAGGATTGTCGCCGATCGGCGAGCCGTTGGCGATGTTGCCGCCGATCGTGGCGGCGGCGCGCACCTGGGCCGAGCCGTAGCGGCGGATCATCTCGGCATAGCTGGGGTGATGGTCCTGCATCAAATCGCGCACCCGGTCCATGGTCACCATGGCCCCGATGCGGACCCGGTCGTCGCCCACCTCGATCTGCGCCAGATCGGCGCAGCGGTTGAGGAAGATCGGCGCAGGCAGATCGCGCAACCCCTTGGTGACCCATAGGCCGACGTCGGTGGCCCCCGCGATCAGTGTGGCGTCGGGATTGGCGGCATAGGCTTCGGCCAGCGCATCGGCGCTCTCGGGGCTGTCGCCGGTGGCGGCGAGCGTTGCGATGTCGTCGCGCAGATGCGTGGGTGCGGGGCTTTCGGCGGCGGCTTGCGCGGCGCGGACGATGGGCGCGTAGCCGGTGCAGCGGCAGAGGTTGCCCGCCAGCGCGTCGTCATGGGCGGTGTCGCCGTTGAGATGCGCCGTGGCCATCGCGACGACGAACCCCGGCGTGCAGAAGCCGCATTGCGAGCCGTGACAGTCGATCATCGCCTCTTGCACCGGGTGCAGCGTGCCGTCGGGTGCGGCGATGCCCTCGACCGTGCGCACCGCGCGGCCGTCGAGCTGCGGCATCAGCAGGATGCAGGCGTTGAGCGGCCGTGCCATGCCGTCCGGCCCGGTGACCATCACCGTGCAGGCGCCGCAATCGCCTTCGTTGCAGCCCTCCTTGGTGCCGGTGAGGCCGCGCTCTTCGCGCAGCCAGTCGAGCAGCGTGACCGTCGGGGCGACCCCCGTGAGCGACACACTCTCTCCGTTCAGAAGAAAGGTGATATCCATGGTGAAAACCCGCCGCCTTACCAGAAGACCCGATCTTGCGCGCCCTCGATGCGGCGTAGAAGGTGCGCGGGCCGGTCTTTCGGTCAGGCTAGGCGCGGGCCGCGCGGTATTGCAAGCGATTTCTTCGGGGCGTCGAGAACGCTGCAGGGCGCTGCCCGCTGCGCAGGCGTCAGAGCGTTGCCGCGAGTGCCGCCAGCTGGTCCGTGGCGGTGCCCCAGCCCTCTTCGAAACCCATTTCGAGATGTTTCTGCCGGTCTTCTGCGGTGCCGTGCAGCACCTGCGCCAGGTAGCGCGTGCCGTCGCTATCGGCGGCAAAACTGATGATGCCGGTCATGAAGCCGGAGCCGCGCGGGCGATACCCCGGCGAAAGGCTGTCGGTGAAGGCAAAGAGCCGCCCCGGTTCCGCCGCCAGCACACAGCCGGGTTCCCCGTCGTGGCGTTCGCCGTCGGGGCCTTCCATCGCGGTCAGGAAGATCCCGCCGGGGCGCGCGTCGACCTCGGCGTGCCAGACGCGCCAGGGCGCCGGGCAGAACCACTGCTTGATCAATTCGGGGTCGGTCCAGCAGCGCCAGAGCGTTTCGGGTCTGGCGGCAATCCTGCGTTCAAGGCGCAGGTCGAGGGTCGGGTCGAAATCGGTCACGATGGTTTCCTTTCCAGGGCTTCCGCGAGGGCCTGGAGCCGGTCGGTCCGGCCTTCCCAGAGTTTGCGTTGTCGATTGAGCCAGTCCTCTGCCTGACGCAGCGGTTCCGGCGCCAGACGCACGCTGCGCACGCGGCCGGTTTTCTCGCTGCGGATCAGGCCGGCCGTTTCGAGGCGCCGCAGGTGTTTGAGGAAACTCGGCAGTGCCATGTCGTGCGGCGCGTGAAGTTCGGACACTGGCGCCGGACCCTGCGTGAGCCGTTCGATCACCGCCCGGCGCGTCGGATCGGAGAGGGCGGCAAAGAAGGTGTCGAGTTGGGTATCCATTTGGCTAAGTATCGCTGAATGCGACGTCGCGTCAATCAAAAAGATAGCCCGATGGCTAGGTTTTTGAAAGTGGATTTGGGCCTTCTCAGGCCCGGCGCCGCAACATAGTGTGGCATCATGACCGACACCCCCCGATTCATTCACCTGCGCACCCACACCGAATATTCGCTGCTGGAGGGCGCTTTGCGCCTGAAAAAGCTGCCGGGCCTCTGTGCGGCGGCGGGCATGCCTGCGGTGGCGGTGACCGACACCAACAACCTCTTTGCGGCGCTGGAATTCTCCGTGACGGCGGCGGGCGAGGGCATCCAGCCGATCATCGGCTGCCAGGTCGACCTGCGGTACGTCGAAGCGGCCCAGGGCGAACGGCCGCGCGATCCGGCGGCGCTGGTGCTGCTGGCGCAGAACGAGGCCGGTTACGAGAACCTGATGAAGCTCAACTCGTGCCTCTACCTGCGCGGCGACGGGGAACTCGCCCATGTGACGCTGGAAGAGCTGGAGCAGCACGCAGAGGGGCTGATCTGCCTCAGCGGCGGGCCGGACGGGCCGGTCGGGCGGCTTTTGCGGCAGGGCCAGCGGGGCGCGGCCGAGGCGCTGATGGTGCGGCTGCACGGGGCGTTCGGCGATCGGCTTTATATCGAGTTGCAGCGCCATCCGGGCGAGAGCGGCCTGCCGGAGGCCGAGCGCGCGACCGAGCGCGGGTTCGTCGAGATGGCCTATGCCATGGACATCCCGCTCGTGGCCACCAACGACGTCTATTTCCCGCAGGCCAAGATGTACGAGGCGCATGACGCGCTGATCTGCATCGCCGAGGGTGCCTATGTGGACCAGCAAGGCGAACGTCGGCGGCTGACACCGCAGCATTACTTCAAGTCCCAGCAGGAGATGGTGACACTCTTTGCCGACCTGCCCGAGGCGGTGGAGAACACCGTCGAGATCGCCCGTCGATGCGCCTTCATGGCCTACCGCCGCGACCCGATCCTGCCGAAATTCGCCGATGACGAGGTCGACGAACTGCGCCGACAGGCCAAGGAAGGGCTGGCCGAGCGGCTCCGGGTGATCCCCCATGCGGCCCCGGTCGAGGAGTACGAGAAACGGCTCGAATTCGAGCTCGGGATCATCGAGGGCATGGGCTTTCCGGGCTATTTCCTGATCGTGGCCGATTTCATCAAGTGGGCCAAGGATCACGACATCCCGGTGGGTCCGGGGCGGGGGTCGGGCGCGGGCAGCCTCGTGGCCTATGCGCTCACCATCACCGACCTCGATCCCTTGCGCTATTCGCTGCTCTTCGAACGGTTCCTGAACCCCGAACGGGTCAGCATGCCCGACTTCGACATCGACTTTTGCATGGACCGCCGCGAAGAGGTGATCCGCTACGTTCAGGACAAGTACGGCAAGGACAAGGTCGGCCAGATCATCACCTTCGGCGCGCTTTTGTCCAAGGCCGCGGTGCGCGACATCGGCCGCGTGCTGCAGATGCCCTACGGGCAGGTCGACCGGCTGTCGAAGATGATCCCGGTCGAGGGCGTCAAACCCGTCAGCATCGAAAAGGCGCTGGCCGACGAGCCGCGCCTGCGCGAAGAGGCTCGCGCCGAAGAGGTGGTGGACCGGCTTCTGACCTACGGACAGCAGGTCGAGGGGCTGCTGCGCAACGCCTCGACCCACGCGGCGGGCGTGGTGATCGGCGACCGGCCGCTGGATGCGCTGGTGCCGCTCTACCAGGACCCGCGGTCCGACATGCCCGCGACGCAGTTCAACATGAAATGGGTCGAACAGGCGGGGCTGGTGAAGTTCGACTTCCTGGGCCTCAAGACCCTGACGGTGATCCAGAACGCCGTCGATCTCATCAAGAAATCCGGCCGGCACCTGCACATCGCCGCCGACGGGACCGAGCTTTACCAGCCGCCCGACGTTGCGGTGGACGACATCGGGGCGATCCCGCTGGACGACGAGGCATCCTACAAACTCTATGCTGCGGCCAAGACCGTGGCGGTGTTCCAGGTGGAAAGCTCGGGCATGATGGATGCGCTGAAGCGCATGAAGCCCACCTGCATCGAGGATATCGTGGCGCTGGTGGCGCTGTATCGCCCCGGCCCTATGGAGAACATCCCGACCTATTGCGAGGTCAAGAACGGGCTGCGCGAGCGGGAATCCGTGCATCCGCTGATCGACCACATCCTCGAAGAGACGCAGGGCATCATCGTCTACCAGGAACAGGTGATGCAGATTGCGCAGGAGATGGCGGGCTACAGCCTCGGCGGCGCCGACCTGTTGCGCCGCGCCATGGGCAAGAAGATCAAGGAGGCAATGGACGCCGAGCGGCCGAAGTTCGAGGACGGCGCCAAGAAGAACGGCGTCGATCCCAAGAAGGCGCGCGAGGTCTTCGACCTGCTGGAGAAATTCGCCAACTACGGCTTCAACAAGTCGCATGCCGCGGCCTATGCGGTGGTGAGTTACCAGACCGCCTGGCTCAAGGCCAACCACCCGGTGGAATTCATGGCCGGGGTGATGAACTGCGATATCCACCTGACCGACAAGCTGGCGATCTATTTCGAAGAGGTGAAAAAGGGGCTGGGCCTGCCCTGGGTGCCGCCCTGCGTAAACCGCAGCCAGCCGGCCTTCGACGTGCAGGACGGGGCGCTGGTCTACGGGCTGGGGGCGCTGAAGAACGTCGGTCTCGATGCGATGCGGCTGGTGGTCGAGGGGCGACGCGACGCGGCTCATCCGCCCGGGCGGGCGTCTTCGCCGGGCGCGGGCGCGGAGCGGCCGTTCGCGACGCTGTTCGATTTCGCGCGGCGCGTGGACCTCAAGCGCGTCGGCAAGAGGCCGCTGGAGATGCTGGCGCGGGCCGGCGCCTTCGACCAGCTCGATCCCAACCGCCGCCGGGTCTTCGACAGCCTCGACGCGCTGGTGAACTATTCCGCCGCGATCTTCGAGCAGAAGGGATCGGCGCAGGTGTCGCTTTTCGGCGAGGCCGGCGACGACCTGCCGGAACCGCGCCTGTCGCCGGTCAGCGACTGGCTGCCCGCCGAACGCCTGTCCGAGGAGTTCAAGGCCATCGGATTCTACCTCTCGGGCCATCCGCTCGACGACTACATGGCGCCGCTCAAGCGCAATGGGGTGATGACGCTGGACGAGGTCATGGCCAAGGCCGAGCGCGGCCCCTGCATCGCCAAGCTCGCGGGCGTCGTCGCCGGACGGCAGGAGCGCAAGTCGGCACGCGGCAACCGGTTCGCTTTCGCGCAGCTCTCCGACACCACCGGCGCCTACGAGGTGACGCTGTTCTCGGAGACGCTGGAGAAAAGCCGCGAGCATCTGGAGACCGGCGCCAAGGTCGTCGTGACGGTCGAGGCGACGATGGAGAGCGATCAGCTCAAGCTGCTGGGCCGCGCCGTGGCGCCCGTGGACGCAGCGGTGGCGGGGGCCGCAGCGCTGGGCCTGCGTATCTTCGTCGAGACGCCCGAGGCGCTGCCGCACATCGCGTCGGTGCTGGGCCGCGCGGCGGAGCAGTTGCCGAAGGCCGCGCGCGGCCCGGTGCACCTTTGCCTGTCGGATGCGGGGCTGCCGGGCGAGGTCGACATGGACCTGGGCCAGCAGTTCCCGGTGACGCCCGAGATCAAGGGCGCGATCAAGTCGCTGGGCGGGATCCTCGCGGTCGAGGAGTTCTGATCGGGCGGGCGCGGGTCAGTAATGAGGGGGACGTTCGTCGCCCAGCACCACCGCCCCGGTGGCGTCGGCCTCGCGCTGCGCCTCGCGCTGGCTCAGCATCTCGACGCGGGTCGTCAGCCTTTCGATCTCGCGGTCCTGCCGCGCCACCACGTCCGACAGGTCGTCGAGCATCCGGGTGAGGTGGGCCAGGTGTTCGGTCAGGGCGGTGGTGTCGGTCATGGCTCCTGCTCCTTGGGGCTGCACGGGACATAGGCGCTTTGGCCGGTGCGCGCAATTGCCGGATCGCCCGTGCCGGGCGATACGAGAGACCAGTCTCTCGTGCTCTCTGAGGGTTATTGTGAACCGAAGAAGGGGGGACGCTTGCCCCCGCGAGGGCGAGCGGGTATCCGGGCGGCGAATGTGCACAGAGCTGGATCGTCCCATGGCCAAGACCAAGAAACAGCCCCGCCCCAAGGCGCAGACGCCCAAGGGGTTCCGCGACTATTTCGGCGCCGAGGTGCGCGACCGCGCGCTGATGCTGGAGCGGATCGCGGCGGTCTACCATCGCTACGGCTTCGACGCGCTGGAGTCGTCGGCGGTTGAGACGGTGGAGGCGCTGGGCAAGTTTCTGCCCGATGTCGACCGGCCCAACGAGGGGGTTTTTGCCTGGGAGGACGATGCCGAGGGCTGGGTGGCGCTGCGCTACGACCTGACGGCCCCGCTGGCCCGGGTCTATGCCCAGCATCGCAACGACCTGCCGCTGCCCTACCGGCGCTATGCGATGGGGCCGGTCTGGCGCAACGAGAAGCCCGGGCCAGGGCGGTTCCGGCAGTTCTATCAATGCGATGCGGACACCGTGGGCGCGGCGAGCGTGGCGGCGGATGCGGAGATCTGCGCGATGCTGGCGGACACGCTGGAGGAGGTCGGGATTCCGCGCGGGGATTACCTGATCCGGGTCAACAACCGGAAGGTGCTGAACGGGGTGCTGGAGGTCATGGACGTGGCCGAGGACCAGCGCGACGCGGTGCTGCGCACCATCGACAAGTTCGACAAGGTCGGCGAGGCGGGCGTGCGCGAGTTGCTGGGCAAGGGACGGCTGGATGCCTCGGGGGCCTATATCGACGGGGTGGGGCTGAGCGAGGCGCAGGCGGCGCCGGTGCTGGCCTTCCTCACTTCGAAGGGTGCCGATGCTGAGGCGACGCTGGCGAACCTTGCAGAGGCCGTCGGAGGATCGCAGATCGGAGCCGATGGCGTGGGCGAGTTGCGCGAGATGGCCGACCTGCTTGCCGCCCAGGGCTACGGCCCTGACCGCATCGTCATCGACCCCTCGGTCGTGCGCGGTCTGGGCTACTACACCGGGCCGGTCTTCGAGGCGGAGCTGACCTTCGACATTCTTGACGAGAAGGGCCGCAAGCGGCAGTTCGGGTCGGTCGCGGGCGGCGGGCGGTATGACGACCTGGTCAAGCGCTTCACCGGCCAGGAAGTGCCGGCGACCGGCGTCAGCATCGGGGTCGACCGGCTTTTGGCTGCGCTGCGCGAAAAGGGCCGCGTCGGAGCCGAGGCGCCGGGACCGGTGGTGGTCACGGTGATGGATCGCGCCCGCATGGCCGAGTATCAGCAAATGGTGGCGGAGTTGCGCGGCGCAGGCATCCGGGCCGAGGTCTACCTGGGCAATCCGAAGAACTTCGGCAACCAGCTCAAGTATGCCGACAAACGCGGCAGCCCGGTGGCGGTGATCGCCGGCGCGGACGAGTTCGACGCCGGAAAGGTGCAGATCAAGGACCTGGTCCTGGGCGCGCAGATCGCCGAGAACGCGACGCTCGAGGAATGGAAGGACCGGCCGAGCCAGGTCGAGGTGCCGCGCGCCGATCTCGTGGCCCGCGTCCGCGAGATGCTGGGACAGTGACCGGGATCGCGGAGATACGGGGCGAGGCGGCGCGCCTGCGTGAACGCTTCGAGGCGGCGGGGGCGCTGCCGGTGGATTGCGCCATCCTGCAGCCTGCCGAGACGCTGCTCGACCTTTACGGCGAGGACATCCGCGCGCGCGCCTACGTAACCCAGGACCCCAGCCGCGGCGAACAGATGCTGCGGCCGGATTTCACCGTGCCGGTGGTGCAGATGCACATGGCCGAGGGGGCGGAGCCTGCGCGCTATACCTATGCGGGCGAGGTGTTCCGGCGCCAGGAGGATCACCCCGAGCGCGCTTCGGAATACCTGCAGGTGGGGTTCGAGGTCTTCGACCGCGCCGACCCCGCGGCGGCGGATGCCGAGGTCTTCGCGCTGTTCGAGCAGGTGCTGAAGCCGCATGGTCTGCGCGCGGCGACGGGCGATATCGGCATTCTCACCGCGGCGGTGCAGGGGCTGAATACCTCCGAGCGCCGGCGCGCGGCGCTGATGCGTCACATCTGGCGGCCGCGGCGGTTCCGCCAGCTCATCGACCGCTTTGCCGGGCGCAGCCCGGTGCCGGCGACCCGCGCCGCGTTGCTGGAGTCTGCAGACCCCCTGGCCGGGGCGGCGCCGATGATCGGCCGGCGCAGCGCAGAGGAAATCGGCGCGCGGATCGCGGCGCTGCGCGAGGATGCCGCAGAGCCGCCGCTGGCCGAGGCGCAGGTGGCGCTTATCGACGCGGTGCTGGCCGTGCGCGAGACCTGCGCCTTTGCGCTGGATCACCTGCGCGACATCGCCGTCGACCTGCCTGCGATCCACGATGCGGTGGAACGGTTCGCGCTGCGCTGCGAAGCGCTCTACCAGCGCGGCGTCGACATTCACGCGCTTGATTTCGAAGCTTCTTACGGGCGCACCTCGATGGAATATTACGACGGCTTCGTCTTCGGCTTCTACGCCGCGACGCAGCCTGACCTGCCGCCCGTGGCCACCGGCGGGCGTTACGATGCGTTGACCCGTCAACTGGGGCAGGGGGCGAGCATTCCGGCGGTCGGCGGCGTGATCCGGCCCGATATCCTCTTGCGCCTGACCGAAAGGACCGTGGCATGAGCGTGAAGCTGGGGGTGCCGTCCAAGGGGCGGCTGATGGAAAAGACCTTCGACTGGTTCGCCGAACGCGGTCTCACCCTGTCGCGCACCGGCTCCGAGCGCGAATATGCCGGGGCGGTCGAGGGGATCGAGGGCATCGACCTTGTGCTGCTCTCGGCCGGGGAAATCCCGCGCGAACTGGCGGCGGGGCGCATCCACCTCGGCGTGACCGGCACGGACCTCGTGCAGGAGACGCTGGTACAATGGGACCAGAAGGTCGAGCCGCTGGCGGAGCTGGGTTTCGGCTTTGCCGACCTCGTGGTCGCGGTGCCGGGGGCCTGGATCGACGTGGACACGCTCGACGATCTCGACGCGGTGGCGGCGGCGTTTCGCGCGCGCCACGGGTTCCGGCTGCGGATCGCCACGAAATACCACCGGCTGGTGCGCGAATACCTGCGCCGGGGCGGGGTTGCCGATTACCGGCTGGTCGACAGCCAGGGCGCGACCGAGGGCACGGTCAAGAACCTCACCGCGGAGGCCATTGCGGATATCACCTCGACCGGCGAGACGTTGCGGGCCAACCACCTCAAGATCCTCTCCGAGGAACCGGTGCTGCGCAGCCAGGCGACGCTTTACCGCAGCCGCCGCGCCGTGCGGGAGCCCGAACACCAGGCGGTGCTGAGCGCGCTCTACGACAGGCTTGGCCTTGAGGTGCGCAACCGCGTGACGGTCTGAGCGCGGGGCGGCGGAAACCTTGAGGTTTCCGGTTCGTTTTCCGCGAGGAAAACGGCGCCGGGCCGGATATGGCGCGGCTTTGGTTGCATTGTGGGACGCAACGGCGCTAACTCTCCCCCAAACAAGACACCAACCGGGAGAGACTTATGATCAAGACCACTACCAGCGCCGCCGCCCTGACCCTGCTGGCCGGACAGGCCTTTGCCGCCTGCGACAGCGTGACCTTCTCGGATGTCGGCTGGACCGACATCACCGCCACCACCGCCGCCACCACCGTGGTGCTCGAGGCGCTGGGCTACGAGACCGACACCAAGGTGTTGTCGGTGCCGGTCACCTATACCTCGATGGCCAATGGCGACATCGACGTCTTCCTTGGCAACTGGATGCCGACGATGGAGGCCGACATCGCCCCCTACCGCGAGGCGGGCACTGTCGATACCGTGCGCGCCAATCTCGAAGGCGCCAAGTACACGCTGGCCACCAATGCCGCCGGAGCGGCGTTGGGGATCGACGATTTCTCGAAGATCGCCGAGAACGCCGAGGCGCTCGAGGGCAATATCTACGGCATCGAGCCCGGCAACGACGGCAACCGCCTGATCCTCAGCATGATCGAGGAAGACGCCTTTGGCCTGTCCGAATTCGACGTGCGCGAAAGCTCCGAGCAGGGGATGCTGGCGCAGGTGGGTCGAGCCAGCAGCCGCGACGAGCCGATCGTCTTCCTGGCCTGGGAACCGCACCCGATGAATGCCAATTACGACCTCACCTACCTCACGGGTGGGGACGACTATTTCGGCCCGGACCTGGGCGGTGCCACGGTCTATACCAATACCCGCGCGGGCTATGTGGAGGAATGCCCGAACGTCGGCGCGCTTCTGCAGAATCTCGAGTTCACCTTGGCGATGGAAAACGAGATCATGGGCGCGATCCTCGACGACGGCGAGGATCCGCAGGATGCCGCGCGCGCCTGGATGGCCGCCAATCCGGACGTGGTCAGCGGATGGCTCGACGGTGTCACCACCGTGGACGGCGGCGATGCCGAGGCGGCGGTGATGGACGCGCTCAAGATGTGAGCATCGCTGGCCCGCCGGAAGGGTTCGGCGGGCCGGCCGCGACATCCGCAGAGATGGCACGCATCTACATTCCGGCGCAGGGCATCGCCGACTGGCAATCGCTGCTGGCCGATCCGGTTCGCCAGTGGCGCGCCGGCTATTCGGCGATGGCGGCGGCGCAAAGCTGGCAAGCCGCGGCGGGTCTGCCGCCCGAGATCGATGCGCTGCTGGGCGGCGAGACAGAGCTGCAACTGGCGATCCCCGAACACAAGGTGCCGCTTCCGGGCCGCGGCGCCGACAGCCAGTGCGACGTCTTTGCCCTGGTACAGGCGGGCGCGCAGGGCGTCGCGCTGGCGATCGAGGCGAAGGTCGATGAACCCTTCGGCCCGACGGTGGCGGAGTGGCTTCGTCCCCGCTCGGATAACAAGCAGTTTCGGTTGAGCGCGATCTGCGACCTGCTGGGCTTGGACGGCCCGCCGCCGGAGGTGCTGCGCTACCAACTGCTGCACCGTACTGCCGCGGCGGTTCTCGAAGCGCAGAGGTTCCGCCGGCCGGTCGCGGCCATGGTGGTGCAGTCCTTCTCGCCCGGCGCCCGCTGGCTGGAGGATTTCGAGGCCTTCGCGCGGGCGCTGGACATGGACGCCGGATACGGCCGGCTCGGGCGCAAGCGCCTGCCCTGCGGCACCGAACTCTGGATCGGCTGGGCGCAGGGTGCGCCCGACTTCCTCGCCGATCCGACACAGACAGGAGAGACCCCCGCATGGACTGGCTGACCGACCGCAAGATACCCGTGGGAGACTGGGCCGAGGCGGTCTTTGGCTGGCTGCAGACCAACGGCGGCTGGTTCTTCGACGGGCTGGCCATCGGGATGGAGGCGCTGATCGACGCGGTGCTCTGGGTGCTGCAGGCGCCGCCGGCGCTCCTGGTCATCGCGGTCTTCGTGGCGCTGACCTGGTGGATCCACCGCGGCTGGAAACTGCCGCTCTTCGTGGGGCTCGGGTTTCTCTTCATCGTCAACCAGGGCTACTGGGAAGAGACCACGGAAAGCCTGACGCTGGTGCTCTCGGCCTGCGTGGTCTGCATGGGGATCGGCGTGCCCATCGGCATCGCCGCGGCCCACCGTCCACGCCTTTACGCGTGGTTGCGGCCGGTGCTGGACCTGATGCAGACGCTTCCCACCTTCGTCTATCTTATCCCGGCGATCGTGTTTTTCGGCATCGGCATGGTGCCGGGCCTCATCGCCACGGTGATCTTCGTTGTGCCGGCGCCGATCCGGCTGACGCACCTGGGAATTTCCAACACTCCGACCGCGCTTCTGGAGGCGGCGGAGGCCTTCGGGGCCAAGCCCAGCCAAACGCTTTGGAAGATCGAGCTGCCCTACGCGCTGCCGCAGATCATGGCCGGGCTCAACCAGACGATCATGCTGTCGCTGTCGATGGTGGTGATCGCGGCGCTGGTGGGCGCGGATGGGCTGGGTGTGCCGGTGGTGCGGGCGCTCAACCGCGTCGACACCGGGCTGGGGTTCGAATCCGGGTTCGTGATCGTGGTGGTGGCGATCATGCTCGACCGGATGCTCCGGGTGGGGGACAAGCGATGAAGGCCGTGGAATTCGAAAAGGTCTGCATCATGTTCGGCGCCGACCCGGACCGGGCGCTGCCGCTTGCGGACAAGGGCAAGACGCGGTCCGAGATCCAGGCCGAGACCGACCAGGTGCTGGGCGTGCACAACTGCACGCTCGACGTGGACGAGGGCGAGATCCTGGTGCTGATGGGTCTTTCGGGATCGGGCAAGTCGACGCTCTTGCGGGCGGTGAACGGGCTCAACCCGGTGGCGCGGGGTGCTGTCCGGGTCAACGACGGCGGGCAGATGGTCGACGTCACCAAGTGCAAGCCCGCCGACCTGCGCCGCATCCGCCAGACCCGCGTCGCCATGGTGTTCCAGCAGTTCGGGCTGCTGCCCTGGCGGACGGTGAGCGAAAACGTCGGCTTCGGGCTGGAACTGGCCGGGATGCCCGAGGCCGAGCGTGCCGAAAAAGTGGCGCGGCAGCTGGAGCTGGTGGGGCTTTCTGAACGGTCGGAGGCCAAGGTGGCGGAGCTTTCGGGTGGCATGCAGCAGCGCGTGGGGCTGGCCCGCGCCTTTGCCACCGAAGCGCCGATCCTGCTGATGGACGAGCCGTTCTCGGCGCTCGATCCGCTGATCCGCACGCGGCTCCAGGACGAGTTGCTGGAGCTGCAGAGGGACCTCAGGCGCACCATCGTCTTCGTCAGCCACGACCTTGACGAAGCGTTCAAGCTCGGCGGCCGCATCGCCATCATGGAGGGCGGGCGGATCGTGCAGATCGGCAC
>Ga0208934_1000724_pt1 | contig 13513 bp, 11 predicted proteins | sample MalvirDeepMed_s2_FD_184243 | JGI IMG/M metagenome (GOLD analysis project Ga0208934, IMG submission 184243) | Marine viral communities from the Global Malaspina Expedition - Malaspina viral metaG DeepMed_s2 (SPAdes) (version 2) | ecosystem: Environmental > Aquatic > Marine > Oceanic | place... | reverse complement strand
CATCGTTCTCTATAAGCAGTAAGTATGAATAACCTTTATCTAGTGCTTGCTCGACAGCCCAGTTACGCATAGCTGTCATGCCGCGGAGTCGTATCCCACGGATAATTCCTGTACTCGCCTCCTCCTGTGGGGTGAACATGCCAGGGATAAAGACAGTTACGGCATTACCGTGAGTAAGGGCCATCTCCTGAATATCGTCTAATGTAGTGCGCCCGTCCCCGTAATGCCAAGGACGTGGCCCCATTATGGCTATAAGAACGCTCGTGGCGAGGGGTGCCTTCGGCACAACACCTACTGGCACCCCTTGAATATACTCCACGGGAGAGGACAGTTCCCGTTGGAGTCCGTGGATCATACAACGTGCTTTCTAATATAGGTTCATCAGCATGACGGTGTGATACTCGTTGTCTACGCCAGCTTTACCGTGTACCCTTGCAACCGCTGGTGTAGTATCGGCCCCAACCGCAAGGAACTGCCCTGCATGGTTAGAGCTTGCACCCAATAGAGTTCCAAACGCAGGAGTTCCGTCAATAGCCACAACGGCTATTCCAGCAACCTGTACCCATCCAAAGTAGTCTGCGGTCATGCTTCTCGTAGTTACACCTACAAACCTACCAGCAACAGCAGCAGGAGCGACAACGATATCCTTGTAAGGACTTTTTATCAAACCTACTGTCTCTGTTCCGTTGGTAATTGCTGTGACCAAGCCATCTGGCTCATCAAGATTAGCTGTTAATACACCACCCGATGCAACGACTGCGTGTGACTTAATCTTGTACATTTCGTGAGGATTGGCAGACGTTCCCAAAATGGGTAGGTTGATGAACAAGTACCCTTCTGCGTAGAGATTCTTTGCAGCCGCGGTACCACCGAGCGTTACTGCAACTGTGGTAGACCCAGCAGCAGTTGTTGCTACCGCTAGGTCTTCGTCATGGTTGCCAGCAGGAGCCTCACTAGCGACGAGCAACCCTTCTGTAATCGCTGAACCGCCATTCTCTACATACCTAAACTTTCTCCCGTCCACAAACACCATCTCCGTTCCGAGTTTGTGTTTCTGGGCAGAGGTCTGAACCTTTTCCCATCCATACATTCCACTAATTGTATTTGGAAATGCCATTTCAAACTCCTTCTATAACAGGCTCTATGTCCTGCGATTAGCCGATGTTATTTTCGTTGCTACAGGCTCGGCTATCTTTACACCCGCACAACTTCTTTTCTCTTCTTGAATGGTACGGTGCGGATTGCATCGCAACCATTCACCTTGCATACTGCTCCGTCATATTTGCCAAACTTATGACCGTATTTATGTATCTGCGTTCCTTCGATAGCCTCTTTCGGTTCAAATATAGGATCACGGTTTTTTAAGCACCACCTACAGGTGCATGTACCCCCTGGCTCCCATGGGAACAATCCTATACGTGCTTTACGCAACACATAGTCTGGGTTCCCAGGTACGTTTTTCAATGCCGCTCCAACATTCTGAGATATCCCTCCACCAACATTGTAGCTTGGCTTATGAAGATATAGCGTTGTCTTCGGCTGCCATTCGTCTACGTACTTCAGCGAAAAACCTATGCGTGCCAGTTCATTCTTTTGCCTATTACGTTCCGTAATCCCTACCATAATTTACCCCTGGTTATGAAGTCGCAAGGTCGCCGATTTCAAACTGTATCGCTGCTCCACGGGTGTCGTCTAACTCAAACACACCATAGTCTGAGGTCATTACGACCTCGGTGGCTCGGAGAGAGGCATCCCTCTGTCGCTCTGTTCTGGTAGCGACACTTGTCAAAGCTGCCATAGCTGTCTTATCAGCTATAACGCCGTACCCTGAGTCATCGGTGCCGATCTTTTCAATGTTCCCGTCTTCGAATATAGGAACGTTGTTTATAGGACGTAGGTTGCTGTAGAAATTCTTTAGTAGGTCTACGCTCCATCCACTGGTAAGCCCTGCTGCCGCAGCCGTATCAGCGGTAGTAGCCGCTTGCTTAGAGAGCGTTGCGACTGCGTTAGGGTGGTGAATGAGATACAGTTGGTTCCCGAACTTGTTCGCCTTGGCGTTAGATATAACAGCATGAGTATTCGCTGTATCCATATCCCGATCGTCAGCACCGAGTACGGTACCGCCATTAAGGTTAGGCCATAGGGCGATAACGTCTGTGTCCTTCTTCCGAGCCATGCCGTCACCAAGCTGTCGTCCGATCATGGAGAATACGTTGTCGGCACTCTGCCTAACAAGTTTGTCTGTCAGAATAACCTTGGCTCCGATCTCACTTGCCGTAAGATCGACTGTTGTCATTCCAATTTCTTCTTCATCTACAATGTCCTGCCCGTCTACGAGGTCGGACATAGTCATTTGCCCTACCTTCGGGACAGTAACTTGCTTGGAACCTTTGGGCAATTGAAATTGCTCAATAAGTGCCAGTGCTGGAGCATTATGCTCCTCTGTATACCTCGCCGCTGCGATAATGATCCTTTGGGCATTCTCCAGATTACCAGTTGTTGCTGTCTGTGCCATTTATCCTTTCCTCCTATGAAAGTCCTGCGGCTCTTCTTCCTGCGGCAACGGCCCTTTCAGACCTGTCGTTATTGCTATACCTATCCATCCAATAGTCATCATCTCTCTGGGAAGGCCCAGACGACACACCATTGTCGAATGTCTGGGAGGGAACTTTATCTTGAGTTAGCTTCTTGACTTGGTTCTTCAAGTCGTTAAGCTCTTTTGCATTCTTAGCCGCAAGCTCCATTGCTTGAGGCGTACTATACTGAATCAAGTCTTCGGGATTAATACCGTACTGTCTGCCAAAATGCAGAGCAGCTCTGAACTGTCCTTGTAAGAAAGCCTCGCGGTTCTGCCCCCTTTGCTGTTCTTGCAAGGTTCTATTATAGGCATCAATACGCTGCTGGGTGTCCCTATTGGCCTCTTCTAGTGAATAGCCTTCGTTAACCAGACTGTCACGATACTCAATCGCCTGGGCTTGAGTCTGTGCCTTTTGAGCCTCAGCCTGGAGCCTTCTAGCTTGTTCGAGAGCTAAATCACGTTCTCTTTGGGCCTGAAAGATTGCTTGCTTAGTTGCATCGGGTTCAGGTGAGGGAGCTTTATCTACAGGAGCTTCAGCTACAGGAGCTTCAGCTACAGGAGCGTCAGCTACAGGAGTAGTAGGGGCTTCACCTATCGGATCGGTAGGCGTAGGGCTTTCAGCTCTGTCCCCTGCCTTATTAAGACGTTCTATCTCGTCCAATATACTCTCAGTAGCTGTATCTTCATCAGTAGCTATCGGAGTATCGTCTGGTTCAATATATTCATTAGTCATAAAAAACCTCAATAAAAATGACCCAAGGGAATCCCTTGGGCCATTAGACCATGAGCCACCATATGTCGCTGGCTAAGACGTTAGCATAGGTTTCTTTTCCTTGTCAAGTAATAGAGGCTTACTCATGCATCCACCATGCTTAGCAAGAATGAAACGCATCTCCCTATTCCTCAAACGCTGATAGTTATTCGTTCGGAATATCTCGTCTCTACACTGTCTATATATTGTCTGATTGCCTGGAAGGCACATTATTTAAACCCTCTCATTCTCCCATAAATCAGTATCTAAGTATATTAGCCTGTTGAAATAGACTTCTTTGTTTTACTGGCTCTTTACTAGTGTCTTGGACTTCTCCACGCAACCTAGATTCAGTTTTTGGATAATAGAATAATTGATTGGACAGAGCCGCCAAGTCAGGTCTTCCCTGCGCCTTAAGGTATAGCTCCCTTGCGTTCTGAGATGCTCTGATCTCCGACTTCAGCGCACGAGGTAGGTTAGCTACTATGTCCATAGGCGTTGGGCGTCTGTTAGTATTCCTAAGAATATAATCCTGCTGCTTTGAACCCCAAGTTCGTCTTAACTTAGCTTCTTCCTCTTCAAATTTATCCCAGTTTATTTCCTCGAATACCACATTTCCTTCCTCGTCCTCGTAGACTTCCTTAACTCCAGGCATATCGTATATGGATAGGTACTCGGAGTATGCACGTTTGTTCGGGTCGGGATCATTTAGGTCACGTGGATCGAACTCCATTTCAAGTCCAGCCTGTATACGCATACCTCTATATTTCGCCTCAATTGCTTTTATGTAAAAGTAGTCGGGTTTTCCTTTGGATATAACCTCGTTCAATTCCGTCAAGCGTTGCTCTTGAATGTTATCCATCTGCAATCCATATATTGCAAATTCACCACCTCTTCTTACTCCTGTGGCCAGCCTTCTTGACATCTCTTTTTTAACCCGTGGGGCTTCCATAGATATATCTTTTATGAATGGCTCTGCATCGTCCCACTCTTTCATAGGGCTGCCGTCTGGCATTTTTAGGCCAATATCCTCCAGGGCACTACCGAGAAACTGTCGTGTACCCTCAGCCCTAACATTTATACCGCCAGTACCCTGTAACACCTCACCGATAGCACCTACACGTCCCTCGGCTTCAGGTAGAACCCTACCAATAGCAGGGACTTTTGCTTGCAATATATTCCGTGCAGACTGCCCGAAGCCTATTGGTGTAAATAAGTCATCTATAAGCTGCGTAACACGGGATACCACTCCACCTGGGCCTACTTTACCAACAGGCTCTCCGAAGAATGTCTTGCCAGTTATTTGAGTTCTCCCAGCCCGCATAGGTACTGACTCTCTTGCAGTTAGAAACGATATAGGGTCAAGTATACGAAACGCTGTGTCCATCTGCCCCACAATGTCTAGCGTCAGATCGGCACCCCCACGGCCCTTTATAGGTATATCGGGTGCTGCGAAATCCTGCCTATACCCTAATGGATTAAGAGTATGAAAATCTTTTGATAATGGGACAAATCGCTTCCATGGGAGTACCTCCCCCGTTGTAGCAAAGTGGATTGTGTTAGCTACAGCTAGAACGGCTAGGTAAGACCCTAGCCAGTGCGTTCTCCAGAACGAAGCATGGGGGCCACGTATTCCCTTTGTAACTTGTCTCAGCAACGCCTCATTTTCGCCAATAGAGAAGAAGTACCTCGTTAAAAAGGCACGGACAGCCCTATTTTGGAAAACGCTTTGTTCAGCAGGAATTGTTGAATAGAGGAAGTTTGCTGCCTCCGCAATCATGCCATTAAGAGCTTCATCCGTAGCATTGGGCCACTTCCTGGCCATCGCAGGAGCAACAAAATTCTTAATAGTCGATATCTGAGCAGCAGGGTATGTACCTTCAAAGAGAGCACGACGCATGGCACTTTCAAGCTGACTAACCGCACGGGCAACTGCCTTTACTTTCATCAATCCATTTTCTTCGGCGATAATTCGTGGAAGTTTATCAATCCCCGAAGGTAACATGGTGGGGTCTATGTTAGAAAGGCCCGCCTTCATAATCCCTAAAAAGTGAACACCTGGCCTATCCTTTAAAATCGGCTCGGTACTGTTTAAAGTTTCCCTAATGCGAAGCCTTGCACTAGGACTAACATTCGCCTCGATGATTTTATACGCCTCTCTGGGCCACAGTATCGGTTTCTTAATAGCCGAGATTGGTTTACCTGCCAGTAGGTCATCTACCATACCAGAGAAAGTACCCGCCAAGCTCCTTTGTAAAAAGTCACGTTGCTGGAAAATCGATCCGAACAGCTTAGACCGCTTTGGTAGAAATACCACAGCATCAACAGCTTTCATAATATCAATCTTTCTGCTACCAACGTAAATATTTCCGAGACTTGGAGGTATTCCATACATATTTTCTAGGCGTGTAGCGAGCTTGTCTTCAACAACATATCGGCCTCTGAAACCTCGAATCTCTGTTCCGTCAGACGCAAGCGCAACGTATGGCTTTCCCTCAAAAGCTGGGCCTATACGTGGCGTTCGCCAACCAGGGATGCTCATCCCACTAGCGTCATGTACCGCCAAGTTAAGGTTTTTTAAATCCTCAATTAACTGTGTTTGTTGACGTGTTTTTACCCCCATCATCCGAGAGAATCTCTCTTGTTCATAAGGATTTAGGAATAAAGGCTCAAATCCAAGCTCACGCATTTCCTCATAGCTGGCATCTACGCGTGGCATATCGAAAGCAGGACGAGTACCTACTCGGCCAGGAGCACCCGAAGCGGGCATACCCTTTGGTCTAAGCCATCCACGATAGAAATAGTCGTTAACCGTAGCCCTTTCAGGATCGAAGTCAATCCTAGCTGCTTCCTCGACGTCCGTCCTACCCCTGATAATACTATAGTCTTCCTCGAAGCCTCTGGGTATCTTTACCTCTCCACTTGCTACACGGCTAGGATTATGAAGGGAGTTATTTAAATCATCCATAATAGGCAAGTCTCGTTCTCTTAGTACCAGCCTACCATGATGAAATTGTCCTATTCCTTTTTCCCTGAGACTTTGAGAGCCATGTCTAACGGCAATACCTGCCTCATTCTCGGCTGATCGGATTTCTGATATATGGCGACGTAACAACGTCAACGCTGGCTCATCCTCTTCACCAGGAATACGCTGCCGTAGTACTCTTGCTAATGTCTCGTCTGGCCCGCCAGGAGTCGGAGGTGTCGTAGTCGTAGTCGTAGGGGGCAGTTTTCCCCCTCCAGCACCGAATGGTTGCCTAACCCCTTGACCTATATCGCCTACAGTAGGAGCAACGGGTGGTTTTTTGCCTATAATGGATGGGGTCTCCCCCACAACGGGCAAAACGGGGGGCTTTGCGGCTATAATGGCTGGGGTCTCCCCCACAACAGGCGCAGCGGGGGCTGCGGTAATAGGACTAACATCTTCTATAACATCCTCATCAGGTACCTTTTTTCTACCTGGGAACTTCGCACCGCCTCGCTCTCCTGCTAATATACGTTCTACGCCAGGATACGTTTTACGTAACCCCAGTAAGGACTGTCGTCCAGCAAACCCAAAAGCCTTTGCCACAGCATCTTCAACTTCTGCTACTGGCCTTGCTCCCTCTGATCCAACCTGAAGGGCCTTCTGAGCTGCTAGATATGCCAGCTTAATAGGCCCCTTTTTGGTTGCAGCTAGTGTCCCCATCTTAGCCGCCTGGATTCCCATTTTGACCATTGTCACTTTGCCAGTTGGGCTTACTAACCAAGGTATAGCTTCTACTGCGCCACGTACTCCCCAAGGTAATTTGGGTTGTTTAGATTCCCCATACTCTAGGAATTCGAGAAACCCCTGCCTACTCCTAAATGGGTCTTTACCTGATATTTCACGGAATTCCTTTCTCTCATCCCATAAACGTCCAGGCTCGAACTCACCCCATTTACCAGGAAGTATTGGCCCAAGATTCTTAGCCGCAATCCCTAGAGCACCTCTTGTAAATAACTTCGATCCTATAACCGACGCCTCCTCAATGGGTTTATACTCTTCCGCAATCTGGCTCCCCATTCTAGGCAGCAACTTCTTAGCGGGCTTGATATAAGATATGGGAGGGATAGCTCCAATGCCTGACCTAATACCTTTTTGAAACTTTTCAAATGCAGATTTAGGCACATCCGCTAACGGGCCAGGCCCTTGCCTTCTTAGGACATCGGCAACGGGTTCTCCTTCTAGTGGCTGCCTCTGACGCTGAACTCTTCCGACAGACTCCATAAGTTCTTGTGTACTACGGGGAGGTACTGGCGAAGGCTTGGTTTTTACTGCCTGATATTCTTCTTGGATAGAACGCATACCTGGGTAAAAGCGACTTACAATATCATGTACTCGTTTTGGGTTTATCTTAAGCTTATTAACAAGCCCCCATTCGGCAACCTCATGGTTTATATAGTTTTCTTCGTTAATTAGATTACCTTTGGTATCACGATATCCAAGATCACGTAATTTCCTAGCTCTCCTTCGGTGTTCCTCAACAATATCTTTTGGTCTCTCACCTTTCCATTCTTCAACTAGAGTTGGAAGAGACGGCAAAGACCGAACAGGCTGCTGGGAAATAAAGCTACGTTTCTCACGCTCCCGATCCCCTACTGTTGGAGCAAACCGTTGCCGTAGGAATGGGTTAGGCTGAGTCATTAGAAGAAGAGGAACCTACCTCTAGGACTTAATCTGCTAGCTGAGTAATCACCCCTTAAAGCGGGAGGCAGAGAAGCGAATCGCTCCGCAAATGGTATTGGCCTAGTTGGAGCAATAGGCACTCCTTCTGTCCTTCTATCTTGCGGTAGTCGCTCCGAAAGGAAATCCGTAAACTGTCTTGTCGGAGCCTCTCCCCTTCGTAGCTGCTGACCCAGTTGCCCCATGAACCTATTGTGGATATTCTGGAACTGGTTCTGGAAATACTGTCTCTGCCCAGGGGAAGTCACGCCTCTTGGAGTTTGACCAAACTGGTCTTGGAACGAGAAATAAGCAGCCTGTGGAACGTCCTCTAGGTAAGAACGAAATGGATTTCCATCAAAAAATCGAGCCATTACTGTACCCCCAGTATTCCTTTAAACTGCGGCAATGCCCGAACAAATGGCTGTTCAGGAGTTGCGGCTTGGAATTTTAGAAACTGACGATTAAAATAGTCCGAGAAAGCGTCTCTGAACACTGGATTAACACGAGGTAGCACCGACTGAAGAAATTTTTGTTTTGTTCGAGGATTATCCCAAAACCCTACTTGGAACTCTTGCCCTGGAGAACGTAACCGTTCGAGTGTCGTAAATGCATCAGCAACACCACCGAATCTCCTGAAGGTTGCAGGTAGTCCTAGGTCAGTCCCCTCTCGCCTTATAAAATCCCTAAAGGTACTAGCTACGCCTGGAGTAAACCTACCCTCTTCGTCGTATAGCATACCTAATGCATCTTCGCTAAGCCTACCCCGATCATCGTATAGATCATCTGGGCTAATATCAGAAATATCAGAAAGAATGTCTGCCATTCTGGATTTACCCAAAGGACTTGTCAGAAAGGCCGTTTCCATAGGCCCAAACTCTTTCCCAAGAGCAGACCTACCCGCAGGACTTAGTTGCCCATATCCTGGCTGCCCTAGAAGGTACTGTTGAAATACATTGTACGGGCTTACCTCCTGCTCGAATAACGCTTCTTCCCGTGACAACGGCATTCTTCCATCAGTTCCTGTTGGACGACCGAAAGCACCACCATAAGGTATATTAACTTCTGCGCCAGGAGGTGCATTAATGTCTAGGTGCTGAATTGGTGCCGTATATGTACTCTCTTCGACTGGAACAGTGTCACCAATAGGAGGTTTGACTACGGACGGTATAATTCGCCGTGGGATATCTATGTTAGAGGGAAGCTCGGTTGGGAAAGTGTTGGCTAAGCTTATTGCGTTTAATGCGTCTAGCTCGCTCTGTATGCCTCTTTGGGTTGGTACAATTCGTTGGAATGCGTTTATCTCGCTCTCTGTTTCTTCTTGGGTTGGAGAAACAGGAGTGTATGCAAATCTTAGTGCTTCTTCTAGTGTTCTGAGGCCGAACCCTAAACCTGATATTAGCCTCATGGCTTCTTGAGGGTCATCAATAGCCCCTGTAGCAAGGCTATTAAGAATTTGCAGTACTTTTTCCTGGGGAGTCGTTGCAACACGACTCGTGGACGTGGGGAACATGGGGGTAGTAGAGCCAGACGTTTCGTCAAATAATTCTGGTTGATCGTCGGCATAAGTAAAGACCCTAACGGGTCTTCCGTCCAACATATAGCTTCTAACGCCAGTTACTTCTCTGTTTGGGTCTCTCTGTGCCGCCATCCTAGCTTCGAAGATACGAGCTTCTTCTAATGCCTGTGCCCTGTCAGCCCGTTCTTTGTTTATTAGTGCCTGTAGTGCCCAAGGGTCTTGTGTGGTAGCCATAATTCAACTTCTCCTACGGTATTCTTACCTGCGCTCCTGGACGTGGTGATCCTGGCGGTACATTAGGCCCGCCTTGCGGCGTTGGAATAGGTGGCGGCGCACCGAACATAGCGTTAGGAGCCGCCTGTGGATTAGCTGTAGGGGGACCACCAGGGCCACCCTGGCCCATACCCGGCGGCATTCCCATACCCTGTGCGGCTATTTTGGCCGACGCGATACGCTGTTGCTTTTCTATCATCATCATCTGTAGTTCATCTAGGAGGATCTCAGCAAGAACATCTCTACCTTGTTCCTCAGCCGCAACCATTAACGACCACAATGTTGCCATCGGAACCATTCTCTCACCGAGTTGTTCCTTAATGGCATCGTCGATCATATCGCTATCCTGTACTTTTAACTTGTTTTCCCTAATCCATCTGTCTGGCATCAGTGGAACTGGCCCCTCACGTAGCATCTGGGCCATCGCCGCATTGCTCATATCGTCTTGAGGTAGGTTACCCACCAAGCTGATCTCAGGATCGCAACCTTCTTTTATTATCTCAGGTGTTGCTTCAAGCTCAAAATACTTTCTGGAGTTATCACGACCACTAACTTTAAGCGTTTCAAACGCTCCTGTAGCGTACTGATCACTCAGAAGATTAGTTATCTGTCTGTAAACACGTTGAATAAGTTGGAGTACAGGCTGAATAGATGTATCAATCCCCTGACGTAGTTGCGTTATGGCAAAACCAGATAGCTGGAAGGCAATATCTCCGTATGCGCTATGCGGTATCGTGCCACGCTGTATCTCCCCTGAAACAAGGCCTATAAACGTACCTGCATCTCTAGTCATCTCCAGCAGTTTTACCGCTTCAATCTTCTCTCCTTCTGCTAAAGACATTACAACACCAGTCTCATAAGGAGATTCATCAAGTGTTTTCTCACCAGACCTGGAGGCAAATATGATTGGCGGTTTTCTAGCTCGTGACACAAGCTCTAGAACGATAGACATAATTAAGTTATAGCTTTTATATGACTGTCTAGACGCCTCGAATATGCTTTCACCGTGATCTCTGGCGGTATCATCCAGCGTATCCGACTGTATAGGAGGCATAGAACCTGCTATCCCTAGGAATACAGGTGTTCTCGGAGAGCCGTGCGGTGTTCTCTTCTTGAGTATCGTTCCGTCATCAGCAAAGGTCATATTGATTTGAGAATCGTAGTAATCGTATATCTCAATACCCCTGTCGTCGTCGGTATATGATTCCTGCGGTATATCCTTGCCGTACTGAGCCTTGACCTCGTCTCTCGTCTTGTTTATTACATAGCAAGCCCAGTCTAGACCGTCCCTGCCAAAGCCCCAGTAGGAATGTAGTGGGTCCCATGGGGTTATATCAACAACGGTGGTACCGTCATCCCGCTTTCTAAGCAGTGCTCGGCCTATAATATGCCCTCTCAAGGCACCAAAAAAAGCGAACTGGTCTTGTGACGGGGGCAGACCCAGGTCTTCCAGCCTTTCGTCAGCAGCTCTAAGGGTTCCGATAAGGAACTGTTCCTTCTGGTTATCAATATCCCGTTTATGCCTATCCTCCCCGTGTATTGGAATTTGAATTATCCTGTTAGCGGAGGAGGCCCAGGAGATTATCTTCTTAGAAAAGTTCTTAGGATCGCTAGAAGTATAAATATGGAACCCTTCGTTCTCACCTTCATGCTTTTCGGGATCGCTAGGCAGGGTTTCGTCAAGACGAGCCATTGAGTAGTCTTCATCAAACCGTTCACGAAGGCTTATCGTGGCATCTCGGTGCCGTTGCACCTTGTCTCTGATAGCTGCGATGGTTATTTTGGCCATATCACCACCGTTTTACTAGAACTTTTTGCCGATTACCCACGTAACCGTATCCGTATCTATCTACGATACCATAAATAACAGCTTTTATCCCATGATTATACTTATCTTCGGGTGTTTGTCCAACAATATTGCCTTCTGGGTCAGTTTTCCACCGATAAACTCTCGTTTGTCCATCAAATGGGTTAGGACACGCACCAAATTCGCTCAAAACCCCTGCACATTTGGGATTAAATACAATTCCAGGCACTCCCATAATGGGATCGGGCTTTAAAAACCCTTTCAACCTCTCGGTTCCCTCATTAATCCTGATCTTTTCCCCGGATGCATAAAGACCTGTCTCGGCCATCCATACTTCTGAGACGGAGGTCATGGAATGATGTTGATCTTTGTATTGTGGATCGGAAACAAGGTACTTAGCTTCTTCTTTCCACCACGGTCTTTGCATCGCTAGCTGTATAACTTCCTTTTGAAGTAGGTGTTGAACGTATATCTCGTCAAAAACCTGCATTCGGTTGTTAATAACCTGGGCTACAAGCAGCGCATGTGCGCTTTGAGATCCGTAACCAGGGTCTTCCCACAAATAGATAGGCTCACCGATCACCCATTCGACGTCTTTAACATGAATATCTGGTCTGAACTCCCCGAACACCAGTCCTCTAGGCGGTACGGGTATACCAGCGATACGTTCCATGAAGAATGCGTCACTGGATTCCCGTTCAAGTTTAAGTATTTCTGGATCGTTCCGACCGCCTGGGTACAAGAAGGTATTACTCCAGGTAGGTAATGAAAAGCTCTGTCTATCGTCAACCCCGCTCTGCCAGGCTTTCCACAATTGGGGATACCACCCAAGGCTGCCTTCAAACGTCCCTGACATGATTATCCACCCCCGCTTATGTGCGGCACGGCTTCTCATGCGCTCCCAGACATTTAAATCCAATTGTGAAGCTTCGCAACCGATCTGTCCGTTAGGGGAATCCCTTGTTAGCTTACGTGGATCGGTTCCGCTCTTGGTTTCTATCCGTATTTTAGCCTTCCGCTCCCCCGGCATAGTCACGGTAACGTACCCAGGGTCAACTCTTTTGGTTGCATACACAGCACTATGCCCGAATATAGCGGTTAGGTGGTCAGATATATATTCGAACTCTCTTGCGGTCTGTGAATAGTCAGGCCCGACCAGCCAGTAAAGCAGCGGCTCGTTATCGTCATACTTACCTAGGTCTTCCATAATCCGCTGCAGCATGTCTGCGCTAACCTGCATAGACTTGCCGCCCTGGTCACCACCAGCGGTCAGGATGAACCTCTTTCCAGACGCCAGAATGGGCTTCTGCCCTTCTGTAGGGGTAAAGCCCACCTTCTTAAATATATATTCGGATAACTCGTTCTCTACTTCGGTAGTCATTGACCAGCCTAAACTTCGTTTATAATCCGTTCGGCTTCTTCAACGTGATTGGTTTCAGATTGAACCTTCCTATTTTTCTGCTGCCTCATGGATATCTGCTTAAGCTCAGACAGAACGTTCTTAACGGTATCGTCCCGCTCTAGCATACCAGTCCTATACTTCTCAGGAAGGTTGGCATTCAATAGTGTTATTAACAAAAGCGGTGATTGGCCAGGCTTCATTTGAAATGCGGTCTCTACGGCAAACTGCTCCAACCTATCGGTAAACACTTCTGACGCTGTGGCTAGCTTGGCACGAAACCCCAACGTATCGTTAACTTCCCACAGCCTTGCCGCCTCGGTAGATATCCCAGCATATTTGGCTGCTGTGGTCTTAGTTCTGGTACGACCGTACTGTTCTAAGAACCGTTCTTGTGTCTTGCGTATTCTATCCTCCAGCATAAATACACCTCCATCTAAATCCTAGTATATCACAGGGTGTGGTTGCGTGGGATTATAAGCGTTCCATAGTTTCTGTTTGC
>Ga0208934_1000711_pt1 | contig 13724 bp, 13 predicted proteins | sample MalvirDeepMed_s2_FD_184243 | JGI IMG/M metagenome (GOLD analysis project Ga0208934, IMG submission 184243) | Marine viral communities from the Global Malaspina Expedition - Malaspina viral metaG DeepMed_s2 (SPAdes) (version 2) | ecosystem: Environmental > Aquatic > Marine > Oceanic | place... | reverse complement strand
AGGATCTGGTGCTGGCGCAGCTCGGCTCCGGCGGGCAGCAGGTGCTCGAGGGCGGTGACGCGCGCTATTGGCGCGGGGCCTTCTCGCAGGGCGGACGGCTGGTGATCCTGGCGCTCTATGCGCCGGCGGGCAGCGGGCTGGCAGGCAACCTGGGCGCCGGGCTGCTGACCGAAGTGCACGACCGGATCAAGGCCGAGAGTCCGGGCGCCTGACCCGTGTCAGAGAAATTTTTCCAAAAGCGTTTATTCGACCTTCAGGATTTGTCATAAGAGTGCCAGCCGCCGGATGAACGGGCGTTAACGGTCGGCGGCGACAGCGAAAAGGGCGAGACGGGGCGCATGGCGGGCGGCAAGGACAGCGTGATCGATCAGCTGCTGCACCATCGGACCCTGCGCCGCTGGGCGGCGGCTGCGCGCGCCGCAAAAGACACCGACCTGCGTCAGCTGCGGCGCGAACGCGGGCGCGCCCGCAAGCTCAAACATCATCTCGACACGCTGATCCACGTCGCCGAATCGCGGCTGGCGCTGCCGAGCGTCGGCAACCAGGCCTTCCCGCGTCCGCACGATTCCGACTGGGGCTGGCGACCGGAACTGTGGTGCGGCCCGCTGGCCAGCCCCGGCGGGTCGTCGGTGCAGTCCAAGACCATGCTGGGACATGAGGTGACGCTGTTCCACGATTGCCGGCATTCCGAACTGACCCTGCGCCAGCTTCGCAATACCCGCGAGGCCGACCTGGCCGCCTTCGGCCTGCGCATGGACGTCTTCCGCTTCGACGGGTCATACCTGTCGCTGGCCATCGACCTGCCCGAAGAGGCGAGCCGTGACCTGCGCCGCAAGCACCTGATCCGGGTCGAAACCATCGTCGAGCGGGAAAAGCCGCTGGAAATCTTCGCCCGGCTCAACATCAAGAACGGCCCCAACACCGAACAGATCGTGCGCGAACTGCCGCTGCACGAGGACGAAATCATGGTCGAATTCGACCTCGCTTACACCAAGCTCAACGAAAAGCGGGTCGAGCGCATGTGGCTCGACCTGATTTTCGAGGGGCCGCAGATGAACCAGGTGATCCTGCGCGACCTGACATTCAGCCGCCGCCCGCGGGCGGAGCTCTGAGACCGAGGAGAGCCGGCATGAGCGCCTATTCCCTGACCAAGACGCAGTTCCGCGAAAGCCTGTGGGAGGGGCTGGTGACCGCCGAGGTCAAGGGCGCCCTGCCGCCCGAGATCGTGGTGACCCTGCAGGACAAGGCCGTGGCCGGGGTCGAGGTGCATGACACCGGCGACGAAGGCCGCTGGCTGCTCCGGGTACCGGTTCCGCCCGAGGCGGTGGGTGACGGGGTGCAGACTTTCCTGATCCTCGACGGCAGTTCCGACGAGGTGCTGGAAAGCTTCACCCTGATCGCTGGAGAGGCGCTCGGCGACGACATCCGCGCCGAGGTCGACCTGCTGCGCGCCGAGCTCGACATGCTCAAGCGCGCCTTCCGGCGGCATTGCGTCGAAACGGCCTGAGGTGGCGAGCGGCTCCTCAAGCCCTGGCGGGCCTTACTCGCCGCGGTCCGGCGGCATGACCCCGTTGCGCGGCATCGCGCTGAAGCTGGGGTCGGTGTTCCTGTTCATCGTCATGGCGGCGCTGATCAAGGCCACCTCGCAGGATGTGCCGCCCGGCGAGGCGGTGTTCTTCCGGTCGGTCTTTGCCCTGCCGGTGATCCTGGGCTGGCTCGCCTGGCGCGGCGAGCTGTCCACCGGCCTTCGCGCCGAACGGCCCATGGGCCATGTCTGGCGCGGGGTGATCGGGGTGTCGGCCATGGGCTGCAACTTTGCCGCCCTGGGGATGCTCCCGCTGCCCGAAGTCACCGCCATCGGCTACGCCGCGCCGCTGATGACGGTGCTGCTGGCGGCGCTGCTGCTGGGCGAACGGCTGCGCGCGGTGCGGATGACCGCGGTGGGGATCGGGCTGTGCGGGGTGCTGATCGTGCTCTGGCCGCGCCTGTCGGTGGACGTGGTCGACCGGGTGGCCGCCATCGGCGCGGCGCTGGTGCTGGCCTCGGCGGCGCTGCGGGCGCTGGTGCAGATCCACATCCGGAGGCTGGTGCAGACCGAAAGCACCTCGGCGATCGTCTTCTACTTTTCCCTGACTTCGACCGGCATCGCGCTTTTGACCCTGCCGTTCGGCTGGACTCTGCCGGGTCCGGAAGCGGCCCTGATGCTGGTGACGGCGGGCGTGCTGGGCGGGATCGCGCAGATCCTGCTGACCTCGGCCTATCGCGGGGCGGAGGCGGCGCTGCTGGCCCCCTTCGACTATGCGTCGATGCTGTTCGCGCTGATCATCGGCTACTCGGTCTTCGGCGAGGTGCCGACCGGCACGATGCTGCTGGGCGCGGGGATCGTCATGGCGGCGGGCGGGCTGATCATCTGGCGCGAGCGGCAGCTGGGAATCGAGCGCGGCAAGGCGCGGCCGGGGATGACACCCCACGGCTGACGGGCCTTTGCAGGCGGGCCGTGCGAAAGGCGTCGTCGCAGCCGCTTGCGCCTTGGCGCCGCAGGATCGGCCTGCGGCCGATACGAGAGACCAGTCTCTCGTGCTCTCTGGAGTTTATCGGCAAGATGAAGGCGGCGGTCTCGGGCAGGTTGGCGACGGATCGGAGCCCGACCGGCCGCCCGGCACATGGGGGCGTCTTCAGCGGTCGAAGAGCGCGGCGGCGGCGTAGGCCGGCGCCAGCAGGGCGCGACGGAAGCGGCCAAAGGGAAAGCGTTTCGGCGGGTCCTGCAGGGCGGCGGGCCAGGGGCCGGTTGGCGGCTTTCCCTGGACCAGGGCGGCCAGCAGGGCACCGGTGTAGCTGCCCATCGCCACGCCGTTGCCCTGATAGCCAAGACCGGCGAAAAGGCCGGGATGGCCCGGGACAGGGCCGGCGAAGGGGGTGAGGTTCGCCATCAGGCAGAGGAGGCCGGACCAGTCATGGGTGATCTCGACCCCGCGCCAGGCCGGGAACATGGCGTGAAAGTCGCGGCGGATCTTGCGGGTGATCGCGGCTTGGGCGCGCGGCGTGGCGGTAAGGCCGCCGCGCATGCCGAAGAGGAACCGCCCGTCCGGCAGCTTGCGGAAATAATGCAGCAGGGTGCGGGTGTCGTAGGCCATCTGGTCGCTGGTCCAGCCCTGGGCCTCTTGTTCGGTCCGGGTCAGCGGGCGGGTGACGAGGACGCTGGATTGCACCGGCAGGGTGCGGGCGCGGAGCCAGGCGGGAACGTCTTCGCTGCTGTAGCCGTTGGTGGCGAGGATCACGCGATCCGCGGTCACCGTGCCCCGCGGGGTCTGCAGGCGGTATGCCTGGCCGTTGTGGCGCAGCGCCGTGACCGGGGTCCGGGCATGCAGCGCCGCTCCCGCCGTGTCGGCGGCGCGGGACAGTCCGGCGTGGTATTTCGCCGGGTTGAGCGCGAAGCCAAGGGGAATCGTCAGCGCGCCGTGGAAGGGACCGCCGAGGCCGTGGGCGGGCAGGTCGCGGGCTTCGGTCAGGTCCGGCGTGACGCCGTACGCGGCGTCGATCCCGGCGGCCCTGGCGCGCAAGTCCGCCATCGCGCGCGGCGCGTGGGCCAGAAGGGTTTCGCCCTGCGAATGGGTGTCGGCCTCGATGGCGTGGTCGCGCAACAGGCCGGTCACATGCGCGACGGCGGCCTTTTCCGTGGCTCGCCAGTCGGCGAGGCCGGCGGCGCCAAAGCGGCGGCGCAACAGCGCGTCGGGCGCCTTGGCCCCGCCGAGGCAGCAGAACCCGCCGTTGCGCGTCGAGGCGCCGAAGCCAGGAGTTTCCGCCTCGAACAGCGCCACGTCGACGCCATCCTGCGCCAGGTGCAGCGCCGCGTTAAGACCGGTGAAGCCGCCGCCGATCACCGCGACCTCGGAGCGGAGGTCACGCTCCAGCCGCGGCCAGTCGGGCCGCGGGCAGGTGTCGTGCCAGAAGACGCCCGGATCGGGCGCGTAGGCGGCGGCCTCGTAGATGCGTTTCATGTGGCGCGGGCGGCGGCCTGTTCGTCGCGTTGCTGGGCCACGCTCGCGCGTTTCGAGATGATCGAGGCGGTGATGACGCCGACGGTCACGATGGCGATCATGATGGTCGAGAGCGCGTTGATCTCGGGCGAGACGCCGAGCCGCACCGCCGAGAAGATCTTTATCGGCAGGGTGGTGGCCGAGGGGCCGGTGGTGAAGCTCGCGATCACCAGGTCGTCGAGCGACAGGGTGAAGGCCAGCAGCCAGCCCGAGATCACCGCCGGCGCGATGATCGGCAGGGTCACCAGGCGGAACGCCTCGAACGGCGAACAGCCGAGGTCGAGCGCCGCCTCTTCCAGCGAGCGGTCGAAGCTGGTGAGCCGCGAGGAGACCACGACCGAGACGTAGCACATCGAGAAGGTCGTATGCGCCAGCACGATGGTGAAGACGCCGCGGTCGAGGTTGATGCCGATGAAGAGCAGAAGCAGCGACAGGCCGGTGATCACCTCGGGCATGACCAGCGGCGCGTAGATCATGCCGGAAAACAGCGTCCGGCCGGAAAACCGCCCGGCGCGCACCAGCACATAGGCGGCCATGGTGCCCAGCACCGTCGCCAGCGTCGAGGAAAAGACCGCGACCTTGATCGTGACCCAGGCGGCGTCGAGGAATTCCTCGTTGCGCAAAAGCTCTCCGTACCACTGGGTCGAAAAGCCGGCCCAGACCGTCACCAGCTTCGAGGCGTTGAAGCTGTAGAGGATCAGGATCACCATCGGCAGGTAGAGGAAGGCGAAGCCGAGCGTGAGCGAGGTCACGTTGAACCAGGTCAGGCGTCTCATCCTTCGGCCTCCCGTGCCTTCTGCTCGTTGCGCTGGAAGAGGATGATCGGGATGATCAGGATCAGCAGCAGGATGATCGCCACGGCGCTTGCCACCGGCCAGTCGCGGTTGGAGAAGAATTCCTCCCACAGGACCTTGCCGATCATCAGCGTGCCCGATCCGCCCAGCAGCGACGGAATGACGAATTCGCCGATCGCGGGGATGAAGACCAGGAAACAGCCGGCGATGATGCCGTTCCTGGACAGCGGGATGGTCACCAGCCAGAACGCCTGGATGCGCGAACAGCCCAGGTCCTCGGCCGCTTCGAGCAGGGATTCGTCCATCTTTTCCAGCGCCGCGTAGATCGGCAGGATCATGAAGGGCAGGTAGGTGTAGACGATGCCGATATAGACGGCGGTGTTGGTGTTGAGGATGGTCAGCGGCGCCGAGATCAGCCCGGTCCACATCAGGAACTGGTTCAGCAGCCCCTCGTTCGACAGGATGCCCATCCAGGCGTAGACGCGGATCAGGAACGAGGTCCAGAACGGCAGGATCACCAGCATCAGCAGGGTCGCGCGCCATTCCAGCGGCGCGCGGGCCATGCCGTAGGCGATGGGATAGCCGATGCAGAGGGTGATGAAGGTCGACAGCGCCGCGATCTGCAGGGAGCTGAGATAGGCGCGCCAGTAGAGGTCATCGGTGGTGAGAAAGACGAAATTCTCGAAATCCAGCGCCGCGAAGAAGCTGGTGATCCCCTCCCACCCGGCGGACAGGTCGAGCTGCGGCATGTAGGGCGGCCGGGCCAGCGCGATGTCCGACAGCGAGATCTTGAGAACGATCAGGAACGGGACCAGGAACAGCGCCAGCAGCCAGATGTAGGGAACGGCGATCAGGGCGAAGCGGCGCAGGTTCATGGCTCAGCGCTCCAGCAGGACACCGGCGGTGTCGGTGAAGGAGAGCCAGACGTTGTCCTCCCAGGTGATGTCGCGGCGCGACAGGCGCCGGGTGTTGGCGGTCTGTGCCTTCATCATCGTGCCGTCGGGCAGTTCCACGTGGTAGGTCGAAAGGTTGCCGAGATAGGCGATGTCGATGACGCGGCCCTGCAGCACGTTGGGCGCCTCGGGCTGTTCGGTCGAGATCGCGACCTTTTCCGGCCGGATGGCGAAATGGCAGGTCTGCGAGGGCGAGAATGTCTTCTGCGTGGTGCCGATGATCGGCGGCTGGCCTTCGGCCCAGTCGATGCGCACCTTGTCGGCATCCTGGCTGGCGCGGCCTTGGATGATGTTCACGTCCCCGATGAAATCCGCCACATAGACGGTCTCGGGCGCTTCGTAGATCACCGAGGGCGTGGCGACCTGGATGACCCGGCCCTCGTCCATCACCGCGACGCGGGAGGCGACGGTCATCGCCTCTTCCTGGTCGTGGGTGACGATCACGAAGGTGGTGCCGGTCTTTTCCTGGATGTCCATCAGCTCGAACTGCGTATCCTGGCGCAGCTTGGCATCGAGCGCGCCCAGGGGTTCGTCGAGCAGCAGCAGCTTGGGCGCCTTGGCGAGGCTGCGGGCGAGCGCGACGCGCTGGCGCTGGCCGCCGGAGATCTGGTGCGGCTTGCGTTTGGCGAATTTCGACAGGCGGGTGAGACGCAGCATCTCTTCGACACGGGCAGCGATGGCGTCCTTGTCCTGGCCTTCGCGGCGCAGGCCGAAGGCGATGTTGTCCCATACCGACAGGTGCGGAAACAGCGCGTAGCTCTGGAACATCATGTTCACGGCGCGCTTGTTGGGCGGCACCGGGGCAATATCCTGCCCGGCCAGCAGGATGGTGCCGTGGGTCGGCGCCTCGAACCCTGCAAGCATGCGCATCATCGTCGTCTTGCCGCAGCCCGAAGGGCCCAGCAGCGCAAAGAATTCCTTTTGGTAGATATCCAGCGACAGGTTGTCGATGGCGACGAAATCACCGAATTTCTTGGTCACGCCCTTGAACTGGATCAGGGGTTTCTCGGTCGCATCTTCCCAGGGGGCAAAGACCTTCTGGCTCATCGTACCATCCGCGCTTTTGGCATGAAAATCGGCCCGCGCAAGAGTGTCGCGCGGGCCGGTGGCGTCGGGTCAGACTCCGGATTTGATCTCGGTCCAGAGCCGGGTCACGGTACGCTGCACGCGCGGTGGATAGGGCGTCGTGGTGAAGAGATTGTCGAGCGTCTCCTGGTCCGGGTAGATCGCCGGATCGCCGATCACGTCGTCGTTGAGATACTCCTGCGACGCCTTGTTGCCGTTGGCGTAATAGACGTAGTTCGACGCCGCGGCCATGTTCTCGGCATCCATGATGAAGTTCAGGAAGGTGTGTGCCGCTTCGGGGTTCGGCGCATCGACCGGAATCGCCATCTGGTCGAACCACATCTGTGCGCCTTCCTTGGGAATGATGTATTCCACGGTCACGCCGTTGTCGGCTTCGGCCGCACGGTCACGGGCCTGCAGGATGTCGCCGGACCAGCCGACGGCCACGCAGATGTCGCCGTTGGCCAGCGCGTTGATGTATTCCGACGAATGGAACTTCTGGATATCGCCGCGGATCGGCTCGTAGACCTCCATCGCGCGGGCGATGACTTCGGGATCGTGGCTGTCGGGGTCCTCGCCCAGATAGTTCAGCGCCGCCGGGATCATCTCGGCCGGGGCGTCAAGGAAATGCACGCCGCAGGAGGCCAGCTTTTCCATGTTGGCCGGATCGAACACCAGGTCCCAGGAGTTCATCGCGACGTCTTCGCCCAGGGCTTCCTTGACCTTGTCGACGTTCACGCCGATGCCGGTGGTGCCCCACATGTAGTTGATCGCGTATTCCTGGCCGGGGTCGTAGACGTCGGTGCGGTCGGTCACCACGTCCCACATGTTGTCGATGTTGGGCAGCTGGCTCTTGTCCAGCGGCTGGAAGGCGCCGGCCTGGATCTGACGCTGCAGGAAGGTGCCTGTCGGCACGACGACGTCGTAGCCCGACCCGCCAGCCAGCATCTTGGTTTCGAGCACCTCGTTGCTGTCGAACACGTCGTAGATCAGGTCGATCCCGGTCTCCTGCTCGAATTGCGTCAGCAATTCTTCGTCAATGTAGTCGGACCAGTTGTAGACCCGGACCTCTTGCGCCTGGACCGCTGCGGCGGTCAGGGCGAGGGTCGCGGTTAAGCTCAGGACTGTTGTCTTCATCATATGCTCCCGTTGGATGCGGAACGTTTGTCGTCCCGTCGTCCAGTGATTTTGATCAAATATCGCCGCCAAAGGCAACAACAGGATGTTTTCATGCCCGAAGAAGCGGTGCAAGATGGCGATGATCGCCTAGCACTTGAGCGCCCGGGGAGGTGACGCATGGGAAATCAGGAGCCGGACACGGCGCTGCGCGATGGCGCGGGTCTGCCCGCGCACGAACGCGTCTACCGCAGGTTGCGCACCATGGTGCTGTTCGGCGAGCTGGAGCCCGGCCAGGCGGTGACCATCCAGGGGCTGACCGACCAGCTGGGCGTGGGCATGACGCCGGTGCGCGAGGCGCTGCGTCGCCTGATCGCCGAAGGCGCGCTGGCGTTTCAGGACAATCGGCGCATCTGCGTGCCGGTTCTGGACGCCGCCGCGGTCGAACAGCTGGGACTGGCCCGCGCGGCGCTGGAGCCGGAACTGGCGAGGCGCGCGGCGACTCGGGCCACCGCTGACGACATCGCGCGGCTGCGCGCCACCGACGCGCGGCTCGACCGCGCCATCGCCCGCGGCGACGTTGCAGGCTACCTGACGCAGAACCACCGCTTTCACGCCGAGCTCAACGCCATCGCCGACGCGCCGATCCTGACCGACATGGTCGACGGCCTGTGGCTGCGGTTCGGGCCGTCGCTGCGGGTCGTCTGCGGGCTTTTCGGCACGCGCAATCTGCCCGACCGTCACAAGGATTTGCTGGCGGCGCTCGACGCACGCGATTCCGCGGCCGCCGCCGAGGCCATGCATCAGGACGTGAGTCAGGGCATGGCGCAAATCCGCGCCGGTCTGGAGTGATTCGATTGACCCGGAAATAATTTGATCATATTCTGTCCGCCGACTCCCAGACACAAACGAAAGGTGCGGGCATGACCCAGATCTCGAACCATATGCCGACCGCCGAGCTGCAGGCGCTGGACGCCGCCCATCACATGCATCCCTTCACCCACAACGCCGATCTTGGCGCCAAGGGCGCGCGGATCATCACCCGCGCCGACGGGGTGTGGCTGACCGATTCCGACGGCAACCGCATTCTCGACGGGATGGCGGGGTTGTGGTGCGTGAACCTCGGCTACGGCCGGCAGGAACTGGTCGACGCGGCGACCCGGCAGATGCAGGAGCTGCCGTTCTACAACACCTTCTTCCAGACCTCGCACACGCCCGCCATCGCGCTGGCCGCGCGGCTGGCGGAATTGGCTCCGGGCGATCTGAACCACGTATTCTTTGCAGGCTCGGGGTCCGAGGCCAACGACACCAACCTGCGCATGGTCCGCACCTACTGGGCCGAAAAGGGCCAGCCGGAAAAGCAGGTCGTGATCTCGCGCTGGAACGCCTATCACGGCTCGTCGGTCGGGTCGGGGTCTTTGGGCGGTATGAAGGGGATGCACGCGCAGGGCGGCCTGCCGATTCCCGGCATCCACCACATCGACCAGCCCGACTGGTGGTCCGAAGGCGGCGACATGACACCCGAGGATTTCGGCCTGGAGCGCGCGCGCCAGCTTGAGACCGCGATCAAGGAGCTGGGCGCCGACAAGGTCGCGGCCTTCATCGCCGAACCGGTACAGGGTGCCGGCGGCGTGATCGTGCCGCCCGCCACCTACTGGCCCGAGATCCAGCGCATCTGCCGCGAACACGACATCCTGCTGATCGCCGACGAGGTGATCTGCGGCTTCGGGCGCACCGGCAACTGGTTCGGGTCCCAGACGATGGAAATCACGCCCGACATCATGACCATCGCCAAGGGCCTATCCTCGGGATACCTGCCGATCGGCGGGTCGATCGTGTCCGACAGGATCGCCGAGGTCATCGGCAATGCCGAGTTCAATCACGGCTACACCTATTCCGGCCACCCGGTCGCTGCCGCCGTCGCGCTGGAGAACCTGCGGATCCTCGACGAAGAGGGCATCGTAACCCGCGTCCGCGAGGAGACCGCGCCGTATCTGGCCGAAAAATTCCGGAGCCTCACTGACCACCCGCTGGTGGGCGAGGCGAAGATCGTCGGCATGATGGGCTCCATCGCCCTCACGCCGGACAAGGCGTCGCGGGCTGCCTTCGAGGCCGATGGCGGCACCGCGGGCTACATTTGCCGCGAGCGCTGCTTTGCCAACAACCTGGTGATGCGGCACGTGGGCGACCGCATGATCATTTCGCCGCCGCTGGTGATTTCCCGCGAAGAGATCGACACCCTGATCGAACGCGCCTGGCAGAGCCTGGACGAGACCCATGCCAAGCTGCAGGCCGACGGGCTGATGAAGGCCCGCAAGGTGGCGTAGAAAATCCGGCGCGGCAGGCCGCGCCGGATGCCTCCGGCGGAGGTATTTTGAAACCGGAGAAGGGGCGGGCGCCGAGCGGTACTCGCCTTTCGTGTTTCAGTAGCCGATGGCGCAGCCGTCCTTGCGCGGGTCGGATGCGCCTTCGAGCACGCCGCTGTCGTGGATCAGGATCGCCTGCGCGCCGCCGATGGGGGTGTCGGGCACGACGACCTTGTGACCCATCTCGGCCAGCTCGCGGCGCACGCTTTCAGGGTACCCCCGTTCGACTTGCAGCGTATCGCCTTCGGCAAAGCTGCGCGGTGCGTCAAGCGCAGCCTGCGGCGCCAGGCCGAAATCGGTCCAGTTGGTCATCATCCGGGCGTGGCCGCAGCTTTGGTACTGCCCGCCCATCACGCCGAAGGGCATGCTTACCCGGCCCTCGTCGCGGATGATCGCCGGGATGATCGTGTGCATCGGCCGTTTGCCGGGCGCCATCTCGTTCGGGTGCCCCTCGGTCAGCGAGAATCCCGCGCCGCGGTTCTGGAACAGGACGCCGAACTTTTCCGACGCGATCCCCGAACCGAATCCGTGGAAGATCGAGTAGATCAGCGACACGGTCATGCGGTCGCGGTCGACGACGGTGATATAGATCGTGTCCTTGTGCACATGCTCGGAAATCTGTGTGGCCGAAGCCATCGCGCGCTTGGGGTCGATCAGCGCGGCAAGCTTTTGCGCGGTTTCCATCGACAGCATGTGATCGAGCCGCGTCATGCTTGCGGGGTCGGACATGAACCGGTTGCGGGTGTCGTAGGCCAGTTTGGTGGCCTCGGCCTCGATATGGGCACGCTGGGTGCCGAAAGGATCCATCGACGCGAGATCGAATTGCGACAGGATGTTCAGCAGCAGCACGGCGGTGGCGCCTTGGCCGTTCGGCGGATGCTCGCAAAGCTCACGGCCCTTGTAAGTGCCTGAAATCGGATCATGGATCGTGGTCTGGCTGGCGGCGAAATCCTCGAGCGTGTGCACCCCGCCGGCGGCGCGCAGGGCCGTGACCATATCCTCGGCCACCTCGCCTTCGTAGAACCCGGCGCGGCCCGAGGCGGCGACGCGGCGCAGCACCTCGGCCTGCCCCGGTGCACGAAAGATCTCGCCCTGCTTCGGGATCCCGCCGTTCAGGCGGAAGTGTTGCAGCGCATGGCCCTGAAGCCGCTCCTTGTCGTTTTCCCAGTCGAAGGCGACGCGCGGGGCGACCGGCAGGCCTTCGTCCATGTAACGGATCGCCGGGGCCAGGCTGTCGGCGATACCGAGCTTGCCCCATTTTTCCGACATCGTGCAGAAGGCATCGATGGCACCGGGGATCGTGACGGCCTCGGGTCCGGCCACGGGCACCGTCTCGTGCCCCTTGTCGCGCAGCGCTGCCGCGCTGGCTGCGGCGGGCGCCCGGCCCGAGCCGTTCACCGCGATCACCTCGTCGCCACCCGCGGGCGAGATCAGTGCGAAGCAGTCGCCGCCGATACCGGTCATCTGCGGCTCTGCCAGCCCCAGGATCACCGCGCCGGCAATGGCCGCGTCCATTGCGTTGCCGCCGTCTTGAAGAATTCGGATCGCGGCCTGGGCCGCGACGGGATGAGAGGTGGCGCAGACGCCATTGGCGGCCAGCACGGGCGAGCGGCCCGGAAAGTGAAAGTCACGCATGTGAAGAAGTCCCTTTGTCCTGCGCGGACAATAGGCATGCTGCGGGCGGGGTCAATGATGGGGGGAAGTACCTCGACGCCGCGCACTGGGTGGGGGCTGTTAAGACGCGACGCCGAGGGAAGCTATATGCAGCTACAGGGCAAGGTATGACCGGGCTTTGCGGCGCCTTTGGGAAGCGAATGAGGCGATTCAAAGGCTTTTCGCAGTGGGGCGCCATATCGGGTCTTCATCGGCCGATCCGGCAGGGTCCGGCACAGACTGTCCGGCACAGGAAAACCGTCTGTGCGCCTGTTTTGAAGTCGCTTCGGAGATCTGGTGCCTTTCAGGCGAGGCAATCGAGGTCCATGCGCAGGAACAGCCGGTTCCGCCCGTTCTTGCGGGTGTAGATCAGCTGGCTTGTCAGTCGGCGGATCAGGCACCAGCCAAAGCCGCCCTCGGGCAGCGTGGCGCGGCCGCCCGTGAGGGCCGGAAACGTCCCTGCCTTGGGCAACGCGCCTTCGGGATAGGGCTGTCCGCTGTCGATCAGCGTCACCTCGATCGCGCCGGACAGGTGAACAAGGCGCAGGACGATCTCGCCCGTTCCGGTGCCGCGATAGGCATGTTCGGCAATGTTGTTGAGCGATTCGGCGATCACCAGTTCGACCATGCCGCAGGTTCCGGGCCGCAGTCCCGCTTCCGCCAGCGCCGATCCGACGCGGACAAGGGCCGCGCGCACCGCGTCGGGGGTGCTGGCGAGGGTCAGGTGCAGGGGCGGCACGAGAGCCGGGGCGGAAAGGGCGGCGCCGGGCATCACCCGGCCCTGCGCGCCAGTGCCGTCGGCACGTCCGGATAGATCGCAAAGATCGTGTCCATCCGGGTCAGGCGAAACACCTTTTCCACGTTAGGCGTCAGGCCGGACAGGTCCAGCCGCTGATGATCGTCGAGCTGCTTCATCGCGGCCACGATGGCGCCAAGGCCGCTGGAATCGATGAAATCGACCTTGTGCAGATCCAGCAGGACGCGGTCCGGCCCCAGCGCGGTCAGCGCGCGCATCCGGTCCTTGAACTGGATCGCAACGGCGGCGTCGATTCGCGGGTCGTCGACGGTTACGGTCAGCTGGTCATCAAAGGTCTGAGTGGTGAGGTTCATGGCGGCCCGTCCAAAGCGAATGTGCGACAAGGCTAGACGCCAATCCTTACCATTCGGTATGCAGGATCAGGATCGGGAGGAGTGCATATCATGCAGGACGTGGTCATTACCGGCGCATCGCGCACCGCCATGGGCGGGTTCCAGGGCATCTTCGGCGACACCTCCGCCGCGCAGCTGGGCGGCGCGGCGATCCGCGCAGCGCTGGCCCAGGCCGGAAAACCCGCCGTCGACGAGCTGCTGATGGGCTGCGTGCTGCCCGCGGGGCAGGGCCAGGCACCCGCACGGCAGGCCGGTTTCGCCGCGGGACTGGGCGAAGAGGTGCCCGCCACCACCGTCAACAAGATGTGCGGGTCGGGGATGAAGACGGCGATGATGGCCTGGGACCGTCTGGCATTGGGTGCCGCCGATGTCATCGTCGCGGGTGGCATGGAATCGATGAGCCAGGCGCCCTACCTGCTGCCCAAGATGCGGGGCGGCGCGCGGCTGGGCCACGCCCAGGTGATCGACCACATGTTCCTCGACGGGCTTGAGGATGCCTACGACAGGGGTGAAGGAAACGGGGGCCGCCTCATGGGCACCTTCGCCGAGGACTGCGCCGAGGCCTACCAGTTCACCCGCGAAGCCCTGGAC
>Ga0208934_1000707_pt1 | contig 13793 bp, 14 predicted proteins | sample MalvirDeepMed_s2_FD_184243 | JGI IMG/M metagenome (GOLD analysis project Ga0208934, IMG submission 184243) | Marine viral communities from the Global Malaspina Expedition - Malaspina viral metaG DeepMed_s2 (SPAdes) (version 2) | ecosystem: Environmental > Aquatic > Marine > Oceanic | place... | reverse complement strand
GTGCAAACAGATGTCCACCGCGGTGGACGCCCCGGAAACGACGCAACTGCCCGCCAATGACGGACAAACTGCCCGCCACCATTCTAAGTCTGAAAAAAAACAAAAAGATCTTGAAAGCCAGAGCGACAGTCAAACACCTTCAGTGCAAACGCTCACCACCGTTTGCGACCAGGCCACATCATTTGCCACGGGCTCCCTCAGGAATTGGAGCGACGCCGAAAGGCATGCACGAACACTCGCACCAATGATGGGAATCCACGAAAACACCTTCGAAAGCGCTGCTCGAAAGATTGGCTCTCGAAAAGCGACATGCGCCATCTTCGTCATTCTTCAGATGAGCAATCGCATTCGAGATATTGGCGCGTACTTCCACAGCATCACGCTTGGTCGAAGAGAAGCTGATTTCAGTCCAAAAGTGTTGTTGGAAAGGCTTTCCCGTACCGGGACGGCCCCTGCATGACGTCCACCGCGGTGGACATGCCGAGGGGAAAAAGGACTGTGACAAAGATTCCGGGAAGCGAGAAACGCACGTTCGAAATCCCCTCTTCTGAAGCCGAGGCCACTAAAGAGGGAACCGTCCCTCTAGCGCAGCACGCGGCGCTGCGCGGAAAGGGTCAGAGCGATGAAAGGATCACGGCGGCGTTCTTCGTCGCAGAGCAGGTGGTCGTACACCCCCTGAAACGCGCCGGCGTAGCCCGCTCCCTGCGCCAGGGATGTGCCGAGGACGACATGGCGCTGGATCATCTGACGGCCATCACGGCCAGTCAGGATCACGAGCGCCGGTCTCACGCACGTGAGGCGATCCGGACGATCCGGAACAAGGAGTCCCATCAGGTTCGGCGCAAGGTTACGGAAAAATCGGTGCGTGCCTTTGCCCGTTATCCCGTCTTTGCCGGCATCGTGGCCGACAAGGCGGCAGGTCGTCCCATGTTGCGCGACCAATGTCAGGACGACGATGGCGTTTCTTTTGAGGTCGCTGCCCTGCGCGATCGCCGTGTCAGTGAGAACGTTCAGGTCAAAGCCAATGCGCCAGCTGCCGAAGAATGGAGCTCACATTCCACCTGCCCTATGCCGACGGCCACGGTTTTCGGTGGCCGGGCGGATACCCGGCGCCAATCACGGATGAAGAAGGCGTCGGCAGTGCAAAGTTTCTCATCACGGTTCCGACAACTGATGAAGACTCCGCAGCTTGGGATGAGTTCCCGAAAAGATCGACGCGCGCCTTGGCGCGTTGGAAGAAGAAATGGAGACGCGCGACCTCGGTTCTTCGGTGCGAAAGAACTCGTTCGGTCAGGGGTCTTTGTGACGCTTGATCGCTATGGCGAGCTTGACGTCTTTCCGGGCTTTGTGCGGCTCGGGGATGAGCATCGCGAAGATGAAGATGTCCACAGCGGTGAACAAGCGGAAGCGGGCAGGGCGTCCAGCGTTCAGTGAATCGCCACGTGGATTTTTTCGGCTATGGAACGGCCTTCACGCCTGCTGGTCCGACGCTTGGCGCGAGCGTGCCCGACGAAGAGGACCATGGTGCATTGAACCCCTTGTCTTCTTGGGCGCCGCGCATCGGGTCGTTCGACGCATGACGGTTTCGAATTTCGCTGGCGCGCGTGGCCGGCAGGGGCAGGACGTGTTCGATTTGGAACGGTGGTCTCTAGAAGCGCAGAGGCTCCTGGTTGCGGTCCGAGTTGGCCTTTCACCTGAAACCGTGCCGGTCATGTCCTTTCGGGGTTGGCCACTGCGGCATGTATGATGATCGCGCGGAAGAGCCGATATTCGGCCCCCATTGTCCCGAAGACCTGGATCGCAATTCTCCGACTTTGCCTTGCCGATTTCACGGCCCGTTGGATGGTGACGAGTTTCGCAGAGCCACCGATGATACCCTGTCCGACCGTTGGGGTAAGGGGGGCCAAGAAACTTGAACGACATGCCGTGGCGGATGTAGAAAATCCCAATGATTGGGCGGGCGGCGAGAGCAGGGGGATCTGTGGGGCGCGAGGTTCTGACTGAACGGCAACGCTGTGCCTCGCCGCCGAACGTAAACGAACGGCCACGAATGTCTCTGAAAGCCCAGCGAGACGATCATGACATTCTCGATATACCGATCCTCCGGCAGGCGCTAACCTTAATCGCTCCAGAGTACGATCAGTTGGCCCAGGGCCCGATGTTGCAGTATTTTCCGCTGACGAGCGGCATTGGCCGGTTCATTGCGAACCCGGTTCGATGCGCGATCTCGGTCTAGCTCGCGTTTAACGCGAGAGCCGTCCGCCGACCGAAAAGCCGCGAGACAACAGCAGTCCCACAAATACCGACCCGTTCAGGTTCAAAAACACCGGTAGGAACCTTATGAACTCCGGCTTGTTTCTGGAAAAGAGCCTGAATCTCATGGTTTTCAGCAATCCGGCATCGACAACAGCGATGGAATTGACCTTTTTCCGAGCATAGTCGACAATGACCGATAATACAAACTTATTGGACATATAAAGGTTCGGCAACCCGGGGCGGTTTGTACATTATATTGTGGATCAAAGCGCCGTAAGAGACTAGTGTTGTGGCATGATATACCAGCCCGCCATGATCTCGGACGACCTGCCAAAACTACAGCAGCTGCCTGCCTGGGTCACCTCAGGACGTGCCGAAACCCCTGAGGATGTGGCTTTTTTGTCAGGGGCGGCACTTGGCCATCTCCATCTTGTGCTGAGACACGAGGATGTCCCCCAGACCTTGCTACGGGCGCGGCTGGCGCTGCGCACTGCGGAGGCGTGTGTGACGCACCAGGGACGCCCGGAACGGGCGTCGGAGCTGCGTGATGCGGTGGCATTCTTGCAGCCCGGCGACAGCCCCGGACCGGCGGGAGAGGTCTGCCTGTCCTGGCAGCGCGCGGTCGAACGCCCGGTTTCGACCAAGGCGCTGCAGCGGGCGTTGCCTGATGTTGAAGCGGAGCAGATCGCAACGTGGCTCGATGTCGGGCAGGGAGCGCCGGTCTCGCGTGCCGCGGCCGTACTCCAAGCCTTGATCGAGGATCGTCCGCGGGATGCCACTACGGCGTTGATCTTGGCTGACGCGGCTTTGGCGCAAGGGCTCGGATGGTCTTATGTCCTGCCGCTTCTGGCGCTCGGACTAAAACGGGTCGATTTGCGGAAGAGCGGCGCAGACATGCAACTGGCCTGTCATCGGGCGATCGCGGCGGCAGCGACCGAAGCGACCAGAGATGCCACTGATCTTGCCCGCCGTGTGGCGCGTTTGAAGGAGGTCGCGCCGAAGCTCCGGGCGAAAGGATCCGATGAGGCTTTGGTACTGTTCCTGAGCCGCGACGCGGTCGCGCCGGCGTCGCTCGTCTCGCTGCGTTCCGATCGCGCGGCACGTCGGTTCTGCGACCGGCTGGTTGAGTTGGGCGCCGTGCGCGAGCTGACCGGGCGCGACACCTTCCGGCTCTATGGGGTCTGAGTGATGGCCAAAGATCACACAGATCAGACGCTCGACCGGGAGTTGGACGACCTCCCCGCCGAGTTGCGCTGGCGCGAATGGATGCGGCGGATCGAGGCGGTGCTCTTCGCCAGCGCAGCGCCGGTACCGTGCGAGGACCTCGGCCGCGTGGTGGGGCAGGGCGCGTCGGTCGACCTCCTGATTGAAGACCTTATCGCCGATCTTGAAGGACGGTCGTTCGAGGTGGCCCGCGTTGCCGACGGCTGGATGCTGCGCACCCGGCCGGTCTATGCGGCGGCGATCCGGGCGGCTGCGGATGTGGGCGGGCAGGACCTCGACCTGCGCGAGTACGACATCGCGGTCCTGGCCGCCATCGCCTATCACCAGCCGATCACCCGGGACGGGCCGAGGGACATCTTCGGCATGGAGATCAGCCGAGATCTGATCGGCCGGCTGCATGGCCGCGGCCTGATCGGCACCGGCCCGCGGTCGCCGCGGCGCGGGGCGCCCTATACCTACGTGACGACGGATCAGTTCCTGGTCGCCTTCGATCTGGAGTCGCTGCAAGAGCTGCCGGATCGGGAGCAGCTGGAAGATGCGGGCGTGTTGTCCGAGACTGGGACATGAGCCTGTGGTGTGAACCGAATCCGACGCCGGCCTCGACTATTTCTCGGTGCCGGCGCGCGCGGTCAGATTGGTTCAAGCGTGGTCCATATGTCATCGACGACCTGCGCAAGGCTCATGCCTTCGATCTCGGTCGCCTCGGAATAGGCGTGCCACTGTGCGGACTTTGTTGGGTCGGTGGCGAACTCCTGGGAAAGGCCTGGCGGTCGCTCTTTCGGGACTTCCGTCGTACGCCGCTCAAAGGTCTTCTCGATGCTGGCCAGCAAGTCCTCCGGATCGAGATCGATGGCCTTCGGCAGCGCCCATAGGTCGTAGTAGTCCTTCATCCGACCATTGATGACACCGAGCGCGACGACCGCCTGGCACTTCTCCGCGATGACCGTCTCAGGGAGTAGGCGCGTACCGATGCCGAGGGATAGTCGAGCAGAGAACCGTAGTCGGGCATGTAGTTGGCGTTTCCAAGCGCGTCTCCGAATCCGACATCGATCGTGATCGGGATCCGCGTCTTCTCGAGATACGCGGCCGTCTTCAGGCGCATGGCCGAGCATTCGCCATTGTACTTGAACCAATGGCGTACAAATGGCTCATCATTGAACCATCCGTGGGCAGCGTTGGCGACAGCGACGACAATGCCTTGGCGGAGACGATCAACGGGCTCTTCAAGGCCGAGGTCATCCATCGCCGAGGACCATGGCGCAACTTCGAGGCCGTCGGATAAGCAACCTTCGAATGGGTCGACTGGTTCAACAACGTTCGCAGTCTCTCTCGAACCGATGGCGTTCGCCTGCTCACCCTGCTCGAGCCGATCGGGAACATCCCTCTGGCGGAAGCAGTGGCAAACTTCTACGCCGCTCTGGAAACTGAAGACATGGCCGCGTAACTAACCGAAATCAGCCTCCGGCGAACCCGGCGCGGTTCAGTTCAAGGGCGCGGTCGCCGCCTGAGCCAAGCGCTTCTACATGCCCGGACGCGCGATCATGGATGCGACGCTGAGGCCCTACGACCTGGGGTCGGCTCAGTGGTTCGTGCTCTGGCATCTGGTGACCGTCGGCCCGGCGATGCCCCTCATCGTGCGCGGGGTGTCGGGGAATTTCATGCTGATCGCCGGCAGAGTGCATTTAGCGGGGCCGCCGCGGTCGCACGCGGCATGGCAAACACGGCTGACGTCAAAGGACGCGCCCGGATGGGTACGCTGAGGACTGGGCAAAGTGTCGGGCGAAGGATCGTGCAGGCCCCGCAGCAACGGTCGCGACCGTTCGAACGGGTGGGGCGATGGTCTCGCGTGTGGCTGAGAGAGCACGCAGGATGAGCAAGGCTTGACGGCAGTGGGGGTGTCATGCTGCGCGGGTCGAGAGTCACTCTTTTGCACACGCTACAGCGTATAAAATCAGTTGATACGCCAAGGCGCATATTGACTGTCTATTCGCTTAGGCGTATTTCTGTTGAATGAGCGACCTGGCCCGCACACCAAAACAGATCGGCACTCTGATCCAGCGGGCGCGCAAGAAGCGCGACTGGACACAGCAGCAACTTGCCGAACGCGCCGGGCTGCGGCAAGCGACGATCTCGACCATCGAGAGCGGTGAGAAGCCTGCAAAGCTGGATACCATCCTCGCTGTTCTTGCCGCCCTCGATCTGGAATTCCGGATCGGCGCGCGGTCCAAGGGTGATGCCAGCGACATCGAAAAGATCTTCTGATGGGGCGGCGGCCGGCCTATGCGCCTTTGCGGGTCTACATGAACAATCGCCGCATCGGCACTCTGAGCCGAGAGGCTAGCGGAGCCATCGGGTTTTCCTACGTCGAGGACTGGCTGGAATGGGAGCATGCCATGCCGGTCTCCTTGTCGCTGCCGTTGCGCGAGACGCCTTATCGGGGCGAACCCGTCATGGCCGTCTTCGAAAACCTGCTGCCGGATTCGGACCACCTCCGACGCCTTGTCGCCGAAAAGGTTGGCGCGCGTGGGATCGATGCCTACAACCTGCTGACCAAGATCGGACATGATTGCGTGGGCGCGCTCCAGTTCATCGCCGGCGAAGACGAGGCCCCGGACGCGACCGGCCAGATCGAGGGCGAACAGGTTGACGCGGCTGCCGTCGAAAAGCTCCTGAATGGGCTGAGTCAGGCGCCACTTGGCCTATCCAGTGACGACGCGTTCCGGATTTCCATCGCTGGCGCGCAGGAAAAGACCGCGTTGCTGCGGCATGAAGGGCAGTGGATCAAGCCGCATGGCGCCACGCCGACAACACATCTGTTCAAGATGCAAATCGGGAAACTGCCCGGAGGCATCGACCTGTCGGACAGTGTCGAGAACGAATACTTTTGCCTGAAACTCACCGAAGCCTTCGGTCTGCCGGTGAACACCGCAACGATCGAGACCTTCGGCGAAACCAAGGCGCTGGTCATCGAACGTTTTGACCGCCGCTGGACAAAGGATGGCCGCCTATTACGCCTGCCGCAGGAAGATTGCTGTCAGGCGCTGTCCGTTCCGCCAACGCTGAAATACCAGAACGAGGGCGGGCCGGGGATGGTCGATGTCCTGAACCTGCTCCAGGGCAGCGACATGGCAATCGAGGATCAGGAAACCTTCCTCAAAGCTCAGATCATCTTCTGGCTGATGGGCGCGACAGACGCCCATGCCAAGAATTTCAGCGTATTCCTAAGCCCTGGAGGCAGTTACCGCATGACTCCGCTCTACGACATTGTGACCGCGCAGGGAGCGCTGGATGCGCGCCAGATCAAACGCAAACAGATGAAGATGGCGATGTCGGTCGGGAACAGCCGACACTACCGATTTGACCAGATCCATGGCCGACATTTCGTTCAAACCGCCATGCGCGCAGGCCTGTCGCGGAAACGTGTCGTGGCCTTGATCGAAGAGGTCGAATCACGTGCCTGTGACGCCCTCGATGTCGCGGCGAATACCCTGCCGGACGGGTTTCGGCCAGCAATTTTCGACAGTGTCAGCGAAGCTTTATTGGGGCGGCTTGGCGGCCTGAGGCTATCCGGCATCCTGTGATGGGGAATTTTTAAACGACCAGTCGAAGATGTTTTTCTCAGTTGCCTGAATTGCAATCTGTGCCAGGTCTCCGTGCTCCGCAATCATCGCTCGGGTCGTCTGAATAGCAGAGGCCAGTGTCTTTTGCTCTGCGTTCTTGATGCCCAGTGCTTGGACATGAAAAAAGGTGACCCTGACCACCAATCGCGCCAGCACGAGCCGCTCTGCCGCGTGGCTTCGCTGCACTGCCAGCGCCGACCTTCGAAACGTCATGCGACGGATTCCGCCCGGTCTAGCCAGTTTCCTGCACCGCATTCCCTCGGCGCGGATCGGCAGGCTGCAAATCAAAGCTTATGTCAGTGTTCGAAATTCGGGGGTCGTTCAATCGGACGCGTTCGACCCGATTTCAAGGCCGCGCGTCGATGATCCGGGACGCGACCCCGATGATCTGGTCTTCGCGACCCTGGAGCGTGTCCGCCAGCGCTTCGGCCAGAGAGCTTACGCTTTCGTCGCGCGGGCGGCGCATATCGAAAAGCGGTTCTTTCGACAGGATCGCGATAACTTCGGATTTGCCGTAATCTCCTTCTGTCACCTGCATCGCCAACCGCTTGGGATCGGCGCCGAACTCGTCAAGCGACCACAGCACACGGATGCGGCGCAGGCCGTTTTGCACCTCGCCCAGGTCGTCGACCAAATGGTCCGTGCGGTTGATATTGGGCAGGACATGAAAGACCTTGCCGGTGTTGTCCACCACCATCACCCAGAGCGAGGCGCCGGTGATGTCGGCGGGCAGCTGGATGTCGACTACGGGGTTCTCGTCGGTGCGGAAAACGCCAGTAAGCGCCGCCTCTCCGGTGTCGCCGCGCCCCAGCCAGATCGACACGGCGCCCGGCGGCGCGGGCGGCAGCACCGCGCGGATGGCGCAGAGGTCCTCGTTCAGGACGGTGACCAGGGGGCGCAGGCTGCGGTCACCGATCATCGGCGTCAGCGCGGCTTCGATGGCCTGCACATCGGTAGCGTCGGCCACGTCGCCGGTTACGGTGACGGTGTCCAAAAGCGCATAGGGGGCGTCTTCCGTCCGTTGCTGGCGCAAGGGGCCGCAGGTGGCCAGTTGGGCCAGGACAGGGTCGAGCGCGGCGGGGTCGAGCTTTTCGGGGCCGGCCAGCAGATCGGTGCTCAGCGTCATGCCCGTCGCGGCCTGCCATTCGGCGAGCGATGCATCCAGCGTGTCGCGAGTGGTGCTGTCCGGCGCGAGGCCGGAGACCCTGGCGCTGTCGTCACTCACTGCCACGTCCCAGCGGGTCAGGGGCTGCATCTGCGTCAGCAGATCGGCGGCATGGCCGGGCCAGTCGGGCGAGGGAAGACCGGTGGCGAGGGTCAGCGCGTCGTCGGGTGCTTGGCTTCCGGTGGTCTGGGCAAAGGCGGCGCGCAGCGTGGCGGCGGTCTCGGCGTCTGGCGCGTTGCCCGTCAGGCTGGCGCCCTCGGCGCCGGCGGCGGCGGTCAGCCGGTAGGGGCTGGCGACGGGCAGGGGCTGCGTGCCCAGACCCGACAACACCCCCGACGCCCAGAGCCCGAGACCGGCCACGATCACGACGCCGGCGGCGATCAATGCCTTGGGCGCGCCCCTTGAGGTCTTGCCGCCGGGCACCTTGGTGGTCGGGTGGCTGTCGGGTTTCAGCCAGGAATCGAGCCGCTCCAGCGCGGCGGACGCGGTTGCGGGCCGGTCGGCCGGGTCTGGGGCGGTCAGCCAGTCGATAAGGTCCCGCAGCGGCGCGCCGATGCCGGAGGTGTCGAGCGCATCGCGCTTGAACCGAACCACCGCGCCCGGATTGGTGCCGACATCCGGCACCTCGCGCCGGGCCACGGCCAGCAGCGACGCGCCGAGCGCGTAGAGGTCGGTGCGGAAATCGGCATGTCCCTCGAGCTGCTCGGGCGCGGCATATTCGTACTTTCCGGCAAAGTTCGTGCCGACGATCGTGCGTGCGCCGGTGGCGGTGTCCTTGGCGATGCCGAAGTCGATGATCGTCGCCCGATCGGGTGCGCCGCCGCGCAGGATGATGTTGTCGGGCGACAGGTCGCGGTGCACGATGCCTTGCGCATGGGTGGCCACCAGGCCGCTCAGCACCCGGTGCGCCACGATCAGCAACTCGCGTTCCTCGACCCGGCGGTCGAACATCACCTTGCTGAGCGGCACGCCCTCGACATAGTCCATTACGAGGAAAACATGGCCTTCGTCCGTGCGCGAGCATTCGGAGTAGCGCACAACCGAATCGTGCATGATGCTGCGCATCTGCTCTTCGCGCTTCATGAGCTCGACATAGTCGGAATTGCCCGAGAACCGCGCGTTCAGCGCCTTGATGGCCAAGGTTCGCTCGGAGATCTGGTTGAAGGCCAGGTAGACCTCTCCGGTGCCGCCGCGGCCCAGGATTCCGCGGATTTCATAGGTGTTGTTCAGCACCTGGCCGGGCCGGAAAATATCCGAAGGCTGCGGATCGATCATCGAAAACCCTCTCTGCCCGTGGGCCTATCAAAACTGTCGATTCCAAATCGAAACCGGACTATCATACGGGAATAACTCGATTTGATTATTCCACCGGCTTTCGGTGACAACAATATATTTTGGAGGGTGCCGCAGATGGCGACACGCGGATCGACCGAAACCATCAAGCGCAAGGAACTGGTTGGCAAGCTGAACCCGGTCTGCCTAAAGGCTTTTTCCGGGGCGGCCCAGGCGGCGAAGCGGCGCGGCAATCCCTATGTGGAACTGGTGCATTTCATCACCGCGCTGGCCGATACCGAAGGGTCCGACCTGGCGCTCTTGATGCAGGCGGCTGGGGTCGACCGGCACAGGTTCGACGGCGACGTGCTCAAGGCCACCGATGCGCTGCCGCATGGTGCGGGGTCGGTCGAAGAGTTTTCCGACCACATCTTCCGCGCGATCCAGGAAGGCTGGAACTTCGGATCCTTCGACTACGGCGACGATTCCGTGCGGTCGGCCTATGTGATCCTCGCGGCGCTGAAGGTGCCGGTGCTCGAGGGGCTGCTGTTCAAGATCAGTCTCGAATTCGACAAGTTCGACCCGGATGCGATGATCGCCGACCTCGACAACCTTCTGGCGGCGTCGATCGAGCGCAGCGGCGACTCGGTGGCCGACGAGGCGCCGAAGGGGGCCAAGGCCAAGCCCGGCGGAAAGTCGGCGCTGGAGCAATATGCCACCGACCTGACTGAGCGGGCGAAGTCCGGCAAGATGGACCCGGTGGTGGGGCGCGACCCCGAGATCCGCCAGATCGTCGACATCCTGATGCGGCGCAAGCAGAACAACCCGATCCTGACCGGCGAGGCCGGCGTGGGCAAGACCGCGGTGGTCGAGGGCTTTGCCCAGCGTCTGGCCAAGGGCGACGTGCCGCCGCAGCTGGCGAACGTGCACCTGCACATGCTCGACATCGGGCTGATGCAGGCCGGGGCCAGCGTGAAGGGCGAGTTCGAGAAGCGTCTGAAGGCGGTGATCGACGAGGTGCAGTCGAGCGACGTGCCGATCATCCTGTTCATCGACGAGGCGCATACGCTGATCGGGGCAGGGGGCGCGGCCGGAACCGGCGACGCGGCGAACCTGCTGAAACCGGCGCTGGCGCGGGGCGAGTTGCGCACCATCGCGGCCACGACCTGGGCCGAATACAAGCAGCATATCGAACCTGATCCGGCCCTGACCCGCCGGTTCCAGGTGGTCAAGGTCGAGGAACCGGACGAGGCCAAGGCCATTCTCATGTGCCGGGGCGTCGCGGGGGTGCTCGAGAAACATCACAAGGTCGAACTGCTGGACGAGGCGATCGAGGCGGCGGTGAAGCTGTCGCATCGCTATATTCCGTCGCGGCAACTGCCCGACAAGGCGATCAGCCTCCTGGACACCGCCTGCGCGCGGGTCGCGGTCAGCCAGCATGCGACGCCCGCGGAGGTCGAGGACATCCAGCGCCGGCTCGATGCGCTGGAGATCGAGGACGGTATCATTTCGCGCGAGGAAGCCATTGGCATCGAGGTCGAAGAGCGCAAGGCGGCGGTGCAGGCGGGTCTCGCCGAAGCCTCGGCGGCGATGGAGGCGGCGGCGGCGCGCTGGGATGCGGAGAAGGTCCTGGTGGACGAGATCCTGGACCTGCGGGCGCAGTTGCGCGGACTCGGGGCGGCGGTGGACGACACCGGCGATCTGGGCGATGCCGATGCCGAGGCGGTCGAGGAGATGGCCGAAGCCGAAGGCGCGCCGGAGATGGAAGTCACCGACGAGGGCGCAGCAGAGGCTTTCGACCGCGACGCGACGCTGGCGCGGCTCAAGGCGCAGATGGCGGAACTGGCGACCGCGCAGGGCGAGACGCCGCTGATCCTGCCCTCGGTCGACCGGCTGGCAGTGGGCGCCGTGGTGCAGGACTGGACCGGCATTCCCATGGGCCGGATGCTGGCCAGCCAGACCGAGCGCGCGCTGTCGCTGGCCCAGACCCTGGCCGAGCGTGTGGTCGGTCAGGATCACGCGATGGAAATGATCGCGAACCGCATCCAGACCTCTGCGGCAGGGCTCAAGCCGCCCGAGAAACCGGTGGGCGTCTTCATGCTTTGCGGCCCGTCCGGCGTCGGCAAGACCGAAACCGCGCTGGCGCTGGCAGAACTCATGTACGGCGGCGAGGACAACCTCATCTCGATCAACATGAGCGAATTTCAGGAGGCGCATACGGTCAGCACGCTGAAGGGCGCGCCGCCGGGATACGTGGGCTACGGCAAGGGCGGCATCCTGACCGAAGCGGTGCGGCGGCGGCCCTATTCCGTCGTCCTGCTGGACGAGGTGGAAAAGGCCCATTCGGATGTGCACGAAATCTTTTTCCAGGTCTTCGACAAGGGCATGATGGACGACAGCGAAGGCCGGCGGATCGACTTCAAGAACACACTGATCCTGCTGACCTCGAACGTCGGCTCTGACGAGATCATGGCGATGACCGAGGACGGCAAGGTCGCCGCCGATGCGGAAGAGCTGAACGCCGCGCTGCGCAAGCCGCTGCTCGACGTCTTTCCGGCGGCGCTTCTGGGGCGGGTGGTGACGATCCCCTATTACCCGCTGTCGGATACGATGATCGAGGCGATCGCGGGCCACAAGCTGCGCAGCCTCGCCAAACGGCTGGGCGAAGGCTACGGCGCCGAGTTGGTGATCGGCGACGGCGCCATGCAGGTGATCAAGGACCGCTGCACCGAGATCGAAAGCGGCGGGCGGATGATCGACGCGATCCTCACAAACACGCTGATGCCCGAGCTCAGCCGCCGAATCCTGAGCTGGCGGCTGGAGGGCAGGGACCTCGGCCGCGTGACGGTGACCGGCGGGGCGGAGGGCTTCGGCTATGAGTTTGCGTGAGGTAAGAGGCCATGAGGGTCTTTAACCGGCCGGGCTTTGTCCATCAGCATACCGTCGGCATGGATGTGGCGGGGCGGGAACATTTCGTCTTCGTCATCAAGGGCACCTTTGCCTTTCCCGACCGGGCCGGGGCGGCACCGCAGCCGGTGGCGGACCAGTCGCCGCTGGTCTATGCGGACGAACTGACCGGGGAGCCGGGCTTTTCCGCGACGCGGTGGGAGACCGACTTCTCCTTTCGCAAGCCGAAATGCGATATCGTCCTGCAGGGCGCGGCCTATTCGCCGGGCGGGCGCCGGGTGCCGCGGATGCAGGTCGGTCTGCGGGTCGGGTCCTGGCAGAAGCAGTTCCACGTCACCGGCCACCGCGAATGGCGGGTGATGGGCCCGCAGGTGATGGCCACCGATCCCTATCCCTTTACCCGGCAGCCCTTTGGCTATGAAACCGCGTTCGGGGGTATCGACCGGCTCAACCCGGACGATCCGAAACCGCCCGCCTACATGGACAATCCGCACGGCCGCGGCTTTGCCTCGTTCCACAACCAGTCCAAGCTGTCCGGTCAGCCGCTGCCCAATACCGAAGAGGTGGGCGTGCCCGTCACCTCGCCCTACGGAGACTATCGCCCGATGGCCCTGGGCCCGGTCTGGCGCGGTCGGCCTGACCGCCTGCGCCTGGGCGGCACCTACGACCAGCACTGGCAGGACAACGTCTTTCCCTTTCTGCCGGAGGATTTCGACGAACGCCATTACCAGCAGGTCGGGCCGGACCAGCAGATCGACAAGCCGCAGCGCAGCCTCGAGGTGGTGATCCTCAACCTCACGCCGTCCGGGCGCGAGGCGTTCCGTCTGCCGGACCCGAGCCTGCCGCTGCGGCTCTATCGCGACTGGGACTGTGCCTTCGAGGGCGTGCTTCATCCCGACACACTGCTGTTCGACACCGAGGCGCGGCGGCTGTCGCTGGTCTGGCGTGTGCAGGTGCCGATGAGGCGGCTGGTGACCGAGTTCACCGAAGCCTGGATCGGCCGGCCGCGCCCCGGCCAGCTGCGCGCCAAGCGGACGGGCAAAGCCTACCGCGATCTGACCGCCGACCGGGGCCGCCGCCCGGTGGATGCGGATTCGGACGCGCCGGCATGAGCAGCGGAGTCAATATCCTGTCGACGGGCATGGTGACCGCGGTCGGTCTCGATGCCGCCTCAAGCTGCGCGGCGATGCGCGGGGCGCTCGACGGGATCGTCGAGACGCAGTTCATCGTGCCCGGCGGCGACTGGCTGCTCGGCGCGCCGGTGCCGCTGCCGCGCGACTGGCTGGGCGAAAAGCGGATGGCGCACCTGGCCGCAGGGGCGGTGGTCGATGCGCTGGACGGTCAGGACG
>Ga0208934_1000703_pt1 | contig 13880 bp, 13 predicted proteins | sample MalvirDeepMed_s2_FD_184243 | JGI IMG/M metagenome (GOLD analysis project Ga0208934, IMG submission 184243) | Marine viral communities from the Global Malaspina Expedition - Malaspina viral metaG DeepMed_s2 (SPAdes) (version 2) | ecosystem: Environmental > Aquatic > Marine > Oceanic | place... | reverse complement strand
CGCCTCGACCAGACCAGCGGCATAAAGCGCGCCGGGCAGACCCAGAAGCAGCCAGCCCGACATGTCCGAGGCCCCGGCAGACAGGGCCGCGACCGCGGGGGGCAGGTTGCGACCGCCCAGCACGTATTCCTCGGAGTTCGAGGTCGATTTTCGCCACGCATAGACCCCGATGCCGAGCATCAGGATGAAATAGGCGGCGAGGCTGATCCATATGCCGATCTGCATGTCGTCCCTCCAGTTGCCGGGATTGGCCCGGGTCCATCACTTCATTGCGATAAGCGAAAACACGTAGGACGGTTCTTCGTGCCGACCAACCTTGCTTTCGCTTGCGCCCGGGGACGCGGGTTCTTACCTTCTGTGCGCCCGAACCCCGAACAGAGGATCCCCATGGCCATCGAAGCCCGAGAGATCGAGGAACTCATCCGCACCGAGTTCCCCGACGCCCAGATCACCATTACTGACCTCGCGGGCGACGGGAACCACTATGCCGCCGAGGTCGTCGACGAGAGTTTCCGCGGAAAGAACCGGGTGCAGCAGCAGCGGGCCGTCTATGCCGCGCTGAAGGGAAAGATGGACGGACCGGCGGGCGATCTTCACGCGCTGGCGCTGACCACACGCGCCCCGGAATGAGCGGGTTCGCGCTCTCGGCCGTGTTGGTGGTGGCGATCGCCGCCGTGCTGGCCGTCCGGGTGCGCGCCGTAATGCGATCCGAGGTCGGGGCCCGCAGGGGTGCCGCGCCCGGCAAGGGCCACCATGTCCTGAAGTCCGAGTATTTCTCGGGCGGGGGCGGCGGCGGCGAGACGACCGAATACACCGTGCCGAGGGACCCGCAGGAGTATGCGCGTCTTTTTGTGCCGAAGGACAAGCGAAAGGCTGAAAAATGAGCGCTGAAGAAACGATCAAGCAAACCGTGACCGCCAACGACGTGGTGCTGTTCATGAAGGGCACGAAGTCGATGCCGCAATGCGGGTTCTCGTCCCGCGTGGCGGGCGTACTGAACTTCATGGGCGTGGACTTTGCCGACGTGAACGTGCTGGCCGACGAGGATGTCCGCCAGGGCATCAAGGAGTATTCCGACTGGCCGACGATCCCGCAGCTTTACGTGAAGGGCGAATTCGTTGGCGGCTGCGACATCGTCACCGAGATGACTCTGTCGGGCGAACTGGACCAGCTGTTCGAGAAGGAGGGCGTCACGTTCGACAAGGACGCCGCCGAGAAAATCCGCGAAGCGAACGCCTGAGGGCGTCGGTGCTGCGGGCGTGCCGTGCGCGCCCGCGGTGCCACCCAACCTGTGGCGATCCGCGTGTCGCCACGACTCTCTCAGGGTCCCGGCGGGTCAGACATACATCACGGCGGTGATGCGGACTCCAGTCCCGACGTCATCGTTGATGGATTGCTCGGCATTCGTTGAGCAAGGATAGAACATCCCCGGTTTCCGCGTCTATCCATTGCAGCCGCGCATCGTCCCCCTTGATATACCACAGGTATCCCGCCTCGCCGTCGACGTAGCGCGATCCAGACGCTGCGGGGGTCCGGGGCAGGGCGACGAGGTTCCCGTCGACCAGCAGAACGGCAAGTGTCGGATCGACGCCGTTGACGTAGAGGACCGGAACGCGTGCGCCGCGTTCGCATTCGTAGGTTGCCGGTTCAGGTGCGGCGGACGCCAGGGCGGGGGCAATGGCAAGCGTGGCCACGGTGATCAGGCGTATCATGCTTCGACCACCCCGCGACGCTCGGTCTCTTCGGCCAACGACTCGGCCCGCTCGGCAAGGCGGTCCAGCTCGTCCAGGACCTGCTGGGGGATGGCGGGCACCTCGACCCGTTCGGTCCGGGGCGGAGTGGCGCGCAGCTGCGCCACCTGACGCTCAAGTTCGGCCACCCGTTCCTTGGCGGTGCGCATCTGATCCTCGACCCCGGCGGTCTTGTCGGCCAGCATCAGCCCCGCCATCAGAAGCATCCGCGGCTCGGGCATGCGGCCGATCTGGTTCACCAGTACCTGCGCCTCGGCATCCAGTAGACGCGCGGCGGAATGCAGGTAATGCTCTTCGCCGGGCTGGCAGGCCACTTCATAGTCTCGCCCGCCAATCATGACTTTCACATCAGGCATTCGCATTGTCCTCCTCGGCGACGACGGGGGCCAGAAGGGCCAGCACGCCGTCCAGTTCGGACCGGTCGCTGCGCCGCAGGGTGGCCAGCGTCTCGATCTCGGCCGCCATCGCGGTATTGACCAACTCGGCGTCCCCCACCCCCTCGGCGTTGACGCTGCGCAGCGCCTCACAGGTGTCGCGCAACGCGTCGGCCACGACCTTCAGGCGGGCGCGGTCCTCCTCGATCTCGGCCAACAGGGTCTGCGCGCTTTCCAGCTCGGATTCCAGCTCGGCGACGCGGGACTCGTGCCGCTCGCGACTGCCTTTCAGGCGTTCCTCCAGCTGCGTGACCAGCTCGCGCTCGGAGGCCAGTTCGCCCTTCAACGTCTCGACCTCGGGGCGCAGATCCTCGACCGGTTCAGGCTCCGGGGCGGGCGGCAAGATGGGCCCCAGCCTCTCCAGACCGGCGTTCACCCGGTCCAGAGCGCGCTCCAGGCGCCCCTGCAATTCGGTAATGTCCTGCATTCAGACCTTCGCGTATCTTGCGGCTTCTGCTTGGTGATTCGGTATCCGCCCATGCAGTAAAACCGAAAGGCGACAGGATTTCAGCCCCAATTCTGGATGCGGGGCTTTCCCGCCTGCCGCTTGAACTCGGGGCTGTTACTGCTATCACGCTGGCCGAAACGCCCATTGCGGAAGGACCGTAAGCCCCATGGACATCGCCACCCTGCGCGAACGCAACCCCGATCACTGGATGCGCGCCGCCGCGATCCGCGTCCTGGCCCTCGATGCCGTCGCCGCCGCCAATTCGGGCCATTCGGGGATGCCGATGGGCATGGCCGACATCGCCACGGTACTGTGGTCGAAGCACCTGAAATTCGACGCCAAGGCGCCGAACTGGGCCGACCGCGACCGGTTCATCATTTCGAACGGCCACGGCTCGATGCTTCTGTATGCGCTTTTGTACCTGACCGGGTACGAGGACATGACGCTGGACGAGTTGAAGAATTTCCGCCAGTGGGGCTCGAAGACAGCCGGCCACCCCGAGCATGAATATGCCAGCGGGATCGAGACGACGACCGGTCCGCTGGGGCAGGGGCTTGCCACCTCGATCGGCATGGCCATCGCCGAGGAAAGCTTGCGCGCCCGGTTCGGCAAGAAGATCGTCGATCACCACACTTACGTCTTCGCCGGCGACGGCTGCCTGATGGAGGGCGTCAGCCACGAGGCCATCGCGCTGGCCGGGCACCTGAAGCTGTCGAACCTGATTGTCTTCTTCGACGACAACCGCATTTCCATCGACGGCGATATCGGGCTGACCGACTCGACCGACCAGGTCAAGCGCTTCGACGCCGTCGGCTGGCAGACCCAGGAAATCGACGGCCACGATCCCGAGGCCATCGACGCCGCCATCGAGGCCGCCAAGCAGGCCGGCAAGCCGTCGATGATCGCGTGCCGCACCCATATCGCGCTTGGCTCGTCCGCGCAGGACACCGGCAAGGGCCACGGCGCACTGACCGACGAGACGCTGATCGCCGACACGAGGGCCGCCTATGGCTGGGAGCATGGCCCGTTCGATATTCCCGCCGACATCAAGTCGTGGTGGGAAGAGGTCGGCCGCCGTGGCGAGTCGGTGCGGTCGGAGTGGAACGACCGCGTCGAACAGCTGGGTGCAGGCAAGCGCAAGCAGTTCGACGCCGCCATGACGGGAGAGCTTCCGGGCAAGCTGTCGGGCGTCATCAAGGCACTGAAAAAGCAGGTTTCGGAAAACCAGCCCAAGGTCGCGACGCGCAAGTCGTCCGAGATGGTGCTTGAGGTCGTGAACCCGATCATGCGCGAGACGCTGGGCGGATCGGCCGACCTGACCGGTTCGAACAACACCAACACGCCGGACCTGGGCATCTTCAGCCCCGACAATCGCGAGGGGCGCTATATCCACTATGGCATCCGGGAACACGGCATGGCCGCGGCGATGAACGGCATGGCGCTGCACGGGGGCATCCGTCCCTATGGCGGCACGTTCATGGTCTTCACCGACTATGCCCGCCCGGCGATCCGCCTGTCCGCGCTGATGGGCGCGCCGGTCGTCTATGTGATGACCCACGATTCCATCGGGCTGGGCGAAGACGGTCCGACCCACCAGCCGGTCGAGCATCTGGCCATGCTGCGCGCCACGCCGAACCTGCAGGTCATCCGTCCCTGCGACACGGTCGAGACCGCCGAGGCGTGGGAGATCGCACTGCGCACCGCCCACGCGCCCACGGTGCTGGTTCTGACCCGTCAGGGCCTGCCCACGCTGCGGACCCAGCACAAGACGAAGAACCTGACCGAGCAGGGCGCCTATGTCCTGGCCGAGGCCGAGGGCAAGCGTCAGGCCGTGCTGCTGGCCTCCGGGTCCGAGGTTTCGCTGGCCATGGACGCCAAGGTCGCGCTGGAGGCGAAGGGCATCGGAACGCGCGTGGTCTCGATCCCGTCGTTCGAGCTTTTCGCCCAGCAGGACGAAGCGTATCGCCGCCGTGTCCTGCCCGCCGGTGCCGTCCGCGTGGGCATCGAGGCGGCCGCTCGGATGGGCTGGGACCGCTGGCTACTGGGCGAGCGCGGTCGCGAGGCGAAGGCCGGGTTCGTCGGCATGGACAGCTTCGGCGCCTCGGCCCCCGCGGATGTGCTGTTCGACAAGTTCGGGATCACCGCCGACTCGGTCGTCCAGAAGGTCGAATCCCTGCTGTAAGGCAGATCGGGGGTGCCGCAGGTCGAGGACCGCGGCGCCCCTTTGCTGTTCGGGTCGCTGACAATCGCGACGCCCGGGTCTACGGTCGCGCCGTCACAGACCGCAAAGGACCCCGCCCATGTTCGACCTCCTGATCCGAAACGCAACGTTGCCGGACGGCCGCACCGCGCATGACATCGGTGTACAGAACGGCAGGATCGTCGCCGTAGAGGCGGGGATTGAAGATACGGCGGGCGAGGTGATCGACGCCGAGGGCCAGCTTCTGACGCCGCCGTTCGTCGACCCGCATTTTCACATGGACGCCACCCTGTCGCTGGGTTTGCCGCGCATGAACGTGTCGGGCACACTGCTCGAAGGCATCGCATTGTGGGGAGAGCTGCGGCCCACGCTGACGACGGATGCGCTGATCGACCGGGCGGTGCGCTATTGCGATCTCGCCGTATCCAAGGGGCTTCTGGCCGTGCGCAGCCATGTCGACGTCTCGGATCCGCGCCTGGTCACGGCCGAGGCGATGCTGGAGGTGCGGCGCGTCGTGGCGCCGTATCTGGACCTGCAACTGGTCGCCTTCCCGCAGGACGGATACTACCGCTGTGCTGAAGCGGCAGACGCGCTGGAGCGTGCACTCGACATGGGTGTCGAGATCGTCGGCGGCATCCCTCATTTCGAACGCACCATGGAGGACGGCGCCCGCTCGGTCGAGGCGCTTTGCCGGATCGCGGCCGACCGGGGCCTTCGCGTCGACATGCATTGCGACGAGACCGACGACCCCCTGTCGCGCCACGTGGAAACGCTGGCCGCCCAGACCGTGCGCTTCGGGCTGCAGGGGCGGGTGGCCGGTTCACACCTGACCTCGATGCATTCGATGGACAATTACTATGTCTCGAAGCTGCTGCCCCTCATGGCCGAGGCGGAGATGTCAGCGATCCCGAACCCGCTGATCAACATGATGCTGCAAGGCCGCCACGACACCTATCCCAAGCGGCGCGGCCTGACGCGTATCCCCGAGCTGATGGCCGCCGGCATCCCGGTCGGGCTGGGGCAGGATTGCGTTCTGGACCCGTGGTACTCGATGGGGTCGGGCGATCTGCTGGACGTGGCGCATATGGCGCTGCACGCGACGCAGATGGGTTCGGGGGACCAGAAACGCGCCATCTTCGACGCGGTGACGGTCAATTCGGCCCGGATCATGGGGCTGGAGGGCTACGGGCTGGAGGTTGGGTGCCACGCCGATATGGTGCTGCTGCAGGCACGCGACCCGGCCGAGGCGATCCGCCTGCGTCCGAACCGGTTGAAGGTGATCCGGCGCGGCAAGGTCATCGCCGAAACGGCACCCGAACTCAGCTGCCTGTCCCTGGACGGGCGCCCGGCGCAGGTCGATCCGTCGGAGTATGCACCGCGCCATTCCGCGTGACTGATTTGCCGCCGTTTGCCCAAATACCGGGCAATGAGGTCTTGCCCGTTCGGCGATACGCCCGCAAACTTGACTTTGGGGCGCGGCAATTCGCCCTCTACGCCCAGTCGCCGAACGTCCGGCCAAGAAAAGACCGCACCGGATCGCCTCCGGACCGCATGGGAGAATGCTGATGTCACGACTTTTGATGAACCGCCGCCGCCTTCTGGGCACTTCCGCAGCGCTCGGTGCCGCGACCCTGTTCGCGCCCGCACTGCGCGCGCAATCCCCGGTGAAGGTGGCGGGCATCCATGCCTCCCCGGTCGAGAATGCGTGGAACTCGGTCCTGCATGCGGCCCTTCTGGGCGCGCACGAGGAGGGGGTTATCGACTATACCTTCTCGGAAGGGGTATCGGGTACCGATTACCCCCGCGCGATGCGCGAATATGCCGAAGCCGGTAACGTGCTGATCGTCGGCGAATCCTACGCGGTCGAGCGCGAGGCGCGGACCGTCGCGTCCGACTATCCCGACACCGCATTCCTGATGGGATCCTCGGGCGAGGCTGCTGGCGACAATTTTGGGGTCTTCGGCACGTGGAACTGGGAGGCCGCATATCTGGCCGGCATGCTGGCGGGCGAGATGACCGAAACCGGAACCGTGGGCTCGGTCGGGGCGATCCCGATCCCCGAGGTGAACATGCTGATCAACGGCTTCGCCGACGGGGTGATGGCGGTGAACCCCGACGCCACGCATCTGGTCAGCTTCATCGGCACGTTCTTCGACCCCCCGAAGGCGCGCGAGGCGGGGCTGGCCCAGATCGACAGCGGCGCGGACATCCTGTTCGGCGAACGGATCGGCACCGCCGATGCCGCGCAGGAACGCGGCATCAAGGCGATCGGGTCGCTGATCAACTATACCCCGCGCTATCCCGACACAGTGTTCGCCAACGCGATGTGGTATTTCCGCCCGCTTCTGGACACCGCTCTGACGGATGCGGTGGGGGGAAACCCGGTGGGCAAGACGTACACCCCGCTGAGCCTGATGGAGGACGGCGGCAACGACATCGTCTTCGTCGAAGGGGTCGCACCGCCCGAGGCCGTCACCCGCATGGAAGAGGTTCGCGCCGCCATCAAGGCCGGCGAGTTCGAGGTTCCGCGCAATTTCGACGAGCCCGCCTGAGACCTGCCCAGACCGTGACCCGCGTTCTCGAGCTTGAGGGGATCACCAAGCGCTTCGGCGCCGTGACCGCGAATGACGACGTCTCGCTACATTTGGAGCGGGGCGAGATCGTCGCCCTGCTGGGAGAGAACGGCGCGGGCAAGACGACACTGATGTCGATTCTGTTCGGCCATTACACGGCCGATTCCGGGACCGTCCGGGTCGACGGCCAAGAGCTGCCCCCCGGCCGGTCCCGCGCCGCCATTCAGGCGGGTGTGGGCATGGTGCATCAGCATTTTGCACTGGCCCCGAACTTGACGGTGCTGGACAATGTGCTGACGGGGACAGAACCGCTATGGAAGCCCCGCTCGGACCGGGCGGGCGGGCGTGAGAAGCTGGTGGGGCTGGCGCGCCGGTTCGGGCTGAAGGTGGACCCCGACGCACGCGTCTCTGATCTGTCGGTAGGCGAATGCCAGCGGGTCGAGATCCTGAAGGCGCTGTATAACGACGCGCGAATCCTGATCCTGGATGAGCCGACGGCCGTTCTGACCGCGCAAGAGGCAGAGGGACTGTTCGCCACCTTGCGCCAGATGACGCAGCGTGGCCTGTCGCTGGTCTTCATCAGCCACAAGCTGGGCGAGGTCATGGCGGCCGCGGATCGGGTCGTCGTGCTGCGTCATGGCCGTGTCGTAGCCGAAAGGCGCAAGGTCCACACCTCGAAGGAGGAGCTGGCCGAACTGATGGTGGGCCGCGCGGTCAAGCGGCCCACCCGCCCCCCTGCGACGCCGGGCGAGCTCCTGCTGGAAGGGGTCGACCTTCATCTGGCGGGCAAGGGCGGTGCGTCTCTGAAAGGGGCCAGCTTTCATCTGCGCGCGGGCGAGACGCTGGGCATCATCGGCGTGTCGGGCAACGGGCAGACGACGTTGGCGGGCCTTGTGTCTGGGTTGTATCCGCCCGACGTGGGGAAACTTCTGATCGAAGGGCACCGGCCGCCGCGCCACGACGTGCCCCACGCCATCGCGGCCGGGATCGGCCGCATCCCCGAGGATCGCAACGCCGAAGGGGCGATCGGCGACATGACCACGTGGGAGAACGTGGTGCTGGAACGGATCTGGTCGCCGGATTACTCGACCCGGGGGTTGGTGCGGCGCGACGCGGCCCGCGCGACGACCGAGGCGATCCTGCGCGATTACGATGTGCGGGGTGCCCGCGTGGACGGGCGAATCCGGCTGCTGTCGGGTGGGAACATGCAAAAGCTGATCCTGGGGCGCGTGCTGTCGGCGGATCCGCGTATCGTCGTGGCCGCGCAGCCCAGCCGGGGTCTGGACGAGGGCGCCATCGCCGGCGTCCACGAACGGTTGCTGGAGGCACGGTCGCGCGGGGCAGGGGTGCTTCTGATCTCGGAGGATCTGGAGGAAGTGATGGCCCTGTCGGATCGGATCATGGCCATCGTCGGGGGGCGCCTGTCGCCCGCCATCCCGGCCGAACGGGCGACGCAGCAGCTTCTGGGCCTGATGATGGCCGGCGACTGGTCGACGCTGGACGATATCGCGGCGGAGGGTGTCCATGCGGTTTGAACGCCGCGCGCATCCCTCGCGCGCGCTGACGATCCTGGCGCCGGTCTGCGCCATCCTGCTGGCGCTGCTGCTGGCCGGGGGCCTGATCGCCATTGCCGGGGCGAACCCGCTGAAGGCCTATCGCCTGATCCTGACAGGGGCCTTCGGTTCCCGGCTGGGCCTGTCGGAGACGTTGACCCGCACGACGCCGCTGATCCTGACCGGCCTCGCAGCGGCCGTCGCGTTCCGCGCGCGGCTGTGGAATATCGGGGCCGAAGGGCAGTTCTATCTTGGCGCGCTGGCCGTGCCCGCGTTCTGCATGCTTCCGCTGGTCAGCTCTCTGCCCGGGCCGATCCTGATCCCCCTGTGCCTTATGGCGGGGGCGGTCGCGGGGATGGTCCTGCTTTTGCTGCCGTTGGGCCTGCGGCTGAAATTCGGCGTGGACGAGGTGGTGACGACGCTGCTTTTGAACTTCGTCGCGGTGCTGTTCGTGTCGCTGATGATCGAAGGGCCGATGAAGGATCCGATGGCGTTCGGCTGGCCGCAATCGGTGCCGGTGCCGGACGCGGCGATCCTGCCGAAACTCATGGACCGTGCCCGGCTGCATGCCGGCCTGCCGCTGGCGCTGGCCGTCGCGGTGGCGGTCTGGTGGGTGCAGGCGCGCAGCGTGTTCGGCATGCGGTCCCGTGCCGTGGGGCTGAACCCCCGCGCGGCGGCGTTCGCGGGTGTGCCGCTGGGGCGCACTCTGGTCGCGGTCGCCTGCCTGTCGGGCGGATTGGCGGGGCTGGCCGGCGCGGTCGAGGTGATGGGCGTCAAGGCCTATGTCACGACCGACCTGTCGCCCAATTACGGCTATTCCGGCATCGTCATCGCAATGCTGGCGAACCTGAACCCGCTGGCGGTCATCGCCGCCGCGCTATTCTCGGCCGTAATGTTCGTGGGCGCCGACAGCATGAGCCGCGCGCTGTCCATCCCGTCCTATATCGCCGATGTCACCGTCGCCCTGTCGCTGCTGACCATGCTGGTCGCGATCTTCCTGGCCCAATACCGGATCCGCAGATGAGCGTCCTGTTCGATATCCTCGCCTCGGTCGGCATGTGGGAGGCGGTGCTGCGCATCGCGACCCCCCTGATCCTGGGAACGCTGGGCGTCCTTCTGTGCGAGCGAGTGGGCGTTCTGAACCTGGGGATCGAGGGGATCATGACCTTCGGGGCGATGATCGGCTGGCTTACGGTCTATGGCGGTGGGGATCTGTGGACCGGGCTTCTGGTGGCAGCCGCGGCGGGGGCAATGTTCGGGCTGCTTCATGCGCTGCTGACGGTGCCGCTTGGCCTCAGCCAGCATGTCACGGGGCTGGGAATCACGCTGTTCGCGGCCAGCTTTTCTTACTACGTGTTCCGCCTCGCGGTTCCCACGGCCTCGTCCCCTCCGACGATCGAGCCGTTCCGCCCGTTGGCCGTGCCGTTTCTATCGGACCTGCCGTTCCTGGGCCCCGTGCTGTTCACGCAAACCGCACCGACCTACCTTGCTCTGGTTCTGGTCGCCGCCATCGCTTGGGGTCTTTACCGTACGCCACTGGGGCTCGCGGTGCGGATGGCGGGCGAGAACCCGCATGCGCTGGATGCGCAAGGCGTCGATCCGATCCTGCTGCGGATCGGGGCGATCATGGCGGGATCGGCGCTGATGGGGATGGCGGGGGCGTTTCTGACCACGGCAGCCTTCAACTCGTTCTTTCCCACCATGGTGCAGGGGCGGGGGTGGATCTGCGTGGCACTGGTCGTGTTTGCCTCGTGGCGGCCCGAGCGGGCGCTTCTGGGGGCGCTGCTGTTCGCGTTCTTCGACGCGTTCCAGCTGCGCCTGCAGACGGTGGTGGATGGCGTGCCCTACCAGCTGTTCCTGATGCTGCCCTATCTTCTGTCGATCCTGGCGCTGGTTCTGATGGCGCGGCGGGCCCGCGTGCCGCAGGCCCTGATGCAGCCCTACCGCCGAGGGGAGCGTTAGGTCCCGTCCTTGCGAACGCGCGCGGCGCGCTTGTCGGCGAAGGCGGCCAGACGTTCGCGTGCGTCGGGCTGTGTGTTGACGATGCCGGCCACCGTCGCCTCGGCATAGGCCGCATCCAGGCTCGACATGTTCTGCATGTGGCTGATGGCCGAGCAGATGGCGAAATTGGTCAACGGCAGGTTCTGAGCGGTCTTCGTCGCGATCTGCCGCGCCATGTCCAGGCTGGAGCCGTCGGTGAGGTATTGCGCGAGGCCCAGGTCGATCGCTTCTTGCCCGTGATAGACGCGGCCGGTCAGCATCATGTCGATCATCCGTGCCTTGCCGACCAGATCGGCCACCCGGATCGTGGCACCGCCCCCGGTGAACAGGCCGCGCTGGCCTTCGGGCAGGGCGAAATAGGTGCTATCATCGGCCACGCGGATATGCGCGGCGCTGGCCAGTTCCAGACCGCCGCCCACGACCGCGCCCTTCAGCGCGGCGATGACCGGAACGCCGCCATATTCCATCTTGTTAAACGCCTCGTGCCAGCGCAGGCACAGCTGCCAGAAGGCGGCCGGACTGCGGTCGGCGTCGTGGTGTTCGACCAGATCGAGGCCCGCGCAGAAGTGGTCTCCCGCGCCCGACAGGACGACGGCCCGCGCATCGGCGCGCGGCGCGATCGAGAACAGGTCGACCAGCGCTTCGACTGTTTCGGCATCCAGCGCGTTGCGCTTGTGCGGTCGGTTCAGTTCGACATGCCAGACGCCGTCATCGTCCGGGGTGACCGACAGGTTGGTGAAACGGGTGAAATCCGGGTCGAGCGGCATGGGCATCCTCTGGTCTGGCTATCGCGCGCACCCTGTCCGAGGTGTCGCGCGATGCCAATAGGGTCAGCCCAACGCACGTTCGAACGCGGTGCGATAGATCTCGCGCAACTCGTCCAGCGGCGCCGTTTTCGAGCCAAGCGTGACTTGGTCGCCTCCGAACCGGCCGACATGGGTGATCGGCACCTCGGCCTTCCCGGCGGCGACCATCAGCGTCTCGGCCGCGTCGAAGCTGCAGGCGATCAGATAACGGCCCTGATCTTCGCCGAAGAGGCTCGCGGTCTTCTTCTTCTTGTCGATGGTCACGCCCATGCCGGCGGCCTCGGCCATCTCGAACGCGGCCAGGGCCAGCCCGCCATCGGCGATGTCGGTCACGGCGCGAAGCCAGGCGCGGTTGTCGAGTATGAACTCGCCATGGCGGCGTTCGGCCTTGAGGTCCACCGGCGGGGGTGGGCCGTCGCGACGGTCGAACGCGACCTCCAGCAACGCCGAGCGGCCCAAGTGGCCCACGGTCTTGCCGATGACCAGCGCAAGGTCGCCCTCCTGCGGCAGGCCTGCGATCATCTCGGAGATGTCGTCGATCAGGCCCACGGCGCCAATGGTGGGCGTGGGCAGGATGCCGGTGCCGTCGGTTTCGTTGTATAGGGAGACGTTGCCCGACACGATGGGCATATCCAGCGCGGCACAGGCCTGACCGATCCCTTTGATCGCGCCGACGAACTGACCCATGATGCGGGGCTTTTCGGGGTTGCCGAAATTCATGTTGTCGGTGGTGGCCAAGGGACGCGCGCCCACGGAGACGAGGTTGCGATACGCCTCGGCCACGGCCTGCTTGCCGCCTTCCTTGGGGTCGGCGACGACATAGCGCGGCGTCACGTCCGAGGTGAAGGCCAGGGCCTTTTCGGTGCCGTGGACCCGCACCACGCCTGCGCCGAAGCCGGGGGTGCGCAGTGTGTCGGCACCGACCTGGGTGTCGTATTGCTCGTAGACCCAGTGCTTGGACGCATAGGCGGGGTGGGAGATCAGCGCCTTCAGTCCTTCGATCGCGTCGATCTTGGGGCCGTTTTCCAGCGGGGGCGACGGCTCGGTTGGTTCCCACGGGCGGTCGTATTCGGGGGCTGCGCCCGAGAGGGTCGACAGCGGTAGGTTCGCCATCTCTTCACCCTTGTGCACGACGATGAAACGATCCTCGGGGATGGTCTCGCCCACGATGGCGAAGTCGAGGTCCCACTTGTCGAACACCGCGCGGGCCTCGGCCTCTTTCGTCGGGTCGAGGACCATCAGCATCCGTTCCTGCGACTCGGACAGCATCATCTCGTAGGCAGTCATCTCCGCCTCGCGCTGGGGCACGTCGTCGAGGTTCAAGCGCACGCCCAAGCCGCCCTTGTCGCCCATCTCGACCGCGGAACAGGTCAGGCCCGCAGCCCCCATGTCCTGAATGGCGATTACCGCGCCGGTCTGCATCAGCTCGAGACACGCCTCCATCAGGCGCTTTTCGGTGAAGGGATCGCCCACTTGCACGGTGGGGCGCTTTTCCTCGATGGTCTCGTCGAACTCCGCCGAGGCCATGGTCGCGCCGCCGACGCCGTCGCGCCCCGTCTTGGCGCCAAGGTAGACGACGGGCATCCCGACGCCTGAGGCGGCCGAATAGAAGATGCTGTCGGTCTCGGCCAGGCCGGCGGCGAAGGCGTTTACGAGGCAGTTGCCGTTATAGGAGGGGTCGAACCTGACCTCTCCGCCCACGGTCGGCACGCCGAAGGAATTGCCGTAGCTGCCGATGCCTTCCACGACGCCGTGGACGAGGCTGCGCGTCTTGGCGTGCGAGACCTCGCCGAAGCTGAGGGCGTTCATCGCGGCGATGGGGCGGGCGCCCATGGTGAAGACGTCGCGCAGGATGCCGCCCACGCCGGTCGCGGCGCCCTGATGCGGCTCGATATACGAGGGGTGGTTGTGGCTTTCCATCTTGAAGATCACCGCCTGCCCGTCGCCGATATCGACGACGCCGGCATTCTCGCCCGGGCCGCAGATGACCTGCGGGCCGGTGGTAGGCAGGGTGCGCAGCCACTTCTTTGACGACTTGTAGGAACAGTGCTCGTTCCACATGGCCGAGAAGATGCCGAGCTCGGTAAACGAGGGCTCGCGGCCGAGAATGTCGA
>Ga0208934_1000693_pt1 | contig 14124 bp, 25 predicted proteins | sample MalvirDeepMed_s2_FD_184243 | JGI IMG/M metagenome (GOLD analysis project Ga0208934, IMG submission 184243) | Marine viral communities from the Global Malaspina Expedition - Malaspina viral metaG DeepMed_s2 (SPAdes) (version 2) | ecosystem: Environmental > Aquatic > Marine > Oceanic | place... | reverse complement strand
ACGAGGGGACATTAACAAATTAAGGATTAAGACCAGGGGAGTGGTAATTATATGACCGTTGGGTTGGAACAACTTCATAGGCAACCAGACTCAGTGATGTCAGTTGCCCAGGATGTGGCCTCTTTAGCCAGAATGGACGGTCATAAACTACCTTGGCATATGGACAGGGTTGAGGCTTGGGAGCGTGGGGAGAGAATAGCACCTGTGCTGATCGACATAGCCCTTACAAGAAAGTGCGATTACGCTTGTAAATGGTGCTACGCCATGCTTCAAGAGAATGACCGCAGTGTAATTACGAAGGAGGTTATTGAAGACTTCCTTGTGGATTGCGCCAGGATGGGCGTGAGGGCTATTAGCTTGCTCTCAGACGGCGAGAGTGTGCTGTCACCAGTGTTTACCTACACGGTCAATCGAGGTAAGGAGCTGGGAATGGCAATGGCGTCTGGAAGCAACTGCCGTATGTTCACGCCTGACAAGCAGGAGGAGTGCCTAAAGAACCTTAGCTACATTCGAATCAACTTTCCTGCGGGTACTAGAGATAGGTACTGCGAGATTGTGGGCGCAAAGCCTAAAGCCTATGACCAGGTGCTGCGTAATATCAGGTACATGGTTGCCCTTAAAAAACGAGATAACCTAGATATAAGTATAGGCTGGCAGATGGTCATGATGCCTGAAGATGCCGACCAGATAATCCCCTTCGTTGAACTAGGTAGGGAGCTTGGGGTAGACTTTGCCATTATTAAGCATACTGCTGACGACGAGTATGGCAGTTTGGGGGTAGAGTATGCAGCGTATGAGGACGTTGTACCCATTCTCAAAAGGGCTGAAACCTACGCTACAGACACTTTTCATGTAAAAGCCATGTGGTCAAAGATTACATCTGGGGGCAAACGTAGCTATAAACGATGCTATGGGCCTCCATTTATCCTACAAATTAGCGGATCGGGACTTGTGGCTCCGTGCGGTGACAAATTCAATGATCGCTACGCTGCGTTGCACATTGGAAACATCTGCGAGGAGCGGTGGTGGGACATCTGGAAGAGCGATAGATACTGGGAAGTGATGAACTACCTAGGTTCTGAGGAGTTCAACCCCCAGACCCGTTGCGGCCCTCTATGCAGACAGCACAAGATCAACGAGGCTTTGGACAAGCATATACGAGGCGTCGAAAGGCTTGAGCCAGCAATGACAGACCTCCCACGTAAGGAGTTCCTGTGAGTAACCGAGGGGATTTTAGTAATGAGGAGAATGTCAAACAGGCTGATCGGGCATTGCTCTCTTTCAAGGAAGTAGCGGACAAGCTGGGCGTTGAATGGTGCCTGTTTGCTGGTACGGCACTAGGATTCTTTCGTAACAAGGGTTATATTAACTGGGATAATGACATAGATATAGCTCTTACAGGTGGCGAGGCCGACCTAGACAAGGTGTCTACTGAGCTTTACCAGATAGGTTTTAACATTGGCCGTGACTGTACCAACAATGACGGAACCCGCAACCGACACTTATGGGGAGGTATGGAAACAGCCCACGATACAGAGTCTGGTATACTTGTCGATGTGTTCTATACCTTTACAGATACAGAAAAACAGTTCTTGCATTCCTTTGAGGCCATTGACTACAAGGGCAGACTGTTTCTTATCCCAAGGCCAATCAAAAGATACTTGATAGAGACATACGGTAAAGGGTTTATGGTACCGCAGAAAGGAATTAAGGCAAAGTATGAGCCTGAACGGAAGATATCCTACGTCAACACTAGGTGATCTATGGCTTCCAAACGGTGTTACCTATAGTCCACCCAAAGCTATAGGCCACAATAACGAGACAGGAGGAGCGATAGTAGCGCACGTTTTCCATTTCCATGATAAAATGTCAGGTAGGCGTTCTAGATGTACAATACCCGCCGATGTCGGCGAGAGTCAGGCATACATAGAGGACTTAGCTGGAACGGCCTTTGAGAACTGGCTTGTAGAAATACGAACAGATGGGAAAAAACGAGCACCAACTGCGGACGAGAGAAAGCAGATAGGAAAAGCTATACGAGATTTCCGTGCCTACGCAAACAAGCGTAGACAGAGTAGTAACTCCAGAATATACTACAAAGGCACCCAGTAAGGAGGATACAATGGCAAGAAAACCACAGGTGGCAGTGGAAATTGTAGATGAGGACGGTACTCAATACGGGACAGGGGGGCTATTAAAAGTACAAGGCCCAGTCGCACAGCATAGTACCGTCGCTGGAAATCCCCAAATGATGGGGTTCAGAGTCACTGATGCTGTTGGTGATGGCGGCGGTGGGTCGGCAGGTAAGATCAAGGATATACTGGGCGACAACGATGGTGGAATCCTAACGATTCTTAAGCATTTTGCTGCTTCACGAGCGGCTGATGTTGTTTATTTAGCTGATGCAACTGCGTTAGGAACAGGTACAAATGCCGCACTGAAAGTTCTAGCGGCGCAGTTTGGTTATAACGGTGCCACGCTGGACATGATACGCACACCAACAACATTCAAGATGATTGACGCTGTATCTGTCACTGCTGGATCTGGAGCTACCGTATGGACACCAGCTAGCGGTAAGAAGTTTAGATTGATGGGATGGTCTTTGTCTGTAGCTAGTGCCGCAGCCATAGAATTCCATGACCATACTGTAGGAACAATTGTTCTTCAGACCCCGTTGCTTGCGGCAGGGGGAATTCATAACAGCCGTGGGGAGCTTGGTAACGGATTTATTTCCGCTTCGGCTAACAATGTACTGAAGCTGGACGTAACTGCCAATGCCGCTGTCAGCGGTATGGTTTGGGGCGTAGAAGAATAGAGGAGGGCTTATTATGGCAACTACAATAACATCAACACTCCGTGTGGGAACTACAGACGATATAATTATAACAGGTACCGTTGACTGGGAGGCAGATGCCGTAGAGGCTAAAGGCTGGAACAGTGCTTTAACAGGTAAGAGTAACAGCCAGAAGCTAGCGTATTGCAAAGCAGTGTTGGAGGAAAAGAACCCCCAGGTAACAACCACAGACCTTAATATTAGCGGTTAAAGGAGGAGACAATGCCTAAAGTAAAAATTACCGTTCGTATGCCATACGCCAAGACCAAGGCGACTAAGAAGCAAAAGAAAAAGAGGAAGGGTTCCTACTAGGTGGCTGTCTTACAGGCACGAACCCGTGAGCAAATAAGAGTTGCCATCGGGCGGCATCTAGGGGCGGTCTACGTTTCCACAATATCAGGTCGTGGCACAGGGGCCAACATGAAGGACTTCAACGACAAGACTTTGTATGGCGGGGACGACGACCACAATGGCAAATACATACGCCTGACCTCTGGCTCCAATGACGGCTTCGATACTAGGGTTTTTGATTATGTAGCTGGTACGTCCCAGGCAGTTAGCGTTACCACTCAACGTGTTATTGTTAGGCCAGATGCCACGGGACTTAATTTCACCGCAGCTCAGACTTATGAGATGTGGGATGAACCCTTTCCACCTACGGACATCGACGATCTCATCAATCAGGCTATTGTCGAGTCAACTGGAAGAGTCTATGATCCCGAAGAAAGTCTAGCCCTCTTTGCTGACGGCTTTCAAACACGCTTCGACATGCCCTCCCAGTTCTCTATGCTTCAACAGGTAGAGTGGCGTTCATCAGTGCAGTTTAAATCAATAGACACCGCTGAGAGTGCATGGACGGCGGGAACTAACGTCACCGTTAGCGTTGATAGCAAGATAAAGAAGCAGGGTGCTGGCTCTAATAAGATTGTGCTAGCGGCTGGGGTATCGTCAGGGGCGGTAGTGGCTTACAAAAACATTACCTCTATAGACATCTCTGGTTACACGCACGTTGAATTCTGGATACGATGTACCAAGGCGACAACCTCGGCTGCTGATCTAAAGCTACTCTTAGATGATACCGCTGCTGCTGTGTCACCCAAAGAAACGCTGAGTATACCAGCCCTTAGTGGGGATACATGGACATTTGTCCGATTAGCCCTTTCCAACCCTCGTGATGACACCGCTATTATAAGCGTTGGCCTTGAGGATGATGTCGATATCGGTGCCGAAACAGTGTGGATAGACGACATTCGAGCGGTGCATAACGACACAGGTGTCTGGAAGCGTATGCCACGTCATCTATGGCATATTGACAAGCAGAGCCTCGATCTGGTGTTCACAAATGCAGGACGTTCTCTGGTTGGTTATGCCCCTTTGAAGCTAATCGGTGGCGATAAACCTGCACTGCTAACGGCAGACGGAACCTCTTCTGAGGTAAACGACTGGTATATAGAATCCAGGGCAACGGAACTAGCGTTCATTGCGGCAGAGATGTTCGATAAAGCAGCGTACTGGCACCAGTTCGCAGAGGAGGCCAAGAGGAATCTCCCCGTACTAGTAGATGTAAGGACAGTTTAATGCGGTTCGATGCTGGAGAAACGGCTGTTGCTAGCACTGGTACTGCTGTTGCGTTATCGGCCACTGGGGGTATAGACGCCAACGACAGAATTATCTGGGCGCAGTTCAAGGCTGACCCTGACAACTCTAACGATGCCTATGTTGGTGTTTCGGATGTGTCGGTTACCCACGGGTTTGTCCTAGAAGCGTCTGACTCGATAGGGTTGGCTCTAAACCCTGGTAAATATGGGGGAACTATCCCAGCAGGTGATATCTATTTCGATGTAACGACAAACGGTGAGAAAGTCTCCTGGGCAATACTCTTTAAGTAAAAATCATGAGTCCTGAACGAGTTCTTGATAAAGGCGAGGTAAGCCTAGACAAAACTAGGTATAAGCTGCGTGAGGGGACTCAGGTTCAGTCCTTCCTTAGCTCTATTTACCCCCCTAAGATCGTCATAGGTGATACGACCAGGGATAGCGGCACAGGAGCCTCTGTCTTTGCAATGTCCGACTGGCGAGGAGGCTTGGGTAAGTACGAGTACAAGGCCAATGAATCAATAGACAAGTCCTGGCGCATGTTCGGACAGGGTAGGCAGGGGCATTTCGTCAAGCCAAAAGAAGTCGTCACTACAGGGAGCAACCCTTCCTTCACAAGGATCGGGGCAATCGGTGAGCTAGGAGACTCAGTCTACGCTGCCTTTGATACGGAGGTACATGCGTACAATGACAGTAGCGATACATGGGGCAGCAGCTTACGCACATTGGCTAACGATGCAACCGATATGATCCAGCTTCGAATGCCCAATGGAACCGACTATCTCGTTATAGCAACGACGAACGATTATGATTACTTACAAGGTACCACTTACGCTCGTAGTACCAAGAATGTAAAATACCTAGCCTCCTGGGACGACCGTCTTTGGGGAATAGATGATACTGGGCAGCTATGGTACTCCTATACCATTGGTACTGAAACGAATGACGCCAAGCTGCCCCTGCCAGATGGGTACGTTACCGATCTGTTCACAGGTCGGGATGCGTCGGGAGCAAGAGTTCTCTACGCAGCTACCAAGGTGGGGCTTTGGGTTCATGACGCTGTTAATGCGAAATTCATACAGACAGCCCTCACCGTTCCTCGGAACGACAATGCGGGGAAGGGAACTGTCGAGTGGCGAGGGGATATCTATTACCCAGTTGGCATGGCGATCTACAAGTACAGTGTGGGCGGTGGCGGTGCTGTGATTTCTCTCATTGGGCCTGACCGAGATGACGGGTTGTCTCAAATGTATCGTGGGTACATTCAGCAACTCATACCAACGCATACCGATTTGATCGCCAGCATAACAGGCACGGTCTCTAACGACGTGCTTGCTTTTTGGGACGGTATAGGCTGGCAGTTAAAAATACCTAATCTATATGCCAATAACCAGATAGACACGTTTGCTTTTGCAAGTTACGTGTATAGTAAATACCGACTGTATTTTGGTAGATACGCAGGTGCTGGACAAGGGATACGATATACCGCTCTCGATACGCAGATTGTTAACCCGACGGAAGATACAACGCAAAGGTACGATTCTAATAATGGCCAGCTATTCACGCCTTGGTTTTCTGCTGGACAGGCAGAGGTGGATAAGCTAGCTTTACGATTGAATGTGGACACCGCTAGATGCACCAGCAACGAAACTATACAAGTGTTATATTATCTTAATTTCGACACTAGCTCTGCCACGTCTCTTGGAACTATAACCACTAACGGAAGAAAGACTTACGACTTTCCAAACAGCACTACCCCTACAGGAACAGTCTTTAGGTCTATACAATTTGAGGCACGACTAGTTTCTGCCGCAGGGACAGCTACCCCCGATCTCCTGTCTCTTACACTGGAGTACCGAAAGAAACTTACACCTAAGTGGGGCCACTCTTTTGAAATAGACATACAAAAGGACTACAAGGGCAAGACCGCAGACGAGCAAAGAGCGGCCTTAATGGCAGACATAGAGAGCCTAACGCTGTTGGAGTTTACGTTTAGGGACGATACTGGGAACAGCAGGAATTATTATGTGGACGTTGTGAGCGCAACTGGCTTGGAACGTACTGGCCATGACGAGACTGGGGTTGCACGTATCCAGGTCGCAGAACGCTAATGGTCACGCAAGCGCAAGCCCCTGCTAGTTTTGCAGGATCGCTACCAGAGTACGCTGCATTACAAGCTCTTATCAGATTGGGAAAGCAGCCAGGGATAGACTTTGATTTTCAGTCTCCACTAATGGGAGGAAGGCTATCGAAAGGCGGCGTAATTTTAGACTTTCTTTTTTTCGACCCACCCGACTTAGCGATAAATATTCAAGGCATTTATTATCACTACGGCTTTGGGCCAGAGGTTAAGGCTCGTGATATAATAGCCAGAGAACAAATGGCGGGACGAGGGGTGACTTTAATATTTGTGGATGAGGACGATATATTATCTAATGCGGATTTCTATATGCGGGAAGCCTTGCAATATCGAGATCATAGTCGCTTGACTAGAGGAGCATAATGAGAGTGCTGTTTCGAAAGGTCTTTAACCTAAGACGTATGGCAATTATAGCTAGGAGAATGGTTGCTTCTCTGCTATTGATAGCTGGCCTGACAAGCGTATCTCTTTTATTCGTAAATCCTTTGCCGTTCTTAGAACCCCTATTTCCCATTCATCACGAGACTACCGATCTCTACATACACATTGAGCAAGCGCATGTACAAAGCTGGCTGAATACCTTCTGGGATGAGGCGGTCATTTCCATAGGTGTATCATCGTCCGTATTAGCTCTAGGACTGGCGTTGGTCAGCAAGGGAGTACTTACCTACCTAAAGACCTTCGGCAGGGGTCTTAGAGCCTCTCCTAGGGCCACTCTGTACGCACCAGTTAGGATGTACCGACGGGTTAACATATGGCGAAACTGGCTGTTAGCAAAAGTTGAGTACCTCCAGAGTGAAAGTGCTAAGTGGAAGACAACTTTTCAGATTTTGAAAAGTCCCTACAGTCTCTTACGGGCCATGGGCCTAAGCCCACAGATGGCCATGTCCTTTATTGTAGCAGGAAGTGCTGTCGGGGGAGGCGTTGTCGTGAACGAGACCATACTGGCGGAGAGGTCGTTCAGGGCGGGGGATGCGGGTGTCTATGCAGCACCTGGGGATACCCCAGTGAGTTACGTAACCGACCCAGAGGAAGAAGGATATAACACCCTGAGAATAGACCTCGGTTCAACCCCTGTCCGAGCTATAACCATTGAGAACGTGTCTGTCGGAACGGTGTTTACGGGCAGTGCTCTGCCATCAGGCGTACAGAATGCTGTTCAGGTTGGGGGAACTGCAGCTGTATCAACACGGTTGGAGGTGGGCCACTTAATCTTTGAAAAGTCACGTTGCAAAAAGCTGGAACTCTCCGACATACAGGCCCACACCCTGATCATCAGGGGAAACGCATCGGACGGCCAATCAATAGCACCTAGTCCAGGTACGTCCCGAATGAGGGCTATCGGTGGAGGACATCATCAGGCCGAGGAGATGATCCATAGCGGAGGTACCTTTGACAGGATATGGATACAAGCCCCGACTAGTGGCGTGAACGGTAAGGTAGATAAATTGACCCTAAATAATTTATTTACTAAGGGCGGCCCGTGTGTGCTATCAAGAATGAATATAGGAACATTAGAAGTTTTGCTTAACGAAGTTGGTGCTGGGAACGGCTTTGCGACTAAAGAATTCACCGTCGCAACAAACGTTACAGCGGCTGTCATAACAGTAGAAGATAATGTTGAGGTATCGATCTCAGAACCAGCAACACAGTAGTAATAAATTAAGGTTTAAACCGTAATTAGGACGTTATATCAATGGATAATAGAGAGATGACAGCTGAACAAGCAATGACGGTGGTTAAGGAGAACGGGTACTCGTTGATCCTGAAGGATCGGGACTTCCACATTGATCCACCAGATGGGTTTGACAAGCTCAAACAGGTGCTTCCATCTCTTAAGAACGAGATGCTCTCGGCTTTGGCTTTAATGGATAGCATCATCACTTGGGCTGACAATGACAGTAAGAAGTGGCAGTCACTACTTAAGCTAGTCAAGGATAATTGGGAACCTACCCTTGCAGATACTCCTAGGGGAGCCTTGATTGATTGGACAGGCAATAGGGTGTCGTATAGCAGAGGGCTACAGCACGCCCATACCGCAGACATATCGTTCTATAGCAGGGTCGTTGATAGGATCGAGAGAAGAGTTCCAGAGGCATTGGTTCAGGAGAAGAAGACGGCAGCACGGTTGCGAAAGAAGATCGATAGGAGATAAATTATGGATAATCGAGAGAAGGTATTGATCTTGATGAGGCATCTGGAGCGGTCAATGATGGATGGAGATTACTGTCGCCGCCTATTGGCAGAACTAGAGTTACCCACGGATCAGGTAACGTGGGGTAAAATAGGAGATAAAAAATGGGCAAGATTAGACCTCAGATCCTCGTAGCCATCATCATACTTGGGGCTGTATCATTGACTGGATTGATCGCCGCCGTCAAGACAGGTGAAGGTGAAATTTTTGTGGGCATATCAGGAATGTCGGTAACCGGCGTGGTAGCTCTCGCGAAAGATCTGATCACAGGCGACGCTGGGTAATGTGAGGTGGGCCTATCATGGGAGTTTCAGATTAGGTTGATGCTCGCTAGCATTGGTCTGCTGGTACTAGGTGTATTGATTGCTATTGGAAGGAAAATGTATCTGTGGATTCAATGATGACTAGTTTAGGTAGGAGTAGTCATCATCACATAGACACCTTTTTTTCAAAACACGTCCCCAGTTCCCGTGGCTATAAACTGTAGCATCACAGTAGGTGTAGTGATGGTCGCAGGTAAAACCGCTTCCATCGTGGCATCGACTACACATCTCAGACTCGCCAATAGGTGGAAATCCACAGCATCCTGAGAGGAACTCGCAGTCAACGTGTTCATGCTTACCGTCACTGTTAACGGAGTACGGAACATCGTTGTCTACTGTCATTAAATAGTTCCTTTCTTTAGCGATTAATAAAATGTATCTGTGGATTCAATAGTCAGGTCTACACTGGCGTAATTCTCAGCGTTGTAATGTTTGCATTGGATAGCAACGCCCCATATCCAGGTTCCGGGCCTACGGCTGTTGGGCCTACCAATCAACTGGCTAGGACAGTCCCCACTGCCACAAGAAATACAGCGGTACTGCAGTGGGTTGATCACTGGAGTATTCATAGTACGCCGCCCATGTTTAACCGATAATCCGAGTCTTTCAGGGTACATACCGTGCTTAGCCTAGCGTCGGCCAGCCTACTGGCTAGCCGTGGCGGTAGTTGATCTTTGAACAGATTGGTTGAGATCATGGTCCTCGCCCAGGATGAGTTTTGCCATCGGTCATCAATTAGTTTATCGAGGATCGAGCGGCCCCAATCGGTTGCGGCAGAGAGACCGAGATCATCAATGAATAACCACGGTACGTTGGAGAGATCGTTGAGGGTCTCGTCTAAATTTCCCGTTTGGATATGTCGCCTCAGTTCAGAGAGCATATTAGCCTCACTCGTATAAATGAATGTTGCTCCTACTCTCTGAAGAATCCTAGCAGCAGATAGAGATAGGTGGCTTTTCCCTACCCCAGGCGCACCCGCCAATACTAATAGTGGCGGCCCTTTTTTTTGTGTCCAGAGCTTGGTGGCTCTGTGTGCGTGGCGTACAGATGGCGTCCTGCCGTGGAGTTTAAATCCCGTAAATGAACTGGTCGTGTCTGGTAGGGAACTAGATAGCACCCGTAGAGGGGCGACATCAAACAGGCTATTAACCTCCTCAATGTAGGCTCGTCTGCTATCCTGCTGCTCGGATGCCGTTTTGATAAACCCACGCAGAATGAGCGACGCTATCTCATGTGCAATCGCTGGGTCTTCCTGATACATTTTCTCAACTAATTCTGTGAACGAGAGAGATTGGATATTATGCTCTTCACACCATTCGGGTTGGTATTTACGCAATAGGTACTCCCTGACTATCTCAGTTGCCCTAGACGCTATTCCCTGCATGTCTACCACCCCTCCTTCATATCCCATTGCTGTGTATTGTTAGCCTCAACTCTGGTGGAGGACGATGCCCAACCTGGGCTGCGGCTCTGTCGACTATAGCGCATAGCATTAGATAGCCAATTTAGAAATGTGCGTCGTAGGAATTTTCGCTGTCTCCCCTTTGGTTCTCGCAGCCAACTGATAAATTTGTGTGTTTCCTCTGTGATATTTAGGCTAGGGTAGCCAGTTTCCACATGCCCGATGAATGCCTCGTCCTCATCCGCCGGTCTCCACCTAGGATCTGACCTGAGTAGCTCCAGCCAATTATTGTTAGCTGTCATGCTAGTCCTCATACTCGGAGCCGTATTCTTCTGCACGGGCCTCTAATAATTTAGCCTCAGACCACTCCCAATAACAAGTTTCGCATAGTCCATAGTACAGAGCACCGCCTTCGAATGGCCTTGACTTTATTTCCAGCGACGAGGGCTTACCCTCCAGCTGGCAGTATCTGCATCTTTCGTTCTGAAGATTCTCTCTCTGTGCTGTACTCATGTCTGTGACCTTTCTCCCAACAGTTCGCAGATGCAGTCCCTCATTCGTGAAATATATTTCTGACAACCTGGACATACGTTAGGGGCAGTCTGATGGACTAACTGATTACACGGCTCACAAAAAAAGTATTGGTTGTTTTCACATTGACTGACGTGGTTGTCCTGTTCAATTGTGCTCATATCTGAGATCCCTCGTAGTTAGAATCGAGGGTGGTTGTATCCTGTAGTGATAGAATGAATTTGTATACCTCTCGGAATCGGTCACGATACACGGGGTAGGACGTGTCCCACTCTCTGTCCTCTATTGAAATTTTGTTTTCCATGCCATCCATGAATTTCTGTGTGGCCTGGAGAGTGTTGACCCACGTTAGGTGATCCTCTCGCCGCTGGAGAGGGGCGTTGCTACTCGCAGCCCTAGCTATAGGCTGGGTAGCCGCTGCCTCTATGTTTTCTGGACTACCGAAGCCCTTCCAGTTCCACCAGTAATTGTATAGATAGGGGGTATCGCTTTCCTTGCCGGTCTTCAGTCTACCCATTTCAAGGACGACACAGTAACTTTCTCCCTGAGTCATCCTTTGAGCGTCCTGGCCAGGGACATTTGTAATACCGTATTCATACTGGCTCTCGAATTCAGGGATATCAGCCATTACCTTATATAGTTCCGAGGGGTTTCCATTCTGGTCAACGCCCTTTTTCACCAGATCAATTCTCCTGGCCGTCAGCATAAACGTCCGTCGTGTTACTGTGGTCATTCTATTCTCCTCTTCTCCAAATATTTTTCATAAAGTTTAGCAACTTTCCTATTGTGCGCGGCTGCGTCTCCTCTGTAGGACGTGGGGCGGCAGCAATGTCATCTAATAGCACTCCGAATGCTCCTGCCAATCGCAGCCGAATGGGTAGGCTGAGGGGCCTGAGCCTCGCACCTGTTTCAATACGGCTAATCGCTGACTGAGAGAGAAGGCATTTCCCTCCGAGTTGTAGCTGGCTCCATCCCCTCTGCCGTCTAAGCATCCTAATTACGTGTCCTATGTCACCATTACTCATACTCATAATGCTCCTCGTTACGCTTAGTCCGACCACACGTCAGGCATTTTCTGTCTCCAGATTCGTCTATAACTGTTGCGCCTATCTGGCAAGTCGCGCAATCCCTCACAACGAGCGTAGACGCTGTGCTGGGGTGTCTCAGTAGAGAATCGTAATAATAGTTGATCTTCATAAATTTAATTCCCTTTCAATCAGCGCAATATATCCGTTGATAATAGTCAATTTTGGGGTATTGATTCTTGCTCCTGCTAACACAACCTGCTGGGACAGCTGGGCCAATCGTATCCCTGCCTCTTGTTGCTGGGTCTGTAGTGGACTCATGCTCCGCTCCCCTCTCGTTTATTCAGGTTTAAACCTCAATTGAGTGCCGACCCTGAGATCCCTAGGCGTTTTCATATATTTTAGGCTCTGGATTGGGGAGAAAGGAGTGTGATTTGGGAACCAGATGTGGCCTTCGGTATCAGGGTCGGCGAATTATCCTGTCTCCTCTGCTCCAATTACCAGTATAATACCATACTAATCGTCCCATGTCAATATACCGTATTACCAGTTTATCGTCAAAATCGTGACTGGAATCTGTGACATATCGTCATCGGGCCTTGACATCTCCACTCCATGGGTATACTATTCCCAATTATGGCTATTGTATATAAGACCACCAGATACCTATCCTGTGACCAGTGCGGCTATGAGTGGATTTCCCTAAACGATGAACAACTCCCACGAAATTGCCCACTAACGGGCTGTAGATCACGCCGCTGGAATGGCAATGATCTACGACGTAGCCCCAGGAGACCTCGTACCCTGACTGCCTAGGAGCTGGCGATGGGAATGTCTCAGCGTAGACGCAGGTATGGTTCCAGAATTAGAATATCAGAGGCTGATCTGACGTCTGCATTTCGGCAGTTACTTGATTTATATCAATGGAAATTGAGCTATCATACTTATGATAGCCGTAGGAACGCTGCGGGATTTCCAGATTGGGTAATCATACGACCGCCTAGAGTTCTGTTCGTGGAATTGAAGTCCAGCACGGGTAGGGTCTCACCCGAACAGAAATTTTTCCATGACCAATTAGCTCAGTGTCCAGGAGTAGAGACATATATATGGCGGCCCCAGGATCGAGACGAAATGGAACGTGTCCTCTCCGACGAACATGAGCATAAGGAGCTAGGATAGTGGTAGCAACGGCAGACGAACAGGTGGCAGAGATGATTCGCAAGAAGGGCTGGAAGGTCTTAACCAGGGGGTGGCCCGATCTTCTGGTCTATAAGCCCGTAGAGCATGACGGATACGGCTCTGCTGTCAGTGGCGGCCAGGTTCTGGCTATTGAGATCAAAAGAGGGAAGGACAAATTAAGGGCAGAACAAGAGGAAATGAAAAACGTTTTTACATACAACCTGGATGTGCCGTTTTATGTAGCAAACGATGCAGACATACTAGCTATGACTCGCAAACGGGGGCGCATCGTAGTCCCGTGGGCATCCCTTAGGGATGTATTAACCAGAGTTGAGAGATTGGACGAGTACCACGATAGACTGGTTGTAGACCTAACCAGGCGCATAAACGAGATCAAGGAAGAGCTAGCTCGGATAACAGAGGTCTTCGAGGAAATACCTAAACCTGAGAAGAAGGCGAAAGTTATTCGAACACAGATAGTCCTTCCAGGGAATAGCCTTCATTCGTTCGGCAGGAGCAGCCCATTCATATAGAGGATAAAATGAAAATCATTAAGGAGGATTAACGTATATGGAAATCAAGGAAAGAGAATGGCTCACGCCGATGGAGTTTGTGGCACGTAACCGTGGCAAGCTCGGACGGAACCTGATATATAGCCAGGTTAAAAAGGGACGGCTCTTGTCAGTTCGGGTGGGGAATAAAATCATGATCGCATCCGATGCACTAGACCGACTCCTAGAATCGGAATCTAAAAACTCGTTGACACAATACTATCCACCATCTAATAATAATATAAATAATAGTATAAATTCTAAAGGTGGGGGTGGTTTTGAAAGTCAAGAAGAGTCGCAAGATGCAGTCAATAGAAATAAGTTGGGGTGAGCCTCTGGAATATCTGTTAC
>Ga0208934_1000690_pt1 | contig 14147 bp, 9 predicted proteins | sample MalvirDeepMed_s2_FD_184243 | JGI IMG/M metagenome (GOLD analysis project Ga0208934, IMG submission 184243) | Marine viral communities from the Global Malaspina Expedition - Malaspina viral metaG DeepMed_s2 (SPAdes) (version 2) | ecosystem: Environmental > Aquatic > Marine > Oceanic | place... | reverse complement strand
CGGCGGTTTCGACATCCCGAGGGGCGACACGGTGATGACGATCCAGGCGTCGTCGAACCGCGACGAGGACCTGTTCGAGAACGGCGAGGACTACGTGGTCTTTCGCGACAAGAACGTGCACCAGGCGTTCGGCAGCGGACCGCACCACTGCGCCGGCGCCCATATCGCCCGGCGCACGGTGGGCGAGATCATGATCCCGGCGCTGTTCGAGCGTTTCCCGAACATGTCGCTGCCCGATCCCGATGCCGTGAAATGGCGCGGCTTCGGGTTTCGCGGGCCGATCAACATGCCTATTACGCTGAACTGACAGGGCAGAGACGCCAAAGGGAGGACCGCATGGTCAAGGTGATTTACGTGGCCAAGGATGGCACGCGGACGGAAGTCAAGGCGCAGGTCGGCGACACGGTAATGCAGACGGCGCTCGACAACGACGTGGCGGGGATCGTCGGCGAATGCGGCGGGTCGATGATGTGCGCCACCTGTCACTGCTACGTGGACGACGCCTGGACCGACGCGACCGGCCCGCGCAAGGACGGCGAGGACGACATGCTGAACTGCGCCGCCGACGAGGTGAAGGAGACCTCGCGCCTGTCCTGCCAGATCCAGCTGACGCCGGAGCTGAACGGCCTCGTTGTGCATCTGCCCGAAGACCAGGTCTGAGCCATGGCAGGCATCGTGATCGTCGGCGCCGGGCAGGGCGGGTTGCAGGCCGCGATCAGCCTGCGGCAAGAAGGCTATGAAGGCACGATCACGCTGATCGGGGCAGAGGACGGGCTGCCGTATCAGCGCCCGCCGCTCTCCAAGGCTTATCTCAAGTCAGGCGATGCCGATGCCCTGCGTCTGCGTCCCGAGACGTTTTTCGAGAAAAGCGACATCACCCTGCGCAGCGGGCTCTGGGTCGACCGGATCGACCGGGCGGGGCGCACGGTCCATGCAGGGGCCGAGGTCTTTGCCTACGATCACCTGATCCTCGCCACCGGCACCCGCAACCTGCGCCCGCCCATCGACGGCGTCGAACGGGCGTTGGATCTGCGCACGCTCGACGATGCGAAGAAGCTGCGCGAGGTCCTGGCCACGCCGCAGCGCTGCGCGGTCATCGGCGGCGGGTTCATCGGGCTTGAGTTCGCCGCGGTCGCGCGCGGGCTGGGCCACGAGGTCGCGGTGGCCGAGGCGGCGGACCGGCTGATGGCGCGGGTCGTGTCACCCGAGATGTCGCAGCGGTTCCTGGACCTGCACCATGGGCTGGGCACGGCGGTGCATCTGGGGGCTGCGGCGCAGGGGGTGACCCGCGACGCCATGCATCTGGCGGACGGCAGCGAGGTGGCGGCGGACGTGGTGCTTTTGGCCGCCGGCGTGCGCCCCAACACCGAGCTTGCAGCCGAGGCGGGGCTGGCGGTGGACAACGGCGTGGTGGTCGATGCGCAGCTGCTGACGGGCGATCCGGCGATCTCGGCGCTCGGGGATTGCGCGGTCTTTCCCGACCCTGCGACAGGCCGTGCCGTGCGGCTGGAATCGGTGCAGGCGGCGACGGATCACGCCCGGCTCATTGCCCGGCGGCTGGTCAAGGGAGACAGCGATGGCTACGGCGCCGTGCCCTGGTTCTGGTCCGACCAGGCCGACTGGAAACTGCAGATCGCGGGGCTCTCGGCACCCGGGGACGACACCGCCGTGCGCGCCGACGGAGCCGTTTTCCGCTTTGCCGGGGACCGGCTGTCCTCGGTCGAGACGATCAACAACGCCAAGACCCACATGCAGACGCGCAAGCGGCTGGGGCAGGGACCGGTAAGCCGCGCGGCGCTTAAGGCGGCGGATCTGGATATCGCCGCGGTCTGAACGCGGTCGGAGTTCCCGCAAGGGGGCATGGGCCGCCCGGCAACCAGGTATCGAACGCGTTTCCCGCTCCGGTTGAAAGTCTGGACGCAGAACGGGCGGTGTGCTACCGAAGTTCTGTTAACGATCTTTTGTTTCGGATCATTTTTCAGCAATAAACTTTAAGAACGGGACGGTATTACCATGTTCGACGAGGATTTCGCCGCGAAAATTTCCTTTGCATCTCAGGAAGCTGCCGACAGGATCACCACCGCCATCGCCGAACGTCCGGAGCTTTTCGCCGAGGTCTTCGGGACCCGCGCCGCCCTTGAGTCCGTTCTGGGCAGCTGGGCCGTCTCGGGTGTGCCGACCCATGGCATCGACGTGGTTCCGGCCAGCCGTCTGCCGGGGGCCGATGCGGGCTACAGCGCCGATCTCGATGTGATCTACCTCTCGGACGCGATGGTTGCCGGGGCGTCGATGGAGCGGCTGGTGGACGTGCTGATCGAAGAGCTGGGCCACCGGCTGGACGCGGCCCTGGGCGGTGACGGTCCGGGCGATGAAGGCGAGGCGCTGGCGGTGGCGCTGCGCGGCGAACCGGTGCCGCAGACCGAGGACGACGGCGGCGTGCTGGTGTTGTCCGGCGGCGGAGACACGGCGATCGAGCAGACCACCAGCGTGTCCGACAGCGGCGGCTTCGAAGGCAGTTCCCAGACGCTTCAGCTCGAATCGACCAACGGCAGCGAAATCAGCTATTCCTATACCCATTTCACCATCCCTGACCGGTTCATCATCCGTTACGAGGGGCGCAACATCGTCGACACCGGCTTCACCGGCGGATCGCGCAGCGGCACGGTGCAGCTGCCCGCGGGCACGGCCGACACGGTACAGGTGATCGTCGCCACCGACGACGCGGGCACGGCCTGGAATTATTCCGTGACCGCAGAGCCGATCGAATGCGACGACGTCCGGCCCTGGACGATCACCGCCGATCAGGAGTTCGAACACAACGACGACACGGACAAGTGCGAGACGACCGGCGACGTGCGCGTCGGGCGGATCGACGGCGCGACGACCCTGATCACGGCGCGCAGCACCAGCAAGGCGGCCTACGACCAGGATGTGCTCGAGGTGAAGGGCGGCCAGGTCTTTTCCGGCATCGGCGGCGTCAGCGAGCGTCTCTTCACCGCGGATTTCAACCTCAACCTCAACAACGGCATCGCGTCGCTCTCGAACGTGACCAAGGGCGATTTCAAGCTCGCGGGCACCGAGATCGAATTCAAGGGCATGGCGATCCTGAGCGACAAGCTGGCCTTCGACGCGCGGTTCATCATGCCGGACCCGGCCAGCGGCCTGATCATCGAGACGGTGGATTTCTTCAGCCAGGCGATCCGCATCACCGACAACGGCGCGGCGCCGGTGCTGGGCTTCCGCATCGCACCTCCGGGGTCGCAGGAATTCAAGCTGGGCGGCTTCATCGACGTCAAGGCGTCGAACATGGCGATCGAGTACCGCGCCGGTGAGGACGCGTTCCGGTTCCAGGCCAAGCTGGAATTCACCAACACCAACTTTGCCAAGGGCAGCACCGGCATCAGCAAGGTCGAGGCCGACCTGAGCGGGATGAACTACATCCAGGTGAACACCGATGGCGACGTCGACGTGATCGGCGTGCTCAAGGCCGCCGGGAACGTGCCGCTGTTCGGCGGCTGGTCGATCCAGGGGCTGGAGTTCAACATCAACACCACCACCCGCGAAGTCGGCGGCGCCGGCACGCTGGGGACGCCTTTCGGCGTCAAGTTCGGAGAGGGTGCCACCGCGCGGGCCGAGGTGGAATTCGTCTACGATCCCTTCGAGCTCGACAAGATCGGGCTGATCCTCGACAACCTCAACAAGCCGATCCCGGCGTATCCTGCGTTCTTCTTCCAGCGCATCGGCGGGTCGGTGGACAACTTCGCGCCCTCGAACAACAAGGATGTGGAGGGCAACTTCACCATCGGCGCCTCGCTCGGGCCGCAGATCGCCGGCACGTCGCTGGCCAAGGCCACCTTCGACGCCAAGGTGACGTCGAAGTTCTTCCAGGGCCAGATGACCACCGACATCCTGACCGCCAACTTCACCATCGACGCCGGGCTCTTCGACGTCGATCTGGGGGTGTTCACCCTGGTCAAGGACGTGTCCACCGCCAAGCTCGACTGGAACAAGGGCGAGCTGTCCTTTACCGGCACCACCAACGTGCTCGACGGCTTCTTCGTCACCACCGGCAGCTTCAAGGCCAACGCGGATTTCGACTTCTCCATGGCGCGCTCGGGCCAGCTGTCGCTGCCGAATTTCGTGCCGGTCTACGGGGGCGCCAAGATCGCCAATTCGAACCTCGCGATCAACTACACCAACAACGGCACCTCGTCGGATGACTATGCCGCGGGCTGGGGTCAGTACACCGTCAACACGCCCTGGGACAGCTACAACATCACCCTGGGTCTGCGGATCAATTTCGACGGCTCCATCGCCCGGATCGGCGCCAACAACATCCCGACAACCTCGTCCTGGTTCATCGAGGACGGGCAGGAGTTCGTGATCCTCTCGGCGATCTGGGAGAACGCCGACAGCGACGTCGCGGTGCGGGTGATCAAGCCGGACGGCACGATCATCGAAGAAGCGGATTTCGCCGCCAACCAGATCATGGTGATCGACGAGTTCTCGGGCAACAACAGCCGCAGCGTGATCATCGACGCGCCCGAGGAGGGCACCTGGGACCTCGAGATCGTCGACACCACCGGCCTGGGCAACGTCCAGTACGAGGCCACCGGCGCCGTTGAAGTGCCGGAATTCGACTTCACCGGCACGCCGCAGGTCAATGCCGACGGCACCGTCACCTTCGCCTTCGATGCCAGCACCACGACGCCCGTGACCAACGTCAGCTTTTTCTACGACGACGACCTGACCGAGATGGACGGCCTTCTGGCCGGCACTCAGGTTCTGGCGGATGGATCGGGCGAGTTCACCTGGGATGCCAACACCGTCGTGCCGGGGAGCTATTTCCTTTACGCCATGGTGGATGACGGGCAGGGGCCCATCGTCTTTGCCGAAACTGCCACGGCGGTGGATGTCGGCGCCGAGGCGGACCTTTCGGTCACCATCGAAGCCTCGGCCCCCGAGGTGCAGGCGGGCGACCAGGTCACGCTGACCATCGTGGTCACCAACACCTCGACCGACACGACCGCCACCGTCACGCGGGCGCTTCTGAACGTCGATGCCGGGGTCACCGCGACCGGCGGTTCAGAACCGCTCAACCCGTCCGACGTGGCCCAGTACGAGATCGACGTCGGCGACCTGGCCCCGGGCGAAGAACGGACCATCACCGTGGATACGACCGTCGGCGGCGGCGCTGCGCCGGGCGACCAGTTCGCCGCGGATGTCTACGTGCTGTCGGACACCTACGACCCCGAAACCGTGAACGACGGCGCAGCAACGCAGGTCATCGTGCCGAACGCGCCGGTGTCGGGCATCATCGACCTGTCGGTCGACAGCAAGATCGACGAAGCGTCGAACCTGACCATCAACACGCCTTTCACCTACACGGTGACGGTCAGCAACAACGGCACCACCGATGCCACCAACGTGGTGCTCGAAGAGGCGGTGCAGGGCCTGACCAACCTCTCGGCCACGCCCACCAACGGGTTCTTCAGCGGCGGCGCCTACCGGATCCAGCTGGGGACCATTGCCGCGGGCGCCAGCATCGACGTGGAGATCACGGCGACCCCGGCCTCGGCGGGCCTGCTGCTGACCACCTCGCGCATCTCTGCCGACGGGTTCGACCAGGGCATCGCGGACAACGAGGAGATCAACGTCGGCACGGTGCAGGGCGCCACGCCCGACGAGGCCGACCTGTCGGTCGCATTGCGTGACGCGACGGTGACCGCGGGCACGACCAACGTGCTCGAGGTCGATATCACCAACGACGGGCCGGGGGTCGCCTCGGACGTTCAGGTGCAGCTCTCGCTGCCTGCGGGCGCCACCGTGGACAGCAGTTCCGCCGTGCAGGGCAGCTATGACGCCACCACGGGCATCTGGTCGCTGGGCAACCTGCGCGACAACCTGACCCGGACGCTGAGCCTGACCATCGCGGGCCTCGGCGGGCAGGAGATCACCGCCGAGGTGGTCGCGGTGTCCGAGACCGACCCGGATTCGACGCCGGGCGATGGCGAGGGCGACGATTTCGCCACCATCGACGGTCTCTTCGGCGGGCTTTCGGGCCTGATCGAGGGCACCGAGGACGACGACGTTCTGACGGCCGTCGGCACCGACGACACGATCAACGCAGGTGACGGCGACGACATCCTCCGGCCCGGAGGCGGCATCGACGAAATGACCGGCGGGCCGGGCCAGGACCAGTTCGTCGGGCGGCCGCAGGACCTGAACGGCGACACGATCCAGGACCTCACGCCGAACGACACTCTGGTGGTCGAAGGCGTGACCTTCGGCGCCGATGACGTGACGCTGGTCGACGGCCCGCCGCCCGCCATCGAGATCGACACCGACGGCGACGGTACCTCGGACACGACGATCCTGCTGGGCAGCGCGCCTGACGGGCCGGGCGGCTTCCTCGCCTGGCAGCGCGGTTCGGACACGCGGCTGAGCTTCCAGGAACGGCTGGCCGATATCGGCGAGGCCAGGGCGCTGGCCGCCGAAGACGTCAACGGCATCGCCAACCAGGATCTGCTGACCGGCGACGGCACGGCGAGTTTCGAGGCGACCATCGACGCCCGCGCCGCGGCGGCCTTCGACAACGTGCTGGGCGTCTACGAGGTCGATGCCTCCGGCAACATCTCGGACGTCCGGATCCTTGCCAACGACGCCAGTGCCACCACCGGTGCTCTGGCGATCGGCGGGGTCGAGGCGGGGAACACCCTGGGCTTCTTCATCATCCAGGACGGTGCCGACATCGCCGAGGATCTGCTGCCCACCGACACGCTGATCTTCGTCGACGACACCGGGGCGGCGGCCAATGCCGATGCCGGCGCGCCGATCATCCTCAACGTGAACGGCACCGCGGTGGATGCGCCGGTGTTCCACAGCTACGCGGAAGAGCTCAACGCCGACGGTGTGCAGCACGCGATCTCGGGTCTGTCGGAGGATGGCAGCGCGCTGATCATCGGCTTCGAGGATCTTGTCGGCGGCGGCGACCGGGACTATCAGGACGTGCTCTTCAGCATCGAGATCCTGTGAGCGCCCGCCCGTGAACCTGCCCGCCGCCATCGCCCTCGCCGTCATCGCGGCGGGGGTGGTCTTTGTCGTGGCGGTGCGGCTGCGCGCGCGGAGCACGGCCCGCGTCACGGTCGACGTGCCCGGCGGCCCCTATGCCCCCGGCGACGTGGTGCCTGGGCGTCTGACGATCGAGGCGCTGCGTCCCTGCCAGGTGGACCTGGCGCGCGTCACCCTGACCTGTTTCAGCACCGATCCCCGCGACGCCGCGCGGCCCGCGACCCAGAACTGGAAATTCCGCCGCAGCGCCGATCTTCAGCTGAACCGGACTCTTGCCAAGGGCGAAGCAGCGGGCTGGGACCTTGCGCTGGAGATGCCCGCACCGGGCGAGGTGTCGGATGCCATCCTCGAACCCGGTCCGGGCGTGCGGTACAGACCGCATTGGGCGCTGAACGCCGAGGTCACCGTGAACGGTCTGACCCTCACCGCCGGAGAGACGGTGCGCACCCGCGCGCTTTAGCCGAGCGCTGACGGATCAGAACGGAATTTCGTCGTCGATATCGCGTGACGGCGCCCGTGCGGGACCCGATCCGCCGCCGGAATACCCGCCGTCGCGGCTGTCGTCATAACCGCCCGATGCGCCGCCGTAGGACCCACCGCCGCCACCATAGGAGCCACCACCGCCGCCGCCGTCGCCACGGCCATCCAGCATGGTCAGCTCGGACCGGTAGGGCCGCAGCACGACTTCGGTCGAATAGCGGTCGTTGCCGGACTGGTCCTGCCACTTGCGGGTTTCCAGCTGCCCCTCGATATAGACCTTGGAGCCCTTCTTCAGGTACTGCTCGGCCACCCGCGCCAGAGGCTCCGAAAAGATCGCGACCGAATGCCATTCGGTGCGTTCGCGCCGTTCGCCGGTGTTGCGGTCCTTCCAGGTTTCGGACGTCGCCAGGCGCAGGTTGCACACCTTGCCGCCGTTCTGGAACGTGCGGGTTTCCGGATCGGCGCCCAGATTGCCGATCAGGATGACCTTGTTGACGGAGCCTGCCATGGGGACCTCTTTCGAATCTATCAGTCTCGGTTCATCGGACCCTACACCACAGCTACAGGGTTAATAAATGCTTCATGGCCGTCCGGGGTAGGCGAATCCGCTCAATCCTGTATAGTTCCGCGGACTGAGGGAAGTGACGGTGTAACAATGCGGAAAACGCGTGTGCTTTGGGCGGCAGGGGCCGTCGCAATCGGACTGTCCATGGCCGGAACGGCCTTTGCGGATGTCCTGTCGAGCCAGAACCGGGTCAGGCTCTTTTCCTCCCAGACCAAGGTGCTCGATACCCGCGCGGCGCAGCAATACAACAACTCCGTCCGCCTGCAGCCGCCCAAGGTGGTCACGCCGACGAAATGGGGCACGCCCGAGGATGGGACATCGCCGGCCTACCGCGGCCGCTACAAGGGCATCTACGCCACCATGGCCCGCGCTGCCGCGCGCCAGCACGGCATTCCCGAAGACCTGTTCCTGCGCCTGGTGCAGCAGGAATCCGGCTGGAATCCCTCGGCCAAGTCCCACAAGGGCGCCTTGGGCCTCGCCCAGCTGATGCCCGCCACCGCGCGCACGCTCGGCGTCGATCCCAAGGATCCGCAGCAGAATCTCGAAGGCGGCGCGCGCTACCTCAAACTGCAATACCAGCGGTTCAGGTCGTGGCCCCTGGCGCTGGCGGCCTACAACGCGGGCCCCGGTGCGGTGGAAAAGCACGGCGGCATCCCGCCTTACCGCGAGACCAAGAACTACGTGAAGGTAATCTGGGGCGGCTGATCGCACGCTCTGCATTCACACCCTGAAGTTGGCACCGCGCCAGCGAAGATTGGGAAATGCAGGTCGCTGCCGCCGGCGTCCTGCCCGACCGTGAGACAGGAAATCCGCGCCGCGCATTTGCTCCCATCGCGCCCGCGTCCCCCCTTCTTCGGTTTTCAATAACCCTCGGAGAGCGCGAGAGGCTGGCCTCTCGCATCGCCCGGCACGGGCGATCCACCTTCACTCGGCCGCATCGTGCAGCACGCGCGATCCCCCCGTCACTCGGCGGCGATCTCTATCACCGGCTCCATCTCGGCGAATTTCGCGTCCGAGAGGTGGCACTTGATCTGATGACCGTCGGCCATCCTGCGCACCGGCGGCACCTCCGTCTCGCAAAGGTTTCCGGGGACCTGCGATTTCCACCGGCAACGGGTCTGGAACGGGCAGCCCGGCGGCGGGTTCATCGCCGATGGGATGTCGCCCTCGAGCACGATATGCTTCTTCTTCACCCGCGTGTCGGCGATCGGCACCGCAGACAGCAGCGCCTCGGTGTAAGGATGATACGGCGGCGAGAAGACCTGGTCGGTGGTGCCCAGTTCGACCACGTGACCGAGATACATGACCATCACCCGGTCGCTGAGATAGCGCACGATGGACAGGTCGTGGGAGATGAAGAGCAGCGTCGTCTTCTTTTCGCGCTGGATCTCCATCAGCAGGTCGGTCACGGCGGCCTGCACGCTGACGTCGAGCGCCGACACCGGCTCGTCCGCGACCACGATCCGCGCATCCCCGGCAAAGGCCCGGGCGATGCCGACGCGCTGTTTCTGCCCTCCGGACAGCTGGCGCGGCATCCGGTCGGCGAAGGCGCGCGGCAGCTTCACCAGGTCCAGCAGCTGCAGCATCCGCTCGCGGCGGTCCGCCTCGGTCTTGCCGATGCCGAAGATCTCCAGCGCCCGGATGATCTGCCGGCCCACGGTCATCGACGGGTTCAGCGTGTCGAAGGGGTTCTGGAACACCATCTGCACGTCCGCGATGGTCTTGGTGTCACGGCGTTCGATGGGCGTGGATTCGATGTTGCGGTTGTCGAGCAGGATCTGCCCCTCGGTGGCGGTCTCGAGCCCCATGAGCACCTTGGCGAAGGTCGACTTGCCGCAGCCGGATTCGCCGACGATGGCCAGCGTCTCGCTTTCCCGCGCCTCGAAGCTCAGGGTTTCGTTGGCCTTGACCACCTTGGTTTCACCGGATTTGCCGAAGAGCGCATTGGCGCTGACCTCGTAGTATTTCTTGAGGTCCTCCATCTTCAGCACCACGTCGCCGATCATGCCCTTGTCCTTGGTGATCGCGGCGGCCAGCGGCGCGTTCCAGTCGATCTCCTCGAAGCGCAGACAGCGGGTTTCGTGCCGGTCGTTGCCCTTCACGGGCCGCATGCGGATGGTGCCCTGATCACACCGCCCGGCTTCGAAATAGTCGCAGCGCGGGCCGAAGTTGCAGCCCGGCGGGCGTTCGTGGGGCAGGGGGAAGTTGCCCGGGATCGCCACCAGCGGCCGGCTGTTCTTGTCAGCCCCCGGCAGGGGGATCGAGCGGAAGAGCGCCTGCGTATAGGGGTGCTGCATCTCGTCGAACACATCGGCGATGGAGCCGCGTTCGACCGCCTCGCCGGAATACATCACGCAGAGCCGGTCGCAGGTTTCGAGCACCAGCCCGAGGTTGTGGCTGATGAACAGCATCGAGGTGCCGTACTTGCGGCCCAGGTCCTTCACCAGGTCGACGATCGACGCCTCCACCGTCACGTCGAGCGCCGTGGTCGGCTCATCCAGGATCAGCAGCGCCGGTTCGGACATCAGCGCCATGGCGATGACGATTCGCTGCTGCTGGCCGCCCGACAGCTGGTGCGGATAGGCATCGAGGATGCGCTTAGGGTCCGGCAGCTTCACATCCGTCACCACCTGCAGCGCGCGGTCGTAGGCCTCTTTCTCCGACGCACCCTGGTGAATCATCGGCACTTCCATCAGCTGCTTGCCGATCTTCATCGCCGGGTTCAGCGAGGCCATGGGTTCCTGGTAGATCATCGCGATCTCGGAGCCGCGGATCTTGCGCAACTCCTCGGCGCTCATCTGCCCGAGGTCGCGGCCCTTGAACTTGATCGTACCGCCGGTGATGCGGCCGTTTTTCCCGAGGTCCTGCATCACCCCCAGCGCCACGGTCGACTTGCCGCAGCCGGATTCGCCGACCAGCCCCACCGCCTCGCCGGGCATGACCTTGACCGAGAAATCCATGACCGCCGGAATTTCCCGAAGCCGCGTGAAGAACGAGATCGAAAGCACGTCGATTTCGAGGATCGGCCCGTCGTAAATGTCTTTCATCTCTTGTGTCTCCCTCGCAATCGGAGTGCAGCCCACCTGCTTCATCTTGCCAATAAACCTCCGGGGGTCCGGGGGCTGGCCCCCGGTCCGGCGTCACCACTCTCAGTCCTTCAAAGACTCCTCGCGCAACCCGTCCGCCAGCAGGTTCAAGCCAAGGACGAGGCTCAGCAGCGACAGGGCGGGCACGATGGCCGGGTGCAGGTAGATCGACAAGAGCCGCCGCCCGTCGTTGATCGTGGTGCCCCAGTCGGGGCTTTCCGGCGGCAGGCCAAGGCCGAAGAAACCCAGCGTGCCCAGCAGGATCGTGGTGTAACCGATGCGCAGGCAGAAATCGACGATCAGCGGCCCGCGGGCGTTGGGCAGGATCTCCCACAGCATGATGTACCAGGGGCCTTCGCCGCGGGTCTGGGCGGCGGCGACATAGTCGCGTGTCTTGATGTCCATGGTCAGGCCCCGGACGATACGGAACACCGTGGGCGAGTTTACGAAGACCACCGAGACGAAGACCACGAGGATGCCGCCCGGCACGTCGAAGAGGTCGAGGAAACCAGGGATCACCTGGACCTTGGACCCGACCTCGGAAATCAGCGACAGGTAGAGCCAGCCCAGCACCCCCAGCACCACGATCAGGAGCGGCGTGCGCAGGGCGGGCTGGGTGTGATAGCGCGAATTGAGCAGGATCGCGACGAAGATCAGCGGGAAAACGAAGAGGAAGGTCGCCATGTAGTTGGGGATGCCGGTGGCGATGATCTCGGGTGTCACCAGCAGGTAGAACAGCAGGATCACCGGGAAGGCGAGGATGAGGTTCGCCAGGAACGACAGAGCCGTGTCGAGTTTGCCGCCGTAGAAACCGGCGGGCAGGCCCAGGGTGATGCCCACCATGAAGGCGAAGAGCGTCGCCAGAGGGGCGATCTGCACCACCACCCAGGCGCCCTTGACCATGCGGCTGAACACGTCCCGCGCCAGGTTGTCGCCGCCCAGCAGGTAATAGGGATAGACGCCGTCGTCCGCGCCCATGACCGGCGTGCCCGGCGCCTTGTTCTTCATCACAGAGATCTGGTTCAGCGCGTCGTGGGTCACCACCATGTCCATGGCGCCGAAGATGCCGGTGAAGACCCAGAACATCACCAGCGCGAAACCGATCATGCCGATGGTGGAATCGAAGAGCTTGCCGTAAAGGCCCAAATTGCGTTTGAACCAGATCGACACGGCGAACACCACCACGAGCGCGATCCAGACCGGCGTGAATTGCACGAAGATGCGGCCCAGAATTTCAGCCCAGCTTAGCGGTTCCATGGCAAAGCTCCTCAGGACACGGAAATTCGGGGATTGAGATAGACATAGCCGATGTCGGATATGAGCTGCGTCACCAGCACGACGAAGACCGACACGACCGAGACGCCCAGCAGCAGCTCGATGTCGTTGTTGCCCGCGGCCTGCACCAGGGTCCAGCCGAAGCCCTTGTAGTTGAAGAGCGTCTCGACGATCACGACGCCGTTCAGCAGCCAGGGGAATTGCAGCATGATCACCGTGAAGGGCGCGATCAGCGCGTTACGCAGCGCGTGTTTCATCACGATATTGGGGAAGGACACGCCTTTGAGCCGCGCGGTGCGTATGTATTGCGCGGTCATCACCTCGGCCATACTGGCGCGGGTCATCCGGGCGATGTAGCCCATGCCGTAAAGCGCGATGGTCAGCACCGGCAGGAAGAAATTCTCGAAGGTCGCGTTCTCCATGGCGCTGGTGGCCGTGCCCTTGAACCACTTGAGACCCACGGCGCTCGAGGAAAAGACCGCGATCAGGATCACGCCCGAGACGTATTCCGGCGTCGCCGTGGTGGTGATCGCGACCGTGGACAGCGCCCGGTCGGTGCGCGAACCTTCGCGCATCCCGGCAAGCACGCCCAGAAGCAGGGCCGAGGGCACCATCAGCACCATGACCCAGAACATCAGCTTGCCGGTTAGCGCCAGCCGCGTGGCGACGATGCTGCCGACACCGTCCTTGAAGACGGTCGAAAAGCCCCAGTTGCCCTGCAGGATGCCGCAGAAGGTGGTGGCGGTTTCGGCGGGCGCGCCGGGTGCGGCGCAGCGCGCGCGGGTCTCGCCGTCGGTGCCGGTGATGACCCAGCCCGGCGCCACGCCAAGCCACTGGGCGTATTTCAGCGGAGTCGATTGCAGATAGCCGCGATTGCCCAGGTAGGTTTCCACCTGTGCGTCGGTCATGCGGAAATTGCCCTGGCTTTTCGCCAGCTTTTCCAGGTTCGGGTAGAGGTTCGTCAGAAAGAAGACGATGTAGGTCAGCGCCAGCGCGGTGAGGATCATCACCCACAGCCGCCTCAGAATGAACAGTCCCATGTCGTCTTGTTCCTCTCCGGTTCGGCCGGGGCACGGTCCCGGTCGGTGTCCCTAGAGTGTGTCCTGCCGGACGCCATGCGCCGAAGGCCGCCGCACGCGCGGCCTCCGGCGGTGTCGTGTCGGGTCAGGCGGCGAGGCCCAGCTTGTAGACGTGGATTTCAAAGCTCGGGTGCATCTCTGCCCCGACCACGCCGGGCTTGTAGTGCCGGTAGAGCGAGCGCCAGTAGGGCTGGATGATCACCGCGTCGTCCTGCAGGATCTGTTCGATCTCGGCCATCACCTCGCGGCGGGCGTCGGCATCCGCGATGGACATGGCGGCGTTGAGTTTCGAATCGAACTCGGGGTTGGCATAGCCCGCCTCGTTCCAGGCCTCGCCCGACCGGTAGGCCAGCGCCAGAACCTGCACGCCGAGCGGGCGGTGGTTCCATTCGGTGATCGACAGCGGGTACTTGGCCCAGTCGTTCCAGAAGGTCGAGCCGGGCAGCACGGTGCGCCGCACGTTGATGCCCGCATCGCGCATCATCGCCGCCGCCGCATCGCCGGTGTTCTTGGTGAAGCCGTCGTCCAGCGTGATCAGCTCGTGTTCGAAATCGGCCATCCCGGCCTCTTCGAGCATCGCAACCGAGCCGG
>Ga0208934_1000677_pt1 | contig 14454 bp, 14 predicted proteins | sample MalvirDeepMed_s2_FD_184243 | JGI IMG/M metagenome (GOLD analysis project Ga0208934, IMG submission 184243) | Marine viral communities from the Global Malaspina Expedition - Malaspina viral metaG DeepMed_s2 (SPAdes) (version 2) | ecosystem: Environmental > Aquatic > Marine > Oceanic | place... | reverse complement strand
GCCCCAGCTGGGCCTTTAGCTTCCGCAGACGCCTGTGACCGGAGACGCCCATGACCCCGAGACGCCCCCAGCCCGCCCGCGCCCACGCCCGACAGATGCCCGACCTTCGTCCCTGGCTGTGGCGCATGGCCCTGACAGGCGGCGTGATCCTGGCGGGCGCTGCGCAGGTCTTCGCCCAAGGTGCCGAACCGGCGAAGGCCGAGGGAGAGATCATCACGTCGCACGCGTTCTCGGATCTGGGTGCAATCAAGTACGGCCCGGATTTCGAGCAGCTCGACTATGTCAACGTGGATGCGCCGAGCGGCGGCGAATATTCCATCTGGGGCCGCGGGTCGTTCGACAGCATGAACCCCTATTCGCGTCGTGGCCGGTCGCCTGCTCTGTCGACGATCCCCTACGAGCGTCTGATGACCTCGACCGCGGATGACGCATATGCGTCCTACTGCCTTCTTTGCACGACCATCGAATACCCCGAAAGCATGGACTGGGTGATCTTCAACCTGCGCGAGGATGTCACGTTCTCGGACGGGTCGCCCATGACGGCCGAGGATGTCGCGTTCACCTACGACCTGTTCATGGAAGAAGGCTTTCCCTCGTTCCGGATCGCGGTGAAGCGCATGATCCCCGAGGTCGAGGTGCTGGGCCCCCATCGCATCAAGTTCCACTTCAGCCCCGACGTGCCCCGCAAGGGCCTGATCAGCCAGGCCGGTGCGTCCATCGTGTTCCAAAAGAAGTGGTTTGAGGAAACGGGTGCCAGCCTGGACGAAAGCCGCCTGACCCAATCGCCAGGCACCGGCCCCTACATGATTTCCGAGGTAGATGCCCCCCGGCGCATCGTCGCCAGCCGCAATCCCGACTATTGGGGTGAAGGCCTGCCTCTGAACAAGGGGCGGTTCAACTATGACAGTATCCGGCAGGAGTTCTTCGCCGATTCCAACGCCGCGCTCGAGGCGTTCAAGGCCGGCGAATACACCTTCCGGCAGGAAACGAGTTCCCTCACCTGGGCCACGCAATACGACTTCCCCGCGATCGACGACGGCACCATCGTCAAGGAAGAGCTGCCCAACGGCGCCCTGCCCGTGGCCAGCGGGTTCGTCTTCAACCTGCGCAAGGAAAAGTTCCAGGACCCCCGCGTGCGCAAGGCGCTGGGGCTGATGTTCAACTTCACCTGGACGAACGAGACGCTGCAATACGGCCTGTTCGCCCAGCGGCAATCGTTCTGGCAGAATTCGGACCTGGAGGCCGAGGGCGTACCGCAGGGGCTGGAGCTTCAGTATCTTCAAGCCGTGTCGGACATGATCGACCCCGAGATCCTGGAAGGCGACGCGTTCGTCCAGTCCCCCGGCGGGTCGCGCCAGCTGGACCGCGGCAACCTGCGCGAGGCCGCCGATTTGCTGGAAGAGGCGGGGTGGGAAGCGGGCGATGACGGAGTGCGCCGCAAGGACGGCGAGGTCCTGTCGGTCGAGTTCATCGAGAACAACCCAAGCTTCGACCGCATCATCCTGCCTTACGTCGACAACCTGCAACGGCTGGGCGTGCAGGCGACCTACAACCGGATCGACGACGCGCAATATACCGATCGGGTGCGTGGGCACGATTTCGATATGATCTTCGACAGCTATACCAACAGCCTGGAAGAAGGCGTGGGCATCAGTCAGCGCTATGGCTGCGAGGACCGCGACGACGTGTTCAACCCCGCGGGCTATTGCAGCGAAGCGGTGGACCGCCTGATCGAGGAGCTTCAGGAAACCGATACCGCCGAGGAAATGCAGGCCTATGTCCGGGCCATCGACCGGATCATGCGCCACGCCTATTTCATGGTGCCGGTCTGGTACAACGACACGCATTGGGTCGCCTATTACGACATGTACGAGTATCCCGACACGATCCCGCCCTACGATCTGGGCAGCGACAATTTCTGGTGGATCGACGCCGACAGGGCGAACGCCTTGAGGGAATCGGGCGCGCTCTGATCCATGGCCGCCTACATCCTCAGACGACTGCTGCTGATCATTCCGACGCTGTTCGGGATCATGGTGGTCAATTTCGTTCTCACTCAGTTCGTGCCGGGCGGCCCGATCGAGCAGGTGCTGGCCCAGCTTGAAGGGTCCGGCGACGTGTTCGAGGGGATCGCCGGTGGAGCGGGCGATGCCGCCGCGGGGGCGACGGATACCGACGCCTATACCGGGTCACGCGGCCTGCCGCCCGAATTCATCGCCGAGCTGGAGCGCGAGTTCGGCTTCGACAAGCCGCCGCTGCAACGCTTCATCGACATGATGTGGAACTACATCCGCTTCGATTTCGGCGAGAGCTATTTCCGCTCGATCAGCGTCATCGACCTGGTGATCGAGAAGCTGCCCGTGTCGATCACGCTGGGGCTGTGGTCGACGGTGATCGCCTACATCGTTTCGATCCCGCTGGGCATCCGCAAGGCGGTCAGCGACGGGTCGCAGTTCGACACCTGGACCAGCGCACTGATCATCGTGGCCTACGCGATCCCGGGCTTCCTGTTCGCGATCCTGCTGCTGGTGCTGTTCGCGGGCGGGTCGTACTTCCAGATCTTCCCGCTGCGCGGGCTGACCTCGGACAATTTCGAGAATCTCAGCCTTCTGGGCAAGGCGGGCGACTATATCTGGCACATCACGTTGCCGGTTCTGGCCTCGACCATCTCTGCCTTTGCGACGCTGACGCTTCTGACCAAGAACAGCTTCCTGGACGAGATCAAGAAGCAGTACGTCGTGACCGCGCGGGCCAAGGGGCTGAAGGAGTCGAAGGTCCTGTATGGCCACGTCTTCCGCAACGCGATGCTGATCATCATCGCGGGCTTCCCGTCGGTGTTCATCGGGGTGTTCTTCGCAGGCTCGCTGATCATCGAGACGATCTTCTCGCTCGACGGACTGGGGCGGCTGGGGTTTGAGGCCGCGGTGGCCCGCGACTATCCGGTGATCTTCGGCACGCTGTTCTTCTTCGGGCTGATTTCGCTGGTCGTGGGGATCGTGTCGGACCTGATGTATGTCTTCGTCGATCCCCGCATCGACTTCGAGACGCGGGAGGGCTGAGATGAGCAATATCGACCGCCATTCCGAACACGGCCCGACCGAGCCGGGGCTGGAAAGCCCTGCCCCCTATCCCTCACCCGGGCATGGCGCACCGCCACCCGTCAGCCCGCGGCGTCGGCGTCCGACCCTGTCGCCGCTGAACCAGCGGCGCTGGCGGAACTTTTGCAAGAACGGGCGGGCCTTCTGGTCGCTGATCCTGTTCGCGGTGATCTTCGGGCTGTCGCTGTTTGCCGAGTTCATCGCCAACGACAAGCCTATCCTCGTCAGCTATGACGGCGAGCTCTACACGCCGATCTTCAGCTTCTATCCCGAAACGGCCTTCGGCGGGGATTTCCGGACCGAGGCCGTCTATTCCGACATCGAGGTGCAGTGCCTGATCAAGTCGGGCGGGCTGGAGGAGTGTTTCGACGACCCCGAAGCCATCGTCGCAGACGGGCGCGTGGCCGACGGGGCCGAGGGGGGCTGGCTTCTGTGGCCGCCGATCCCCTACAGCTACGACACGATCAACGACATCGGCGGGGCCGCGCCCTCGGCTCCCGACGCGATGCACATCCTTGGGACCGACGACACCGCCCGCGACGTGGCCGCAAGGGTGATCTATGGCTTCCGGCTGTCGATCCTGTTCACGCTGATCGTGACGGTCCTGACCTCGATCATCGGGATCCTCGCGGGCGCGGTTCAGGGCTTCTTCGGCGGCAAGACAGACCTGATCTTCCAGCGCGTGATCGAGATCTGGGTCTCGACCCCCTCGCTTTATGTCATCATCATCCTGTTCGCGATATTGGGGCGCGGCTTCTGGCTACTTGTCTTCGTTACAGTGCTGTTCGGCTGGCCCGCCCTTGTTGGCGTGGTCCGGGCCGAGTTCCTGCGCGCCCGTAATTTCGAATATGTCCGCGCAGCGCGTGCGCTGGGTGTGTCGAACTGGACAATCATGTTCCGCCACATGCTGCCCAACGCCATGGTCGCGACGGTCACCATGCTGCCCTTCATCATCACCGGCACGATCAGCACGCTGGCCAGCCTGGATTTCCTTGGCTTCGGCCTGCCGTCGTCGGCCCCGTCCCTGGGCGAACTGACCTTGCAGGCCAAGCAGAACCTGCAGGCGCCGTGGCTGGGCTTTACCGCCTTCTTCACCTTCGCGATCATGCTGTCCCTGCTGGTCTTCATCTTCGAGGGGATCCGCGACGCGTTCGACCCCAGAAAGACGTTTCAATGAGCGAACCGGTCCTTCAGGTGAACGACCTGCACGTCAAGTTCCGCCAGGACGGGGTCGAGACCCACGCCGTGCGCGGTGTGTCCTTCACGGTCGGACAGGGCGAAACCGTGGCCTTGGTGGGCGAGTCGGGGTCCGGGAAGTCGGTCACGGCCCTGTCCACGGTCGAGCTTCTGGGCGGGGCGGCGCATGTCTCGGGGTCGACCACGTTCCGCGGGCAAGAGCTTGTCGGCGCGTCCGAGAAGGTGCTGCGCAAGGTCCGGGGCAACGACATCAGCTTCATCTTTCAGGAGCCGATGACCTCGCTGAACCCGCTGCACACGCTGGAGCGGCAGTTGGAGGAATCGCTGGCGCTGCATCAGGGGATCACCGGCGCCGCTGCGCGGACGCGGATCATCGAACTGCTGACCCAGGTCGGCATCAACGATCCCGAAAGCCGTCTGGGCGCCTATCCGCACCAGCTTTCGGGCGGGCAGAGGCAGCGGGTGATGATCGCCATGGCGCTGGCCAACCGCCCCGACCTTCTGATCGCCGACGAGCCGACCACCGCGCTGGACGTGACGATCCAGGCGCAGATCCTCGAACTTCTGCAAGAGCTGAAGGAGCGTGAGGGCCTGTCGATGCTGTTCATCACGCACGACCTGACCATCGTGCGCCAGATCGCCGACCGCGTCTGCGTCATGAAGAACGGCGAGATCGTGGAACACGGCCCGACGACCGAGATCTTCGACCGCCCCCAGCATCCCTATACGCAAATGCTGCTGGCCGCCGAATCCACCGGCACCCCCACCCCGGTCCCACAGGGTGCCGAGACAATCGCCGAGACGAAGGATCTGCGCATCTGGTTCCCGATCCAGCGCGGGTTCCTGCGCCGCACCGTCGGCCATGTGAAGGCCGTCAACGCCGCCACCCTGTCCGTTCGGCAGGGCGAGACGGTGGGCGTCGTAGGTGAATCCGGCTCGGGCAAGACCACCTTGGCACTGGCGGTCATGCGGCTGATCGGGTCCGAGGGGCCGATCGTCTTCATGGGGCGCGACATTCAGGGGCTGAAGGGCGGCCAGATGCGCCCCCTGCGCGCGGACATGCAGATCGTGTTCCAGGACCCGTTCGGATCGCTTAGCCCCCGCATGACGGTCGAGGAGATCATCGCCGAGGGGCTTGGCATCCACGGCACCCGCGAAGGGCAAAGCAAGCACCAGATGGTGGCCGACATCATGCGCGAGGTCGGTCTGGATCCGGCCACGATGCAACGCTATCCGCATGAATTCTCGGGCGGCCAGCGCCAGCGCATCGCGATCGCGCGCGCCATGATCCTGCGGCCCAAGCTAGTGGTTCTGGACGAGCCGACCAGCGCGCTGGACATGACCGTGCAGGTCCAGATCGTGGAACTGCTGCGCGATCTGCAGAAGCGATACAAGCTGGCCTACATCTTCATCAGCCACGATCTGAAGGTGGTCCGCGCCCTGTCCCACAAGGTGATGGTCATGCAGAAGGGCGACGTGGTCGAGGCCGGCCCCGTCGACCAGATCTTCGACGCGCCCCAGACCGAGTATACCCGCCAGTTGATGGCGGCGGCGTTCGGAAATCGTGCAGGCTCGGCCGCCTGACGGCGCAACGAAACGCTTGGGCTGCGCGTTGACCGGTGCAAACAGGGGCACCGCCGATCATGTATCAAAAAGTCTGTCTGATCGCGAACAAGGCGTCGGGCCAAAATAGTCGCGACGCCGAGGCCATCGACCGCGCAATGCGGGTCTTCGGGGACGGCGCGTGGCGCGTGGACTGGGACCCGTCGACCGACATCGGCGCGACCGTCGAAGGGGCATTGAAAGACGACCCTGAGATCGTGATCGCCGCCGGGGGTGACGGCACAGTGATGGCCGTGGCCGGTGCGCTTCTGGGCAAGTGCACGCCCATGGGCGTGCTTCCGCTGGGCACGTTCAACTATTTCTCGCGCGGGCTTGGCCTGTCGGAAGAGCCCGAGGAGGCAGCGCGCCAGCTTCTGTCGGGCACACCGCACCCGATCCGGATCGGAACCGTCAACGGGCAGGCGTTCCTCAACAACGCCTCTCTGGGGATTTATCCCGCGATCCTGCGCGAGCGCGAGACGGTCTATTCCCGCTGGGGCCGGTTCCGGCTGGCGGCCCACTGGTCGGTGATCAAGACGTTCCTGAAGTTCCGCAAGCCGATGAAGGTCACGATCACCACAAACGGGGACGCGCGGACCCAGCGGTCGGCCCTGATCTTCGTCGCCCGGTCCGCCTATCAACTGAACAGCTTCCACATCGAGGGGGAGGAGGCGATCGACAAGGACAAGTTCGCGGTCCTGATCTCGCGTGCCGAAACGCGGTGGGAGCTTTTCGCAATGACCTTCCGGCTGGCGTTTCTGGGCCCATTGCGGGGCAAGGATTACGAGCTTTTGACCACCGAAAGCTGCGAGATCGACGTCCACCGCAAGAAGCGCACCCTGCTCGCTTTTGACGGCGAGAAACGGCGCGAGCGCGGGCCGTTCAAGTTCCGCATGTCCGAAGACAACCTGACTATCCTGTTACCCGAAGGCCACGCAGACGCATGATACGAATCCTCCACCTCTCGGACCTTCATTTCGGACGCGACCGGCCTGAACTGGAAGGCCCCCTGGTCCATACCGTGAACCGCCTGGCCCCCGATCTGGTGGCCATTTCGGGCGATTTCACGCAACGCGCGCGGCGGGGCCAGTTCGAGCGGGCGCGCGCCTTCGTGGACCAGCTGGCGCCCGAGACGCTGTCGGTGCCGGGCAACCACGATACGCCGCTGGACAACCTGTTCCTGCGGTTCCTGAAGCCCTTCCACCGCTACAAGACGTTCATCGATCGGAACCTCGAACCATCACTGGAGACGGACGAGATGGTGGTGACCGGCGTGAACACGGTGAACCGGTTCTCGTGGCAGCGGGGGCGGCTGTCGCGGCGAACGATCCGCAAGGTCGCCAGAAGCTTCCAGACCGCTGGGGACCGTTTGCGGGTGGTCGTGCTGCACCACCCCTTGGAACACGGCCCCGAAGTGGACAAGCGGCTGATGCGCGGGGCGAACGCGGCGCTGACCGCGTTGAACGATGCGGGTGCGGACGTGGTCCTGTCGGGACATCTGCACAACACGGTGACGCGGCCCTTCGCCATCGCGCCGGGATGCCTGTTCGTTCAGGCCGGCACCGGCCTGTCGAACCGCCTGAGGGGAGAGCCCAATACCTTCAACCTGCTGACCGCCAGCCGCGAAAAGATCGAGATCGATACATTTTCCGCCGGGGACGACGCGGTGTTCGACGTCCGCGGGCGCAGGACGTTCACCCGCTCGGCCGAGGCCGCGTGGGTCGCAGATTGATCAGCCCGGCCCGAGCGTGTTGCAGTTGACGTCGCGGGCGGCCAGACGCACGCACGCCATGGACGCGCGTTCCTGGGTCATGCCGACGAAGTTCGCCTCCCAGCCCTGAGGGCTGCGCACGACCTTGCGCAGGGCGTCTTCCAGCGTCGTGATCTCGGTCAGGGCGGTTTTCAGAAGCTCTTGCTCGGCCTGGTAGCGGGTGCCGTAGCGCCCGATATTGATCCCGTAGTGACGCCCGCCCGAGCTGGACATCCGGGTTACGATCTCTCCCTCCGTCGGCCGGATCGGGGGCTCGGGGGACACGGCGACGATCTGCGTTTCCGGCACGGCTTGGGGCGAGGGCGTGACGTTCGCCACCTCGGGCACGACGCGGGAAATGGAATCGGAGACCGCTTGCGCGATCAGGTCGGGGTCGACGGCCGGCTCGCGCGAGGGACGCAGGCTGGGGCGCAGGGACCGGGCGACGGCGACAGAACCGGTCGCCGTGGCGGTCGAATAGTTCGGCGGTGGCGGCTTGCGGACGGCGACGCGCGACGGCGCGCGGGCGAAGCCAAGGTCCAGAAGCTCGGCCACCTTCGCGTTACGTGAGGCGGTGGACCGCCCACCGAAGACGGTGGCGATGACGCGCTCTCCGCCCCGCTCGGCCGAGGCAACGAGGTTGAACCCGGCGGCATTGGTGAAGCCCGTCTTGATCCCGTCCGCGCCCTTGTAGGCGGCCAGGAAACGGCGGTTCGTGTTGTTGACCGTCATCATGCCGGCATCGGTGCTCTGGCGTGAGAACAGGTTGTAATACTGCGGAAAATCGTAAAACAGCCGCCGCCCCATCATCGTCATGTCGCGCGCGGTCGACAGGTGCCCTTCCTGCGTCAGACCATGGGCGTTCTTGAAGGTCGTCCGCGTCATGCCCAGCGCCTGCGCCGTCCGGGTCATCCGCTGCGCGAAGGCCGCTTCCGAGCCCGAGATCGCCTCGCCCAGTGCGGTGGCCGCGTCGTTGGCGGATTTCACGCCGGCCGCGCGGATCAAATAGCGCAGGGCGATCTTCTGACCGGCGCGCAGACCCAGTTTCGACGGCGGCTCGGACGCAGCGTGGCTGGAGATCGTGACGACCGTATCGGCCGAAATCTCGCCGCGGGTGATCGCTTCGAACACCACGTAGAGGGTCATCATCTTGGTCAGGGATGCCGGATGAAGACGCGAGTCGGCATTGCTTTCGTGCAACACTTCGCCGGACCGGGCGTCGATCACCATTGCTGCGTAGGGCGCCGCAACCAGAGGCGTCGCAAACACCAGAACACAGGTCGAAAGCACCCCGAACAGGGTGAGAAGCCGTTGGTACATCACGGGTAACTGCCTCATCTGCCTCGGCGGCCGATTCTTTTGCGATCGGTCCGCTTCCAAAATTTGATTTAGCACAGCTTTTCGCCGCGAGAAACCGTGCAAAATGAGCACATTGACCGATTTACATCAGCCGCCACATCTTGCGGTAGAACTGCCGCCCGGCACCATACCTCGATCCGAGGCCTTGGACTGTGGTCAGGTCAGCCCCGCGATCAAATCCGGCAAATGCCCCAGATCCGCGATTTCGTGATATCTCGACCGCTCCTGTGGCGGATCTGCATGCTCTATTTCCCAGGCCAGACCGTGGGGGACAAAGACACCATGGCCGCCCGCGTCAATCATCGGCAGCACGTCGGACTTCATCGAATTGCCCGCCATCAGCCCCTGTTCAGCCCCGTCCGCATGCGTGGCGAAGATTCGGGCATAGGTCTCAGGGCGTTTGTCCGACACGATCTCGACCCCGTCGAACCAGTCGCCCATGCCCGATTGGGCCAGCTTGCGCTCCTGATCCAGAAGGTCGCCCTTGGTGATCAGAAGCAGGCGATAGCGCCCGTGCAGCGCCTCGACCGCGTGTTCGGCACCGGGCAGAAGCTCGATCGGGTGGGACAGCATCTCCTGCCCCGCCTCGATGATGCCCCGCATCACGTGGCCCGGCGCGCGGTTGTCCGTCACGTCCAGCGCCGTTTCGATCATGGACAACATGAAGCCCTTGATGCCGAACCCGTAGCGACCAAGGTTGCGCCGCTCGGCCTCGAGCAGACGTTCGGCCAGGTGATCAGGCGGAGCATGATCGGCAAGAAGTTCGGCAAAGCGCCCTTCCGTCATCTTGAAGAACCGCTCATTATGCCAGAGTGTGTCGTCCGCATCGAAGCCGATGGTGGTGATCGTGGGCATGGTCCCTCTTTTCCCCCGGGGCTGCGCCCTTATATTGACGCGGCACGCTTCACGATTAACCGATACGGGCCAAACGTGACCAGAGAACCCTTCCTCATGGCGAACAAACCCAAGGATGACGACGGCGATGCCGGCGTCGTGCTGGAGACCAAGCCGAAGACGAAGCGCCCGCCGCTTTACAAGGTGCTGATCCTGAACGACGACTACACTCCGATGGAGTTCGTGGTCCATGTGCTGGAGCGGTTCTTCGGACTGAACCACGCACAGGCGTTCGAAATCATGCTCACCGTGCACAAGAAGGGTCTGGCGGTGGTCGGCGTCTTCTCGTTCGAGGTGGCGGAAACCAAGGTCACGCAGGTGATGGATTTCGCCCGGCGCCACCAGCATCCGCTGCAATGCACCATGGAAAAGGAATAGTCGGCTGCTCTCGGCGCGCTTGCCCCTTGCCGCCGCGGACGGCCTTCTGGTCCCGCCCGTCCTTCTGGTGAACCCGCCCGGGGGGACGGAGGTCGCGGATCTTCCCGGCCCCGTGGCTGTCACCCACGACACACAGCCCGAGCGCGACTGGTTCGCCGGCGTCGCCGAAATGCGCGACCGGATCGAAGGCCCTGCGGGATGCGTCGTCGTCACCCTGCCCCGCGCGCGTGAGGCGGGGCGCGACATGATCGCGCAGGCGATGGCGTTGGGCGTGCCAGTTTTGGTGGACGGCCAGAAGACCGACGGCGCGGATGCCATGCTGAAGGAATGTCGCAAGCGCGGGACGGTGGGGGCCGTGATCGCCAAGGCGCATGGCAAGCTGTTCGTGATCGAAGGCGGCGATTTCGACGATTGGCGGGCCGCGCCCCGGACGGCCGACGGGTTCCTGACACCGCCTGGCGGGTTTTCGACCGACGGGATCGATCCGGGCTCGCGGTTGCTGATCGACGCGCTGCCCCCGCTGAAGGGTCACGTCGTGGACCTGGGCGCGGGCTGGGGGGCGCTGTCGAAGGCGATCCTGCAAAGCGGCGACGTCACGGACTGCGACCTAGTCGAGGCGCACCGACCGTCGCTGGACTGCGCGCGTCGTAACCTGGACGATCCGCGGGCGCGGTTCCACTGGGCGGACGCGACCGCCTGGACACCCGGGAGCAAGGTCGACCACGTCGTCACCAACCCGCCGTTCCACAGGGGGCGTGCGGGCGATCCGCATCTGGGGCGTGCCTTCCTGGCCACGGCGGCGGCTTGTCTTGCCCCGCGCGGGGTCCTGTGGCTCGTGGCCAACCGGCATCTTCCCTACGAATCCACGCTCGACTCGTTGTTTTCCGAGGTAACCGAGCTTCCCGGAAGTTCGGCCTTCAAATTGTTTCGCGCCGCGCGCGTGCGCGGCCCTCGCCGAGGCTGACCCATGACCCTATCCATCGCAGGCAAGACCGCCATCGTCACGGGGGCGGCCAATGGCGTCGGTCTCGCCGTTGCGCGCCATTTCATAGACAAGGGCGCGAACGTCATGATGACGGATCTCGACGAGGCGACGCTGAAGAACGAAATCGGCGAGATGGACGACGAGGGCGGCACCGCCCGTTATTTCGCCGGCGACCTGCGCGAGAAACTGACCATCGCGAACCTTCTGTCGGCCACGCTGGACGCGTTCGACCGGATCGACATCCTGGTGAACGCCTCGCGCCAGATGGAGATCAGCGACCCCCTCGACCCCGAGGACGGGATGCTGGAGACGCTGATGGAGCAGAACCTGATGACCGCACTGCGCCTGTCCCAGACCGTTGCGCGGCGGATGATACGGCAGGCGAAGGAGGAAGGGCGCGACGACGAGCCGCTGGGTTCGATCATCAACCTGTCGTCCATTGCCGCGCGGCGGACGCAGCCGGATCTTCTGGCCTACTCCATCTCGACCGCGGCACTGGATCAGGCGACGCGCAACCTGGCCGTCGCGCTGGCGCCGCACCGCATCCGGGTGAACGCCATCGCCTTCGGATCGGTCATGTCGGCCTCGCTGAAGGGGGCGATCAAGCAGGATTCGGACCTGCGCACCGAGATCATCGAGGCAACGCCGCTGCACCGCATCGCGTCCGCCGGGGAGGTGGCCGAGGCGGTGCAGTTCCTGGCCTCGGACGGGGCGGGGTTCGTCACCGGAGAGATCCTGACCGTGGATGGCGGCCGCTCCCTTCTGGACACGGTCGAGGCGGCGGCGCACTAGGCGCTTTCCCCCTTCGTCGGGCCTTGCTACGACTGCGGCCATGACCGATCACACACCCGATTTCGCCGCCGAGAAAGCCCGCGCCGCCGCCTGGTTCCGCGAGCTGAGGGACACCATCGTCGAAGCCTTCGAGGCGATGGAGGACAGCCACGCCGAGGGGCCGTTCTCCGCCGCCGCACCGGGGCGGTTCGAGGTGACTCAGACTAGCCGCACCTCGGATGATGGATCCGACGCAGGCGGCGGCTTGATGAGCGTGATGCGCAACGGCCGCGTGTTCGAGAAGGTCGGCGTCAACGTGTCCGAGGTCTATGGCACCTTGGGCGAAGCGGCACAAAGTTCGATGGCGGCGCGGAAGGGCTTGCCCGGCATGGCCGAAGACCCGCGCTTCTGGGCCAGCGGCATCAGCCTGGTCGCCCACATGCAGAACCCGCACGTGCCGGCCGTCCACATGAACACGCGCATGTTCTGGACGCCCCATGCCTGGTGGTTCGGCGGCGGGTCGGACCTGAACCCGGCGCTGGAATATGCCGAGGATACCCAGCATTTCCACCACCAGCAGCGGCGGCATCTGGACCCGCACGGGGCCGATCTTTACCCGCGGCTGAAGGACTGGGCGGACGAGTATTTCTTCATTCCCCACCGCAATCGCGCGCGGGGTGTCGGCGGCATCTTCATGGACGACCACTGCACCGGCGACTGGGAATCCGACTTTGCGCTGACCCAGGATATCGGTCGGGCGTTCCTGCCCGCCTTCCTGCCCCTGGTGGACCGGCGGAGGACCCAGCCCTTCACCGAAGACGACCGAGAAGCGCAATTGATCCATCGCGGTGTCTATGCCGAATACAACCTCGTCTACGACCGCGGAACGAAATTCGGCCTTCAGACGGGGCACGATCCGTCGGCAGTCCTGATGAGCCTGCCGCCATTGGCAAAATGGGTTTGAGGGGGAGGTTGGATTTTCCCACCCTTCGCGGCTAAGTCAGGCGAATGGAAAACGACCCCTTCATCGGCCACCGAGTCTTCGTCTATGGCACCCTCCGCCGCGGTTTCGTGAACAACGAGGCGACGCTTGCCTTCCGGAACGGTGCGACCTTCTTGTCCGAAGGGCGCGTTCCCGGAACGATGTATTCGGTCGGATGGTATCCCGCGTTGATCGAAGACGGTGACGGGCATGTGACTGGCGAGGTCTGGGAGATTTCCGAACCCGGGATCATGCACCTTCTGGACGAGTACGAGGGGCTCTTCGATGAGGGGCCACCCGAATATCAGCGCGCGATCAGGGCCGTCGACACCCCGACCGGCCCGATCGACGCCTGGGTCTATATCTATGCGCACGAGGTGAACCCCATGCACCTGATCCCCACCGGCAACTGGGCCGATGCGTTCAACGATGCCTGAGCGGGATCAGCCGACGCAGCGATAGAGCGCAATCAACGGCACGTTGCCGTCGAACCGGACCGAATATGTGCCGACCGTCACATGGGTGCCGCGCCCGGTCCAGTACCACGTCCCGCGCCCCTTGCCCGGAATCTCTGCCGCACATTCGTCGCTGAGCAGGATGGTCTGCGACTTGCCCGACAGACGGCTGCCCGACGGGCCCGACGTCTCGGCATAGACTGTGCCGTCTTCGGCGACCAAGGCCCGTTCTGCATGGACCGGCCCAGCCAGAAAGGCGGCGGCGATAAGAGCTGCGAATCTTGCCTGCATATCGATGTCCTCGTGGTTTTTCCGGCACCGTTACAGCAAGTCGCTCTCGTGTCGTTAGTTCGCGCCCCGGCCGCGCCGCGATTTTGCCATCATCGTCGCGACACGATCACAGTGGCGGAACCTCGCCGAGGTCCACCTCCCGCCATGCGCCGGGGTCGAGCTTGCCCACCTCTATGCCCCCGATCGACCAGCGCACCAGCCGCAAGCAAGGCAGCCCCACGGCGGCGGTCATGCGGCGCACCTGCCGGTTGCGCCCTTCGCGTATTGTCAGGCCAAGCCACGCATCCGGCACGGATTTTCGTTCGCGGACCGGCGGATCCCGGGGCCACAACGCCGGAGGGTCCAGCCGCGAAACCTCGGCCGGTAGGGTCGGTCCGTCATTCAGATCGACGCCGGTGGTCAGAGCACGGAGCTGGTCGTCCGTGGGTGTGCCTTCGACCTGAACAAGGTAGGTCTTGGGCATCTTGTGCCTGGGATGCGTCAGCCGCGCCTGAAGTTTGCCATCATTCGTCAGAAGCAGAAGGCCTTCCGAATCGCGGTCCAGCCGCCCGGCCGGATACAGGCCTGGCAGATCCAGATGCCGCCCCAACCCAGGCCATTTCCCGTCATCGGTGAACTGCGACAGGACGTTCATCGGCTTGTTGAGCGCCACCAGCCGGGCGGGACCGGACTGTTTCGCGCGGGGGCGGGGG
>Ga0208934_1000675_pt1 | contig 14499 bp, 16 predicted proteins | sample MalvirDeepMed_s2_FD_184243 | JGI IMG/M metagenome (GOLD analysis project Ga0208934, IMG submission 184243) | Marine viral communities from the Global Malaspina Expedition - Malaspina viral metaG DeepMed_s2 (SPAdes) (version 2) | ecosystem: Environmental > Aquatic > Marine > Oceanic | place... | reverse complement strand
TTGATGCGCCAAAGCTCGGTTTCGCCGTGCGGCACCTGAAGGTCGATGCGTCCCATGTCGTAGGACTCGTCGTTGATCCCCATGATCTGTCCGTCGCGCCCGATCAGGTTGTTCAACATGCTGCCCATCATGTTCCCGGCATGCATGTTCAACGTGAAGTCGCGGCGACGCACGGGTTCGCCCAGATCGACGACGGGTGCGGGCAAGGCTTCGGGAAGGCGCGCGGGACCGGGGTTGCGGGCATCGGCGATTTCGAAGGACAGAATTTCGAGCGGCGAACCTTCGGCACCGCCGCCCATCATGCCGCCGTTGCCACCCATCATGCCACTGTTGCCCATCATGCCACCGCCCATCATGCCCGATCCGCCTCGGGTAGAGACCAGCCGTACCGCGGCGCGATCCGAGAAATCCACCACGATCTCGGCTCGTTCGGCGGCGGCCAGACGCAGGCCGGTCATGGAGATGGGTGCGGTCAGCAGGCCGCCATCGCTGGCGACCTGGTGAAAAGTCCGCCCATCCGTGAAGCTGAAATTATACATCCGCGCGTTCGATCCGTTCACGAGACGCAGGCGCACCAAACCCGCAGGGACGGTCAGCTTCGGGCGGATCGCCCCATTCACCAGAATCTCGGTCCCGTGAAAGCCCTGCATCAGGTCCATCATTCCGATGTCGTAGGTCATCCGGCCCGCGCCGTCGAAGCTGCGATCCTGCACGATCAGCGGGAAATCGTTGACGCCGTAATCGCGCGGCAACGGATCGTCGATATCGGGATCGTCGATGACGATCAGTCCGGCAAGGCCGCGATAGACCTGATCCGCCGTGCGGCCGTGCACGTGGCTGTGGTAGAAGAGGGTCGCCGCAGGGTGGTCGATTGGCAGTTCCGGCGACCAGGTCTCGCCCGGACCGAAGGCGAGTTGCGGTCCGCCATCCAGATGACCCGGCACGTGCATACCGTGCCAGTGGGCTGTGATCGGCGCGTCGATGCGGTTCGTCACGTCGATATTGGCAGTTTGTCCGCGTCGAAATCGCAAGAGCGGCCCCAGATAGTCTTGCGAATATCCCAGAGTGTCCGACCTGACGCCAGCGACAAACTCGCGGGTGCTTCTGATCGCTTCAAGGTTGTTTCCCGATCCGGGGCCAACATCCATGATCTCCGGCACGGGAAGCGGCGCGCCGGGTTCCGCCGCGTGTGCGCGCCCGATCGACAGGGAGGGCGCAGCCAATGCGGCGGAGGTGAGAGACAGGAATTGGCGGCGTTTCATTGGGACTACTCCGTCATGGAAAGACTTGCGCCGGCAGCGTTCGGGTTAAACAGGGCGGGAAGGGACAGGTGCTTTCGGTATCACGGCACCCGGTCAGTCCTTCAGCGGCAGGTCCGCCTTTTTCCAGCCCTCAAGCCCGCTTTCGATGATCGTTGTGTCGTAGCCCATCTGTCGAAGGCTGTCGGCCGCGAGCGCCGCGCGGGCGCCGGATGCGCACAGCACATGGACCCGGCCACCGCCGCCGCGTTTGGCGGTCAGGGTATAGTTGGCCTTGCCGGTGTCCGGATCGGCCTGTGCCTCGACCAGGCCGCGGGGGATATGCACCGCGCCCGCAATCGCACCTTCGCTGTCCAGCTCGGCCGGTTCGCGCACGTCGAGGATCACGTCGCCGCTCCGCGCCGCTTCAAGCGCGTCCGCGGGGCTGATCGCATCGACGCGCAACCGGGCCTCTGCCACGAGGTCTTTCAGGGATTTTTCCATGTCTCGTGCCTTTCAGAATTTGTTCAGGGGAATCTTCAGGTAATGCGCGCCGTCGTTTTCGGCATCGGGCAGCCGCCCGGCGCGCAGGTTGATCTGCAACGCCGCCAGCATCCGGTCGGGCAGCGCCAGCGTGGCGTCCCGTTCCTTGCGTGTTTCGATGAAGTCGCGCTTGCGCATGCCGTCCCTGACGTGGACGTTTTCGGCCTTGTGGGTGTCCACACTGGCTTCCCATTGCGGCGCGTCCCGTCCTTCTGCTCCGTAATCGTGACCGACGAAGAGCCGCGTATCGCCGGGCAGCGACAGGATTTTTTGCAACGAATCCCACAAGTCGTCGGCCGAGCCACCGGGAAAGTCGGCGCGTGCCGTGCCGCTGTCGGGCTGCATCAGCGTGTCATGCACGAAGGCCGCATCGCCGCAGAGATAGGTGATCGAGCCCAGTGTGTGGTCCGGCGACAGCGTCACGCGCAGCTCCAGATCGCCGACGCGGAACGTGTCGCCATCCTCGAAAAGCCGGTCGAAATCGCGGTCCGGATCGAAGGCCTCGGGCGTGTTGTAATAGTCGCGCCAGAGGTCTGCGATCTCGCGCACCTTTTCACCAATAGCGTTGGGAGCGCCGATGCGCTCCTTCAGCCGCGCCGAGGCCATCACGTGGTCGGCATGGGGGTGGGTGTCGAGCACCCATTCGACGTGCAGGTCATGCTTTTCGACCAGGCCCAGCACCTGCTCCATGCTGCGCTCGCTCAGCGCGAAGCTCGCGGGGTCGAAGTTCAGTACCACGTCGATCAGGACCGCCTTCTTCGTCGCCGGGTCGGCGCAGATATACTGGATCGAGCCGGTATCGGGCTCGTAGATCCCCCAGACATCGGGGCTGTCGGGACCGGTTGAGGCCGAAAGGCGGACGATGGGGTCGTTCAGTTCGGACATGGATCACGCTCCTTTGCTTGCGAGACGGGTCGCGGATTTGCCGAGATCGGCCAGCACGATCCCGACCAGCATCGCGGGCAGGAACACCAGCGTGCCCGGTGCCCCCATCGCCAGCGATGTCCAGGCGGGACCGGGGCAGAAGCCGCCCAAGCCCCATCCCGCACCGAAGATCGCGGCGCCGGTCAGCAGCGGCGCGTCGATGGTCGTGCCTGTCGGCAGGTCGAACGTTTTACCCAGCACGGGCGCGTCGCGACGCCAGACCAGACGATAGCCCAGGAAGGCCGTCACCGACGCGCCGCCCATCACGAAGGCGAGGCTGGGATCCCACGGCCCCAATATGTCCAGGAAGTTCAGCACCTTCGCCGGGTCGGACATGCCCGACACGATCAGCCCGATCCCGAAGATCAGACCCGCGACGAAGCCCATGGCGTTGCGCATGACGGGTCTCCCTAGATGGCGTGGCGGATGAAGGTGGTCGTCGCGACGGCCGCGACGAGGAAGGTGGCGACAGCCGCCGCAGACCGCGGCGATAGACGCGCCAGACCGCAGACCCCGTGCCCGGACGTGCAACCCGACCCGAAGGCCGTGCCGAACCCGACCAGAAGACCGGCCAGCGCCATGCCCCAGAGGTTAATTGGCACGGTCTGCTGCGGTAAGGATCCCGTCGCCAGGAGCACGGCCAGCGGGGCCGCGATCAATCCCAGCAGAACCGCGAACCGCCAGCCGCGATCCGCAGGCCCGCCGGTGCCGGCCACCGCCGATGTCAGGCCCTTCGATATGCCGGTGATCCCGGCGATCTTGCCGAACAGACCCATGACCATGACCGCGGCAAGGCCGATCAGGATGCCACCGAAAAGCGACAGCCACGGTGTGAAGGGCGTTGCGACGACCGGTTCCATCCACGATCCTTTCGATTGCTGTATGGATATCTGACCTACGCCGTGATATATGTAAGTCATGACTAAATTAGTCAACTCTAATAATATGAAGAACCGTCCGCCGCTGCCGGTCCTGCAGGCGCGCGCGGCGGACGTGGCCGAGCAGCTGGCGCTGTTGTCGAATGCCAACCGTCTGATGGTTCTGTGCCACCTGTTGGAGGGCGAGCGATCGGTGGGCGCGCTGCAGGGCCAGCTTGCGCTTAGCCAATCGGCGCTCAGCCAGCACCTTGCCCGCCTTCGCGCGGCGGGCATGGTCGCGACGCGGCGCGAAAGCCAAAGCATCTTCTACCGCATCGCCGATCCGCGCCTGCACGATCTGATCGACGCGCTTTACCGAATCTACTGCGCGGATGCGGGGGACGGGGAGCGGCCCCCGGACGTCTGACCCGTTCGGTGCGGTGCGGCAAGGTCGCGTTCACGGCAGCAGGGCGCGGGGCAGGGCGGACCAGACGGGGGACCAGAGGAATGTGGTGGCCAGAAGCAGCGCGAACAGGGCCCAGAACGTGGCGCGCGCCGTGCCGCCCAGCGTCGCCATCGCGCCTTCGGGTCGGGAAAACACCGCGGGCCCGATGACACGCAGGTAGTAGAACAGCGAAAGGATTGTGTTGGCGACGGCTACAACGACGAGCCAGGCCAGACCCGCTTCGAGCGTGGCCACGAACAACGCGAACTTCCCCAGGAATCCGGCAAGCGGCGGGATGCCGACGAAGGACAGGAAGGCAAGTGTCAGGGCGATTGCCGGGCCGGGGTGCTTTCTGATCAAACCACGGTAGTCCGCGATGGCAGTGCGTCCCCGCAATTCGACGATGGCCGCGAAGGCGAGCAGGTTGGCGATGCCATAGACGCTCATGAAAGCCAGGAGCGCGGGCAGGGCGTCCGGGACCGCGCCCGCCACGGCGACGGCCATCAGCGCGTAGCCCGTCTGGCTGATCGACGACCACCCGACAAGGCGGCGTACATCGTCCTGCCACAGCGCGCAAAGGTTGCCGACCGTCATCGTCGCGGCAGCCACCAGCGCGACAAGCAGCGGCAGGGCTTGCGTTTCGGGGGTCAGCGCGACCAAGCGGTAGAGCGCCACGGCCGCGGCAAGCTTGGGGATCACGGTCAGGAACGCGGCCGCAGGGGCGGGCGCGCCTTCGGCGACGTCCGGCACCCAGGTATGGGCGGGCACGGCACCCAGCTTGAAGAACAGGCCCATCAGCACGAGGGTCAGGCCCGCAAGCGCGACGGGATTGTCCGGGATCGCGCCGGCGAGGTCGCGGTAATCGGTGCTGCCCGCCATGCCCATCACGAAGACCACGCCGATCACCAGAAGCGCGTTGGCCAATGCGCCGACCAGGAAATACTTCATTCCCGCTTCCAGCGAGATCGCCCAGTCGCGGTGATAGGCGGCCAGAACGTATCCCGTGACCGACGACAGCAGCACGCCCATCACCAGCTGCATCAGATCCGCCGCCCCCGCCATCGCCATTGCGCCGAGGGTCGAAAACAGAAGCATCGCGTAGAATTCGCCGTGTCGGCGGTCGGTGGCGAACCAGCGCGGCGCAAGGCCGACGCACAGGAGCGTCAGGCCCGGTATGGCGAACCGCGCCCATGTCGTGGCCCCGTCCAAGGCGAAGGTGCCCGAAAAGGTCAAACGGTGCGCATCGGACTGTGCCCAGGCGAAAGCCATGGACAGGGCCAGCCCCGCCGCCGCCAGCAGGGCGCACCAGCCGTGGCGGCGCTGCGGCAGGACCATCGCCAGAAGAAGCACGGCGACCGCCGTCAACAGGACCGCCAGTTCTGGGGCGAGATCGCCGATGGGCATGTCAGCCCCCCGCGCCGGGGGTCGGGATCAGGGAAGCGGCGTCGATGAGAGACAACAGCCATGTGGGCCAGATACCGATCAGCACGACGAGGATCAGCACGCCCGCCAAAAGCGCCGTTTCGGTCCTGTCGAGATCGGTGAAACCCGCGCGTTCTTTCGGCAGGTCGCCGAAGAACATCTGCCGCAACATCCGGAGGAACAGCGCGGCGGTGATCAGGATACCCAGAAGACCGATGGCCGCCAGCCAGGGATAGACGCCGAAGGCACCGAGGAAGATGTGCAGCTCGGCCACGAAACCGGCCAGACCCGGCAGGCCCAGCGACGCAAAGGCCGCCAGCGTGGCCGCACCCGTCAGCCGCGGGGCGGGGCCCGCCAACCCGCCGAAATTGGGCAGGTGGTAATCCCCGGTCCGCTGCCAGACTGCGCCCGCGATCAGGAACAATGCGCCCGTGATCAGGCCGTGGGCGATCATCTCGACCACCGCGCCGGTCATGGCCAGCTGGCGTGCGGTCTCGGACCCCAGCGCGGATCCCGCCACCGCGATGCCCAGAACGGTGTAGCCCATGTGGTTGACCGAGGTGTAGGCGATGCGACGCTTCAGGTTGTCTTGGGCGAAGGCGACGATGCTGCCCCAGAGGATCGAGATTACGCCGACGATCGCCAGCGGCAGGGCCCAGCGGGCGAAGGTGTCGGGCATCATCTGCAGCGGGATGCGGATCAGCCCGTAGGTGCCCATCTTCAGCAGCACGCCCGCCAGGATGGCCGAGGCGGGCCCCGGCGCGTTGACATGGGCGGGCGGCAGCCAGGTATGGACCGGGAAAACCGGCGTCTTGATCCCGAAGCCGATGACGAAGGCGAGGAACACCAGACCGGGCACCATCCCCGCGGCGGCCAGCGGCGGGCTGTCGATCATCGCGCGCATGTCGAAGGTCAGTGTCGGCATGTTCAGCGCCAGCACGATGATCCCGATCAGGATCAGCAGCGAGCCCGCGAGCGTATAGACGAAGAATTTGAGCGCCGCATGCTGCGCGTCGCCATGGCCCCAGCGACCGATGAGGAAATACATGCCGACAAGGCTGAGATCGAAGAACACGTAAAAGACGATCAGGTCGAGCGTGACGAAGAGACCGATGGACACGCCCGCAAGGAACGCCATCCAGGCGTAGTAGGCGCGCGCATCGTGCAGCTTCAGCGGCCAGGCGGTCGCGGCGACGAAGATCAGCGCGCTCATCAGCGCCAGCGCCAGCGACATGCCGTCGACGCCCACGCGCCAGGCGATCCCGAGGGTCGGGATCCACGGCACTTCGGCCACGGCGCGAAAGCCGTCGCCGCCGCCCGCCCAGACGATCACCAGAGCCACAAGCGACAGTGCGGCGGCCCCGGTGGCGGTCCAGCGCGATGCGACCTCGCCTAAGGGGACGAAGGCTAGGACCAGGGACGCCAGCAGCGGGATAAGAATGGCAAATGTCAGCACGGGTTCAGCCTCCGAAAATTAACAGCCCCACGGCCAAGGCAAAGCCCGCCACAAGGATGGAGTAGTAGTGATGCGCAAGCCCGGTCTGAAGCCGTCGCAGGTCCGCGCCCGCCATGCCCGCGATGCGTCCGCTGCCGTTCGGGATCAGGTCGCTCAGCCGTTCGCCCAGACCGGCACCCAGTGCGGCAAGGCCGGACGTCGCGCGCACCGCGGTCCCGACAGCGCCGCGCCAGATCTGTCCGCCGGTCGACATCGCCGCCCCGGCCGCGCCCGGCGCGAGCCCGTCCAGCGTATCGTCATCGGCGCGCGACAGGCCGTCGGCAAGGAATATCGCCACGGTCGCCGCGCCGCGCGGAATCAAGTCAATAACCCGGTCATCCGCCCGCGCGGCCATGATCGCGAGAGCATGGAATGGCCGGATGAGGCCATGTTCGTAAAGCGCGGGCAGACCCAGCCATTCCATCGCCGGGGCTTCGGTATCGGACCGCGCGGCGCGTAGGCCCGCGAGGATACCGAACGCCACGGCGGCAAGCGACGCGAGAAGTCCGAGGCGGGACCCTTCGGGCAAGTCCGCACCGATCCGGGCGGCGACAACGTCGTGAAAGGGCGGCCACCACAGCGCCGAGAGCGCCAGAACGGCACCGGACAGCAGGGCGAGCCCGGCCAGTTCGCCGCGCCTGACCGTGCTGTCCCGATCTTCGCCCGGCCCGAAGGCGGCGATGGCGAAGCGGGTGGCGTAGGCGGCGCTCAACCCGCCCGCGAGGATGATCGCGGCGGCCCAGAACGGCCCCGCATGTTCCAGGGCCTTGACCATTTCTTCCTTGCTCCAGCCGCCGGACAGGGGCGGCACGGCGGCCAGCGACAGGGCGGCGATGACGGTCAGGGCCGTGGTGGCGGGCAGGGCGCGCGCCAGACCCATCCGGCGCAGATCGAACGTGTCGGTGACGCGGTGGGCAACGCCCGCGGCACAGAACAGCGCGGCCTTAGTCGCGGCGTGGACGATCAGGTGCAGCACCGCGACGCCCGGAAAGCCCGCGCCGATTGTGGCGATCATCAGGCCCATCTGCGCCGAGGTCGATCCGGCCAGCAGCTTCTTGGCGTGGGTCTGGCGCAGGGCCACGACGCCGCCGAGGATCGCGGTGGCAAGTCCGATCACCATCGCCGCCGGGCCGAAGCCGGGCGCGGCCGAAAGCTGGGGATGCAGGCGTGCGAGGATATAGGCCCCCGCCGCCACCATCGTGGCCGAGTGCAGCAAGGCGGACACGGATGTCGGTCCGTCCATGGCGCGGAACAGCCATGGCGCGAACGGCACCTGACCGGCCTTCGACACCGCCGCGAGAAGCAGCCCGAACGCCGCCAGCGTCAGCGGCCAGCCGTAGAGCGTGCCAAGCGCCCCATAGCTGGCGCTGCCCGTCGCGGTGACGGTCGCCATCAGCGCGATGAAAAGACCCAGATCCCCCGCGCGGGTCAGGACGAAGGCGAAACTGGCCGACAGGCCCGGTGCTTGGCTCCGCCACTTGTGCCCGATCAGGGCCCAGGAACAGGCACCGACGATTTCCCACCCGATCAGCAGCGTCACTAGGTCGGCGGCGACGATGACCAGTTCCATGCCGCCGGTGAAGACCAGCATCAATCCGATGAGGCGGGGCAGGCCGCGACCGTCTTCGTGCGATGCGGCGTAGAGCGTGATCGGCAGCAGGATCGCGGGCACGAGAAGGGCCGCGGCATGGGCCAGCGGGGGCAGGGCGGCCTGTAGCACGAGCAACTCAGACCAGACGAAGCGTCCTGTCTGGTCGCCAGAAATGAGCGCCAGGGCCAGCGTCGCGGCTGCCGCCCCGGCCCCCAGCGTCGCCAGCCGCGCCCGCGTGCCGCCGATGGCCCAGATCGCCAGACCGGCCAGAACCGGCAGATATGCCAGCGCCCAGATCATTGCCTCAGCGTTCCGATGCTTTCTGTCATGTCAGCCTGCCGCTTGCGATAGACGGCCACGATCAGGGCAAAGCCGATTGCCATTTCCACGGCCATCACCGCCATCACGATGATCGCCAGCAGCTGGCCTTCGGGCATGCCGCCCAGGGACAGGGACCAGAAGCCGATGATCGCCAGAAGCGCACCGTTCAGCATCAATTCCAGCCCCATCATCAGCATGACGAAGCTTTGCTGGCTGAGCGCGCCGTAAAGACCGATGCCGATCAGCGCGGCGGCCCCGAGAAGAACAAGTGTCAGTGTCATCAATGGCCCCCGTGATGGTGGTGGCCGTGCCCGCCGCCGCCCTCGGGTTGGCGGCCTGCGGGATCGCCGCCCTCGGTCAGTCCCGGCGGACGCGATCCTTCGTCGGCCGATCCGAAACGGCCCTGTCGCGACGACAGGATGACCGCGCCCACCATCGTGGCCAGCAGCGTGACGCCCGCGGTCTCAAAGATCAGCATGGAGGGGCCAAGGAGTTCGTGGCCGAGCTGCGCGACGACGTCGGTGTCGGCGGCGACCGGGTTCGACGGCAGCGGCGAAAGCAGCACGGCGGCAGACAGGCCGATGAAGGCGACAATGCCGGCGCCGATGGACAGGCGGTGCTGGTGGACCATGACCATCGGATTGAGGCCCGCGGGGTTCATCATGAACATGACCATGAAGATCGCCATGACCATCATTTCGACAGCCATCATGAACACGGTCGCCACACCGATATAGGGCGCGGACAGCAGCACGCCGATTGCGCCCACCGCGACGAAGGACAGCATCAGCGCGAAGGAGGCGCGCACCATGCTGTCGACGCGGAACACCCGCCAGCCGGTCCAGACGGCAAAGGCTGTTAGCAGGGCGATCATGAGGTCGGTCATAGCGCGATCAGCCCCGAAATCAGAAGGTGGAGGAAGGACAGCGGAAGCAGCACGACCCACAGGATCGTTAGCATCCGGCTGGGGGTCGTCCGCGCCACGCGGTTGCCGATCCAGACGGTCAGCGCCATCAGCGCGCCCGTCTTCAGCCACAGCCAGACCGGTCCGGGCAGCACCGGTCCTAGCGGTCCGCCCAGAAACACCGTCGCGGCGATGGCCGAGACCGAAACCAGCATCGCCAGCCGCGCGATCTGCCAGACGGCGCGACCGGCGCCGCTGTCTTCGGCCGATGTGCCCGTCGCGATATCGGCGGCGTCGGCGTAATCCATCGGGCCGCGCAGGGTCATCGCCAGGGCAACCACCATGAACAGCGGCAGGTCCAGCGGCTGGCGGATCACGTTCCAGACCTCGCGCTGGCTGTCGACGATGGCGACCAGCGACAGGCTTTCGGCGGGCAGGGCGGCGGCGATCAGCACGAACATCGAGGGCAGCATCACCGGCAGCCCGATGGCGGCATAGCGATAGGCCCCGATCAGCGGAAAGGGCGCGTTGGGCGACCAGCCGTGCAGGAAGACGGTGACGACGATCAGGGCTTCGCAACTGCCCCAGATCACGATGCCCACCGGGCTGTCGATCAGCGCCAGATCCGGCGCGAAGGGGACGACGGCGATGCCGATGGCGGCCAGCGCCAGATACCAGGCGGGGGCCAGATCGCGGTTCAGGCGGTCGGGAGCCTCGGTCTCGACCCGCTGGCGAGTGAAGAGTGCGAGGAGCGGCAGATAGGCACGGTCGAGGGCGACGGCGAACAGCGTCCCGCCGAGCAAGGTCGCAAGGACCGCGAGGGTCAGAAGCGCCGTCATGCAACCTCCACGCCGCGCGCGGCACGGATGAGTGCCGATGGGGGCAGGGACGCGAGGATCAGCATGGCCTCGGCCCATTCGGCACCGTGCAACAGCGCGGGCAGATCGGGGGGCGCGACCGACACCGTGTCGCCCGCCAGCCAGGCGATCAGTCGGTCGCGTGCGGAGGTGCCGTCGATCCTGCCGATCCGTTTCGGCACCGCGCCCCGCAGCCACAGCGCGCGGGCGGATTGCCCGTGCATCACGCGGTGGGCGGCGCGGTCCAGACCCAGCAGCCGCAGCATCCGCGCCGCGCAGAGATCGGGCGCATCGGCATCTGCCGCCTGGGCGAGGGGTGGTGCTTTCACGTCAAGGTCGCAGATCACGTCCCCTTGCAGCGTCACCTGAAGCACCAGCCCCGGCGGCAGCATCGGCAGGAACGGACCGAACCGCGCCGTGTACCGGTCGAGTCGCAGCCCGTCGCGAATGTCCGTGCCGGTCATGGCCATGGGCCGCCCGTAGGGCGTGCCGCCCATCATCCCCTTGCCGCCCTGACCGTGGGGGCCGATGCCCTTCCACGCGTTCGGCGGCTCGTCCGGCAGATGATCGTCTTCGTCCCGTTCGCCCGCGCAAATATCGCGCCATGCCGTTTCGATCCGCGCCGCGATGGCATCTGGGGCATCCGCCTGCCACCGCAGCGTGGCCCGCGGATGGGGAAGCTGGTCGTGCACATGGGACAGCGCCTCTGCCGTGTCGCCCGGCAGATCGCCGGCGACCAGCAGGATCGCCGCATCGCGCGGGGTCGCGGCCCGGCGCAGGCCGGGCCGGGCAAGCAGACGCTCGGTTTCGGCCTGCCGACCGGGGCCGATGGCGGCGAAGACGGGCGCGGGCGACCGCGCCGCCCAACGGGCAAGACGAGTCATTGCCATCGGAAGATCCCTTCGCGCCAACCATAAAGGATGCCCACAGACAGGATCGCCAGGAACATGCCCATCTCGGCCAGCGCCTTGATCCCTTCGGAGACGAAGACCACAGCCCATGGATACATGAACATCATCTCCATTTCGAAGGCGACGAACAGAAGGGCCATGGAATAGGGGCGGAAGTGATAGCGTTGCCAGGCATGGGTGTCGGGCGTCCCCCCGCCCAGAAAAGGCATCGCCTGCGGCGCGGTGCTGTCCGCGACGGGTTGCATCGCGCGCGCCAACAGCACCGCGAGGGCCGTCCATCCGAGTATCACGATGACCGTCTGCATGTCGCGGCATACCCTGTCGATTTACCCGTCAAACCTGCGGGCGTGCGAAAGTTCCCGCTAAAGCTTGGAAAACGCTGGAAAAAGGTTCCATCGCTGGAAGGTTTGGTCGCGCGATCCGGGCCAGGCGGCCTGACCGGTCCGGTCAAGCCGACCCGCAGGATCGCCGCGGATCGGGGGCGGCCCCGCGTGCGCAGGTGGTCAACGGTAAGCCCGAAGCGCCAAGTGTGCGGCGCGGGACACCGCGAAACGGCGTCCTTCAGGGATCGCGGCTACCAGATCAGTTCCCGTCCGTGGGATACGACGTCACCACCTGACCGATATCGCCATCCCGCAGAAGGACCACATCGAACACGGTATCGGGCGTCATCTGACCCATGCCCGGTGATCCCATGGGCATGCCCGGGACGGCGACACCGCTTGCATCCGGGTAATTGGCCAGCACGTGCCTGATGTCTTCGGCAGGAACATGGCCTTCGATCACGAAGTCGCCGATCATCGCGGTATGGCAGGCCACGGCGTCCTCGGGAACACCGACGGACGCCTTGTGTGCGCGCATCGCGTCGTATTCAAGCTCCCGGATCGTGATGTCGAATCCGGCGTCCTGCATGTGATCCGCCCAGGCTGTGCAGCATCCGCAATTGGGATCCTTGAATACCGTCATGGCCGTTTCGGCGGTGGCGGTCGTGGCCGCGAGAATGCTGAAGGATGCGATGAGAAGGGCTTTTTTCATGGATTGCGTCTTTCGTTCAGTGGATTTGAGATCGAGTGGGCGGTTGCGGGTGTGTCGGACTGGATCCGGGGAAGAACCGGGCGGAGCAGAGAGGGCCGCCGTTGCCATCGACGGCATCGAACACATCGCGGATCGCGGCGGTGACCATACGACTCTCGTGCCAATTGGTCATGGAAGGGCAAATGGGCCTTCCAGCACTGGAAGCTCAAATGCCCATCGTGTCACGGTTTCGAGAGATGCAAAGTGTCGCTTACAGCGACATGGTTTCGCGATATGAAATCAGCACGATACCGATCGGGCACAGCAAAGCCGCAAACCCCAGTCCGGCGCGCCGCCAAGGAAGCCATCCGCGACGCTGCGCAAGTCGCAGCGCTCCCGCCATTATGATCATCACCCCCAGAGCCATATGATAAAGCCATTTGGCGTGAGCGTTGCTGCCGATCTGTTCATGGACGATGAACGTGGCTCCCAGAATTATGTAGCCAATGGGCCAGACCAGGGTTGCACGGCCCCCTCGAGGCCCCGCTTTCCATTCGCCCGCGCCCGTGGCGGCAATCAATGTCGCGAACGCAAAGTGATGAAGCTGTTGCGGCTAGCGCAGAGCCCAGTGCAGCATCAGAAGGGCATCGTCGACGCCGGCTTGAAAGACGATGTAAAGTGCAAGCGTCGCCCCCGCCGCCAAAAGAAGGAGCGGGATGCCGATCCCGGGAACCGCCGCGTCGCGCCGCTGCGCCTGCTAAACGACGAGCGCCGCGATGGGAAACGAGAACGCGCCGATCAGCCAGTGACCGATGGAAATGAGCAGAGACATCGTGTCGGGATCGTGGGGCACGGGTGAACCTGTGAATTGACAAAGCTGTTCTTGGTATGCGGACGGATACTTATTCGCCGAACAAAATATCGCCACGCGCGACAGGCCGGCAGCCTTAGCCCCGTCTGCGCCGGAGAACTGCCCAGATCAGGGGAAGGCCCGTCACCAGCCCAAGGGCCGCGATGACCCAGGTCATCGGATCGCCGCCGCTCATCGCCGCCGTGCCCAGATGCGACAGGACGAAACTGGCGGGCACGATCCCGGCCAGGGTCGCGACGGCGAAGCGCCAGAAATGGATCGCGCTGAGGCCCGCGGCATAGCTGACGATATCGAACGAAACGAAGGGCATGAGACGGCTGAGAAAGACCGCCAGCGTCAATGCGTTTTGCGACCCGACAAGGCCGCGTTCGACGCCGTCGCCAAGCCAGCGCCGGATCGTTTCCCGGCCGAGGAAGCGGGCCAGTGCAAACGCGATCAGGGCACCGGTTTCGGCCCCCGCAACGACCAGCATGGTGCCGTAGACGTGACCGTATGCGGCACCCGCCGCCATGGCGATCGGCGCGCTGGGGATCGGCGACGCGACGACCGCCACGATCATCGCCAGGACAATCACGGCAGGGCCCCAAGCTCCGGCGCGGGCGACCAACCTTTCGATATTCTCGCGTTCGGCAAGGCTGCGGAGGTCGGCGATCACGGGCGCGTCCCAGAAGACGACCACCGCGACACCCGCCAGGGCGAGCGCCAAAAAGGCCCCGAAACGAATAGTCCTGGCAGATGTCATGCGGTATGCATCGTCAGATCGACGGCTCGACAACGATCTGATGGGCGATGCCATTCGTTTGCGTTGTCGATATTGTTTCCAACGTATTTGGGTCCAGCAGACGCACGTTCGCATCTTCGCTGCTGCTGACCATCAGTCCATCACCTGTCAAGGCCATGTGGTAGGGACCATCCATCTGCACCGCCGTACGCGCGCCGGTCGCCCTGTCGATCCTGACGACACGACCCCGACCGAGCGCACTTGCGTAGATCGCGGAAGAGTCGGCCTGAACACCATGAAGATTGCCGCCGATCTCGTATCTCTCGACAATTTCGCCGCTATCCGCGTCGATCAGGCTGACGAAACCGGCATCGGCTTCTGCCGC
>Ga0208934_1000672_pt1 | contig 14550 bp, 14 predicted proteins | sample MalvirDeepMed_s2_FD_184243 | JGI IMG/M metagenome (GOLD analysis project Ga0208934, IMG submission 184243) | Marine viral communities from the Global Malaspina Expedition - Malaspina viral metaG DeepMed_s2 (SPAdes) (version 2) | ecosystem: Environmental > Aquatic > Marine > Oceanic | place... | reverse complement strand
CATGGCACCAAGGGATGTTTCGACCGCCAGGAAACGCCGGTCCAAAAGCGCGTTGGAGGCCAGGAACCCGTCGTTCCGCGTGATCTGCATGCGGACCGCGATGGCATCGGAGGACCGAGGCCCGAGCGCATCGTACGGTTTGGCCTTCAGCCCGGTCGTCATCTCCTGCGAGGCATCGGAAATCTGGCCGGTCAGACGGCTGGTGTACTCGCGTTGGCGCAGGCTTTGCAGGCCCGAGGATATGGTACGGGATATTTCACTCATGACGGCCTCACACGGAACTCAGGAGGGTGTCGATCATCGAGGACAAGCTGCTGAGAACCTGAGAATTCGCACCGTAAGCCTGTTCGATCTCCAGCAGTTTCTGTAGCTCGGTATCGATGTTCACGCCCTCGACGGCGCTTCGGTTGTCTTCGAACGTCGCCAGCCTGACGCTGGCCGAATCGGCACGGGCATCGGCGCTGACCCGGACGTTCTGTTGATGCCCGACCAGGCTGGCGGCGAAATCGCCCAGGCGCGCGGTCGCGCCCAGCCCCGCGCGCGGGTCGATGCCGCGCGCGTCGTCGAAGACCTTGATGAAGGCGTTGACCTGCTTGGTCGTGCCCGCCTCGCCCGGCGCGGTGGCGGCCATGCCGTCGCGCAGCCGCCAAAGCGCGCCGCCACTGTCCGGACGCACACGGTCGTTGATGGCCAATCGGCCCGCCAGCCCGTCGAGCCGGACCGGATCAAAGGCCGCACCCGCATCGGTGAAGAGGCCGGGGTCCCCCGGTGCCAGCGACAGGTCGGCCGCCTCGAAGCCTTGAATCATGCCCCGGGCCAGTTCATCGAGCTGCAGGCGCATCTGCGGCAGGACCGTCGACAGCATCTCGCTCAGCCCGGCGAGCCGGCCGGACGAAATCCCCCGACCGCCCGGTCGATCCGGCGTCACGTCGTTGCCTTCCGCGAAGATCCCGCCGGTCCGGTTGTCGCCGGTCAACCGCACCGCGTCGGCGCCGCTGACCAGTTCGGTTCCGCCGGTGGTGTGCAGGGTCAGCGACCCGTCCGCTTCCCACCGCGTCTTAAAATCCATCTGCGATCCAAGGGCATCCAGCGTGCGGCTCATCTGGTCCATCAGCCCGCCTGTGTCGCGGGGGCTGTCGCCCGCCTGGCGTAGCTGCGCGTTGAGCGCCGCCACGTTCGACAGGGCCGTGTTGATCTCGCCCAGGCTCCTGTCAAAGCTTTCGGCCGCCTCGGCCCTGCTTTGCTCGAGCGTCCGCGACGCGGTGGTCAGGCTGTTCACGAAACCCTCGGCACGGGCCAGCGCGTCGCCCTGCGCGTTCACGTCGCCAGGGTTGTTCCCCAAAAGGTCCAGCCCGGCCTGGAAATTCGCGAGCCGCGCGGCGGGCGATGCCTCGTCGCCCGGCTCGCTAAGTGTCAGCAGGTATCCGTTTAGCACATCGGCGGGCACGGCGGCGGCGCCCTGCTCGGCCCGTGCGGTTCGGGTCATCCCCGCCAGCCGGTCGTTCACCTGCCGCATCACGCGCAGGTCGACCGCATCCCCCTGCCCGGAGCCGGCACTCGTCTGAACGCCGTCGCGCCGGGCATAGCCCGGCGTCTGGGCGTTGGCGATGTTGCCCGCGACAAGATCGGCCCGCCCCTCGGTGACGCGCAGGCCGCTGCGGGCAATGTTATAGGCCGACGAAATGCTCATTCACCGTTCCGGGTCAGCGCTTGATGCGCAGGGTTTCGTCCAGCATCTCGTCACTGGTCGTGATGATCTTGGCGTTGGAGGCATAGGCGCGCTGGGTCTGGATGAGATCCGTCAGCTCCTGCGCGATATCCACGTTCGAATCCTCCAGCGTCTCGCTGATGATGGCGCCTGCGCCGTTGGACAGCGGCGCATTCAGCGTGACCGCGCCCGAGTCGCGGGTGGCGACATAGGCGTTGCCGTCAATCGACCGCATCTGGTTGGGGTTCGTCACGGTGGCCAGCGGAAGCTGGAAGAGCGCCCGCCGCTGACCGTTGTCGAACACGCCGTAAAGCACACCGGATTCGGCCATTTCGGCGCGCACGAGGCTCCCGGTCTCCTTGCCGTCATCGGTGAAGGCCGGCGGCGTGTAGTCGCCGGAAAACTGGGTCATCCCGTCGAACGACCCCGGCGCGCCGAGCGAGATGTCCAAAGTCTGCGGCGTGGCGCCGTTGTTGAGCGCCAGGGTGACGACACCCGTCGCCGGATCAATGGGCAAGGCCGGCGTGCCGACGGGTGTGTAGCTGGCCGGGCTTCCCGCATCCGGGCCGCTGTCGTTGAAGGCGACCTCGGCCGACCCGTAGGAGGTGCCGGCATCATCGCTGATCGTGACGGTCCACTGGCTGCTGGCGGCGCCCGGCTGCCAGGACAGATTCAGGGTCCGCGTACCGCCCAGCTGATCGACGTAGCGCATGGTGGATTCGAACGGCGCCCCCGGAACGGCCTTGCCGGATTCCTGCGCCGGGACGTTTCCGGACATCTCGATCTGCGTACTGGGGGTGCCGGCAATCTGGTAGGAGGCGATGTTGACCGTGCTCAGATCCGTGAAGCCGGCCCCGGTGATGGCCCCGGTCGCGCCGGAGGCATCGGCCGGAAAGCCCGCGAGGAAATACCCGGCCGCGTTGCGCAGGTTGCCGTCCTGGTCCGGGGTGAAGGACCCCGACCGCGTGAGGTAGTAGTTGGAGGCCGCCGGATCGTTCGGCGTCCGCGACACCACGAAGAACCCGTCGCCCTGCACGGCATAATCGGTAGAGCTGCCGGTGCCCCTCAGCCCGCCGTTCGCCGAGACGGCGGCGCGCGCCTCGGTCAGCACGCCGGCCTGGGTGCTGCCGCTGTTCTGCGTGACATATTCGCTGAACGTCCGGCGATAGCCGACCGTGTTGGCGTTGGCGATGTTGCTCGAGATGTTCTCGACCCGTGAGGAGTTGGCTTGCAGGCCACTGACCCCAATCTGCAGGGCGCTGGAAATGCTCATGTCTGGTTCCCGTCTCGCTTGTGGTCCGCTCTTAGCCTAGCCAAGATTAGTTCACCCTCAAAGATAGATATCAAGAATAAATTCAAACAATATCATTTATGTCACTCTCTATTCATGGAGTCTGTGATCTCTGTCACCGCGTTCAGGACCCGGTCCGCGTTCTCGATGCTCGACCGCATGAGCTTGGTGTCGAGCTCCGTCGGTGTCGTGCCGCGGTCCTTGAGCGTCACCGCCAGTTCGGACCAGCCGGGCAAATCCGACAGAGAGGGAAAGGCGGTTGCGACGCGGCTGACGGTAACGGTGTCGCCCAGCTCGTGGGCGGCACGGATCAGCCGGCTGGCGTCGGAAAAACCGAACTGGCCCGGATAGCTGTCCCAAAGCTCCAGCAAGGCCTCATGCGCAGGGGCCCACTTGGCGTTTTCGTAAAGCGTTGCGGCGCGGCGTCGCTGCAGATCGAAATCCAGCCCGCGGATGCGCAGGTCGGCCAGCTCCGACGATCTGCCCGCCTGGCTGAGCGCCTCAACCAGCAATCGCTCCACGTCGTCGGCGCCGCGGTGCCGGGCGGACAAGGGTATGAGGACATCGACCGCAGCATCGGCCTGCCCGCCGGCAAGCAACGCACGGGCCTCGCCCAAGGATAGTTGGAGAAGCAGCGCGCGGTCCGGAACCGACTGCCCGAATTCGCCGGACGCCTCCTCCACGTCCCGAAGCGTCCCGAATTCACGCGCCGCCAACGCCGTCATACCGGTGTCGAGCAAAAGCTGCGGCAAGACCGCCGCCCGTTCGACGAAACCCGCGAGGAAACGCCAGCGAAGGCTGATCACGGCGTGGTCTTCGAGGTAGGTGCCAAGCGCGATCTCGCCTGTTGCACCTGCGTCGTAGAAGGCCTCCAGCACGTCCAGCGCGCGGTCGCGCAGGGCCTCCGCCACCTCGGGGTCGGAGGCTTCGGTCAAGAGCTGGTCCAGCGCCCAGAGCGCCGCCAGGAAATCGCCGAGTTCAAAGGCATAGTCCGCCAGGTGTTGCGCAACCTCCGTCGCGACCTCGTCGCCGCTCCAGGCCCAGCGCGCAGTTTTCAATGTGTCGACAGCCTCCGCCAGGGACAGGGTTTCCGTCCGCCGTCCCATCAGCACCAGCGCCAGTCGCGCCCGCTGTGCGTAGGCGTCCCGCCCTTCCGCGGCGCGCATATATCCGTCGAATGCCGAGAGAAGATCGCCCGACAGCTCTGCCGCATGCGCCAGCAGGAACCGATACGCCGGGGAGTCGCGCAGTTCGGCATGATCGGCAAAGCGCGTGGCCAGCGTCTTGGCTTCGGGCCATGCCTCCGCAGCCAGCGCCGTTTCGAGCAGATCGGGCAGAATGGCTGCCTGGATCGCCGGAGACAGCGCGTCCAGGGTTTGGATGGCGAAGGGCAGCAGGCGCGCCGCCTCCGTGTGCCGGTCCAGCCGCGCAAAGGCGGCGGTGCGCAACGCCTGCCCCTGCTCCCACCCGATCGACCGCGACAGGGCGGCGCCCAACCCGTCGCGCTCGGCCAGCAGGTCGAGGGCCATCTGCAAGGTTCGGTGACGGCGCTGCGCCTCGGGGGACAGGTTCTCCACGGCGATGACCGACAGAAGGCCGGCGGCCTCGCGGCGCAGCATCTGTGCCAGATGAAGCTCCGCAAGGTCCAGGTAAAGCTGTGCCGTGGCCTCGCTCAGCGGCTCTTCTCCGACACCCGGAACGCCCGCGACCAGCCGCGCCATCAGCGCCTGCCGCTCCACCAGCAGATCGCGCTCCCCGACATTGGACAGGTCAAGTGGAGCAAAGACAGCACCGTCCTGGCCAAAGACCGGAGAGGCCAGAAGCAAGAAGGAGGCAAACGAAATTTGACTCAAGCGCATCATATCCATGATTTGCTATACTTTATTCTTGCTTCTATCCATCACTTATTTCATAATATGCATAGATTGTGATTTCTAAACTTGCGGAATCAAGGCCGGATATGACGGAGACCACCCATATCGGCATGTCGCTCGCGACATCCCTGCAGCGGCAGCTGGACATGACGGCGAACAACATCGCCAATGCCAGCACCGCCGGATACAAGGGCGAGCACATGGTGTTCGAGAGCCTCGTGCAAAAGGGCACGCCGGCCGGCGAAGATGCCGCCAATTTCGTCAGCGACACGGGCTCTTACATCGACACCCGCCCCGGCGCGATGTCGCAGACCGGCAATCCGCTGGACATGGCGCTGAACGGCGACGGCTGGTTCGGATACCGGATGCCGGACGGTCAGATGTCCTACGGACGCGACGGCAGCTTCACGCTGGACACCGATGGCAATCTAACCGTGCTGTCCGGCGCCAGGGTCCTTGACCAGGGCGGCGCCCCCATCGCGCTGCCCACCGAAGGCATCGGCGCGCTCATCGTCTCGGAAGACGGCACCATCTCGGCCGAAGGCACGGGTCCGCTGGCGCGGATCGGTGTATTCGACATACCCGAGATCCAGAGCTACCGGCGTGTCGGCGGAGGCATGCTCCTGCCCCCCGAAGGCGCCGCCGCGCCCACGCCCGCCGCCGCGACACAGGTCCTGCAGGGGGTGCTCGAGCTGAGCAACGTGAACCCCATCCGCGAAATGACGCGGATGATCGAGGTGCAGCGGGCCTATGAAAGAACCAACGCGCTGATCGGCAATTCGGACACCCTGCGTCGCGACGCGCTGCGACGGATCGGACAGGCTGTCTGACGGCCCACTGACATGCAAGGATTGAACCCATGAAAGCACTCAGCATCGCCGCCACGGGCATGATGGCCCAGCAAACCAATGTGAACGTGATCTCGAACAACATCGCGAACGCCAACACCACGGGCTTCAAATCCAGCCGTGCGGCGTTCCAGGACCTGATCTACCAGTCGATGCAGCGCGAAGGCGCGCTGACCTCCGAGGCCGGAACCGCCCGGCCGGTCGGCATCGACATCGGCCTCGGGGTGCAGACCGCGGGCACCGTGCGGCTGAACACGCAAGGCGGCATGCTGGCGACAGAGAACTCTCTGAACGTGGCGATCGACGGGCGCGGGTACTTTTCGGTGCTCATGCCCGACGGCAGCCAGGCCTATACCCGCGACGGGTCGTTTCAGCTGTCGGCGGAAGGCGAGATTGTCACGATGCAGGGCTACCGCATCGATCCGGGCCTCGTTGTCCCCGAGAACACGACCTCGGTCGACATCAACGAACAGGGCGTCGTCATGGCCTATGTGGCGAACGACACCGTCCCCGTGGAGCTGGGCCGGTTGACCATGTCCACCTTCATCAACGAACCCGGCATGCGCCCGGTCGGCAACAACTTCCTCCTTGCGACCGAAGCTTCCGGCGACGCACAGGTGGTCAACCCGGGCGATCCCGGCGTCGGACTGATCCGGCAGGGCTATCTCGAGGCGTCCAACGTCAATGTCATCCAGCAGATCACCGACCTGATCTCGGCGCAGCGCGCCTACGAGATGAACTCCAAATCCATCGAGACCGCGGATCAGATGCTGACCGCGGCCAACCAGATCCGATGATGCGGCGTCTCGGCGTAACGCTTGCCGCCCTGCTGGCCTGGGCGTCCCCCGCGCTTTGCGACAGGCTCGACGTCCTGATCGAGGAACGCGCGCGCACGGACTACGGCGACGCACTGCCGGACACCGGCGTCTTCGACATCACCGTCAAGGACAGCCTGTCGGGGGACGTCGTGACCCTGGCGGAATTCTGGATGGACCCCCAGACCGGCCGGTTCCTGGCCAACGCCGTGCTGAGCACGGGCGACGTGCAGCGGATCGGCGGGCTCGCGCTCGTGACCGTGCCGGTGCCGGTCCCGGCCCGGCGGCTCCTGCCCGAAGAGATCGTCACCGAGACGGACCTTGCGGTCGCCTATCTGCCCATGGGGCGGGTGGGCAACTATGTCGTCACCGATCCGCAGCAGGTCGTCGGAAAGCAGGTACGTCGGATGCTGTCGTCCGGCCGGCCGATCCAATCGCAATCCATCATCGAGCCGCTGGTCATCGACCGCGGCGATCGAGTGGACATCTTCTTCAACGACGGGCTTCTGGCCCTGACCTCTCCGGGCCGCGCGCTCAGCGATGCGCATATGGGTCAGGAAGTCCGGATCGTGAACCTGGTCAGCAACAAGACGGTCACCGCGGTCGCCACCGGCAACGGAACCGTGGAGGTCCTTCGATGACAGCGCGCCACCGCCGCATCCCTTTCCTGTTTCTCGGTTCCGTGCTCGCCCTCACCGGCTGTGACGTGTCGCGGACCTTCGACCGCGAGCCCCGGACCTCGGACCTCGTGGTCAACGGCGGCACCATTCCCGAAGTCGCCCGCGTCCAGGTTCCCATGCCGCCCGTGGTGATGGAGGCGCCGCGCCAGGGCAGCGCCCGTGCGTCGCTGTTTTCGGCCCGCAACGAACCGCTTTTTGCCGATCAGCGCGCCGATGACATCGGTGACATCCTCACGGTCATCATCTCGATCGACGACCGCGCGCGGCTGAACAACTCGACGGACCGCCAGCGCGAAGGCGGCGGCTCCATAGGCTTCCCGACCTTCTTCGGCTATGGCTCCAAGATTGCCGCGATCCTGCCCGGCATCAGCCGCGAGGACCTGCCCACCGGGGATATCGTCGACATTTCCTCGCAGACTGCCGCCAGCGGATCGGGGGCGATCAACCGCAACGAGCAGATCGACCTCAAGGTCGCCGCGCTGGTGATCGACAAGCTTCCGAACGGCACGCTGGTCGTCGCCGGGCGGCAGGAAATCAAGGTGAACCACGAGCTGCGGGAACTGCGGATGGCCGGCATCGTCCGCCCGGCGGACATCCGCAACGACAACACGATTTCCTACGAGAAGATCGCCGAGGCCCGTATCGCCTATGGCGGCCGCGGCACCCTGTCCCGCACACAGGAACGCAGCTACGGCGAAGATGCGATGGACGTGATCCTGCCCTATTAATTCCATCAATCGCCACAGCATCGCACGAAGATCGTCGCAATCGACCTGTACTCAAGCCCGAAGCTTCAGAAAGGTCGGGTATGAACAAGGTCCGCATTGCTGTCTTGGTATTGCCATTGGTGTGCTTGGGTGTCGGTTACGCGTCAGGGGCCGTGCTGCTGGCGCCCGCCGCGGAAAACGATGTCGTGGCATCGGACGCGACGGATACGGCGCCCCATGCCGCGGAAGACGGCACCGCGCACGCAGCCGAGACCGGGACGGAAATCGCCGGCGCCCATGCCGACGGGGCCATCGAGAAGATGGACGCCCACCAACTCGCCGAGGACCGCACCATCGTCCGCGTGGGCAAGATGACCATTCCCGTCGAAAAGACCAACAGCGTCTCGTACGTGGTCGCCGATTTCGCCCTGAAAGTCGAAAGTTTCGAACTGGCGGAGCGCTACAAGCGCGTCGAGGAGGCGACCCGGATCCGCGACTCGCTTCTGTCGGCCATGAGCCTGGCCGCGGAGAGCAACGTACTGCGCGGCGTTGCCATCGACAGCGACGCGCTGGCCGCCCTGATCCGGGATCTGCTCAGCAAGGAACACGCCGGCATCGACGACGTCATGTTCGTATCGCTCTACAAGCAGGACCTGGCACGGCTCTGATGCCGTGCCGCGTCAGAGGACCGAACGGATCGCCTGCGACAGAACCTTTTCACCGTTGTCCAGCTCGAGCTCGGGGCCCTGTGCGGTAAAGTTCACCCGCTCGACCGACGCCCTGGTCAGGGTCGTGACCCCGACGGGTTCGCCGCTCTCGTCGCTCGCCAGGATTTCGACCTTGAAGGTATGGGGCGGCACGACCGGCAAACCGTTCAGATCGCGCCTGTCCCAGGCCACGTCGATGACCTCGCCTTCCGTTGTCGAAGGGCCGTCCAGTTCCCGGACCAGCGACCCGTCCTGCGAATAGATGCGCACCCGCACGTCGCTCGCCCCGGCCTCGACCTGGTAGCTCAGCGGAAAATCGTCCTCCGTGAGCCGCACCTGGCCGGAGGGGACCAGCACGTCGCGGCCGATGAGCTGAAGGTCCGACATGGCGCCGACCGAGGACAGCATCCCGCGGATCGATTCCAGATTGGCATTGGTCGAGATGCTTTGCTCGACCTGGGTCAGTTGGGCCAGCTGCGACACGAATTGCGTGGAGTCCACCGGTTTCAGCGGATCCTGGTTCGAGATTTGCGCCGTGAGCAGTTTGAGAAAGCTGTTGTAGTTGTCCTGCAGTTCGGCAGCGGAATTCGTCGCCGCAGAAGGTTTGTTGGCCGCCGCCGCTCCGCTGGCGATATTCGCGTCGATCATGGTCTCACCTTTCAGGTCAGGATATCGAGATGTCCGGGACTGCCCGTGTGGCGAAGAACCTGTACAGGCTCGACCGCCGCCTCGGGGTGCTCCGCAAGGTCCGGCATCGGGCCGGTGTCGGGCTGCGGCCGTTGCTGCCGTCCGCGTTCGTCGAATGTCTGGAAATCCAGGTCCGCGGTGTCCGCCGCGATGCCGCGGGATTGCAGCGCGTCCAGAAGCTGATCCCGATCCTGGCGGAGCGTGTTCAGGACCGATGCATTTTCGGTGGTCATGACGATCTGGAAACGCCCGCTTTCGGCGCGGGTGATTTCGATCTCGACTTCGCCCATGCCGTAGGGCGTCAGCGAAAAGCGCAGCTTTGCATCGCTGATGTCCAAAGACCGGATCTGTCGTCCGACATGCTGGCGCAGCTGCTGGTCAGGCGTTGCGGCATGGGCATGCGCAGCGGTCTGTGCCGTCGCGACACGCGGCTGGTCCGGGGTCGTCTGCACGCCCGTCAGACGGGCCGCCTCCTCCGGTATTGCCTCGGCCGGGGTCGCCGCCTCGCCCGAGGCACCGGAGGCCTCCATGACCATGGCGAATGTGGCGCCCGACGGGGCGGTCTTCCCGGTTCCCGTCTCGCCCTGCGGCGGAAGCATGCCGGCCAGCGCGTCATTTTGGCCCGATCCGCCCCTCGCGGACGCACCGGCGTCTGACGCCAGCGGCCCGGACGCGGGGGGCGCCAGGGCGGACAGGGTCGTCGGCTTGGCATCTCTGGACGGCGGTCCGGAGCCGGTTCGCGTGACCGGGGCGCCGGTCGCAGTCGAAAAGACCGCGGAATTGATATCGGCCCGCGCGTTCGCAGAGGTCGGGAACAATGCGGTTTCGATCTGTCGTTCAAGCGCGGCCACCACCTCGCCGTCCAACCCGGCGACCGGGCCAAGGTCCGAGAGGGTGTTGACCGGCGGTTTCCCCATGGCATCGGCAAAGGCAGACAGGACCAGCTTCCGCGTCAAGGGCGCGCCGGAGGCCTCCAGTTCCGCGAGGGTTTGTCCCAGCAGCGCCATCACCCCTTCGGGCGTGTCAGTGTCGATGGTTTCTCCACCCGACGCGGCGGGGGCCGGATCGGGCTTTGGCGTCCCGGAGAACCGGATCGGATTGGACGCATCCTGTGCCGTCGCACCCTGTACGAGCTGCGCGAAACCGGACAGGCCGCCCGATTTCGCCGTGCCTTCGGAAAAGGAAGCCAGAACCGGCGCCGCGGAAAACCAATTCGATATCATCTTGCGTTCTCCGCGATCCAGCTATCGCCCTGTCGGATATCCGGTCACGCCATTCCCACGTTGCCGCATTGCGCGGGCCGCGCGACGCAGGCCGAGAGTTCGCCGATCATCGACTTGAGGTTCAAGGTCCATTGGTTCAGCGTCGCGGCCGGGCTGAAGCCCGCCAGCGCCGCGAGAGAGGGCGTCGCCAGTTCGCCGCGCATGACCTCGCGGCTCGTGATCGGCAGGTTGTTCAGCGTCACGCCCGAGGTGAAGAGGCACTTGGACTCATCGGGCTGCGCCCAGTAGCGCGCCAGAACGCCGTTGAGACCGGCGCGGAACGCGTCCGTGTCCAGCCCCATCTGCACCAGTTCTGCGGATTGTGCGGCCCGGTAATAGGCGAGGCCGAGACCGAACAGGATGCCGTCCTCGTCCGCCAGGGGGAACACGCCCCGCCCGACGACGCGCAGCAGCGCCTCTCCGACGATCGCTCCGACGGACTGCGAAACGTTGGTCAGCGCGGAGTCGCGGCGAAACACCACGATCGACCCGAAAGGCACATCGGCATTCAACTCTTCGGCGAGGATATCCCCAAGGCAGATGCCGGGAATGGGCTCATGATCTTCGGGCATGGCAACGGGGTCTTCGCCCCAATCCCGCATCTCGAAAATGGATGTCCGCACCGGGATCAAGGCCCGGATCAACGAATTGAAATGACTTGCATCTTCTGCAATACTAATGCGGCAGGCACCATCCCAGATACCCCCGACAAGATTATTTTCCTGCATTTTTCGCCCCAGGTTCGGACATTCTGTCCATTGCTCTGTCCAAGCCGTTTTTATTTTTTTGACACTTGGAAATTTGAGAAACTACTCGTGCTATGAGTGTAGAGCAGATGATTCGCGTCTCCAACCCTTAGTTGAGAAATTTTGGAACTTTTTCACCAATTGATTGTTTAACACGCATTTCCCACCGGATGTGGGTGGCACCCCCGGCCTTGGTTTTGGTACCCGCTGATCGCGTTACGCGCGCGGTCGCCGAAATTCGATACCCTCACATGCTGCACCGCACGCCTGTCGGATCGCCAACCGGGCAAGACATCGAAAATCGACAGCCCCGCCCCTATTCCGCCTTGTAAACCAGCCGGATCGAAATGCGCCGGTTTTCCGGTGCGAAAAGATCGGTCGTATTGATCGGCTGCGTATCAGCGACGCCGGAAACCCGCATGAACCGGGCCGGCGCAATGCCCGCCTCCATCAGGACCCGCCGCGTGGCATTCGCCCGGTCCGCGGACAACTCCCAATTCGAAAACGTGCTGTTGTCGCCAAAGGTCGCGGCGTCGGTGTGGCCGACGATCTCCATCGGCTGCACCTGGGCCGCCACGACGTCGCCGATGGCCAGCAACAGTTCCCGCGCCTGGGGACTGATCTCCGAGCTACCCCGCGCGAACAGGGACCGTTCGTCCTGATCCAGCACCTCGACCTTGAGCCCGCCATCCGACTTTTCAAGCCGGACATTGCGGGCCAGTTCGCGAAGGCTTTCGTCCGCGCTGATGCGTTCCGAGATGTCGGCGGCCATGCGGTCGATCTGCTCGCGGCGGGCTTCGGCTTCTTTCGCGGCCTGAGCGGCCTCGGCGTCGGCCGGCTCGGGCGTTTCGGCATATTCCACCACCACTTCGGCGGGCATGTCGCGCATCCGGCTGTCGAAAACCATCATCGGGTTTTCGCGACCGAAGCTCGGCAGCTTGACGGTGCCCGTCTCCGCCTCGGCCCCGGTCAGGACGCCAGCCGCGACGAGCGGCCGCAGGTCGGCGGCCGAATCCGAGGATGTGCCGTTGTCGGATATCGTCGGGGTGAAATAATTGGCCAAGCCGCGCAATTTCTCTTCGTCCGACGCGGCAAGAATCCACAAAAGCAGGAAAAATGCCATCATCGCCGTCATAAAGTCGGCATAGGCGACTTTCCAGCCGCCGCCGTGGTGGCCATGCCCGCCACCCTCATCCGAGCGCTTGATGATGATCAAAGCGTTTTTCTTGTTCGGCACTCGACTATCTCCGGGCGTGGCTCGGACAGGATGACCGTCGGATCAGGAGATTTCCTCGTTCTTCTCCGACTTGTCGCGGGTGTACTTTCCCAACCCGGATCGCTTGGCATATTCGGCCTTGCGCTTGCTGTAGCTCGGCGCGACGAGGGGCGTATCGTCCGGCAGGTTGAACATCGCGCGGTACTCCGCCTCTGTCAGCCCGTGTTCCGCTCCGAGGTGCCGCTTGAGCATCTTGAAACCCTTGCCGCAGCAAAGACAGTAAATGGTGTCGGCCGTCATCTTCTGTTCGAAAACGGCAGCCGGAAGGGCCTGAGACCGCGGCTTTGCGTCGCCGCCCTTGTCAAACTCCGCCGACTGCAAACGCGACAAGAGTGCCATGATGTTGTCGATGGAGACGTCGTTGCGCCCTGCGAATGCTGACACGATGGTGGCAATCGAGGTTTCGCTCAACTGCTGTTTTGTCGTCAGGTGTGGCATGAGGTAGCTTTCGTTTGATGAGTAAACCTTGCCTTCTGCAAGTAAATTTTCAACCCAAGAGAGTGTTCTGCTTCCAGCGAACCAAACACAATCCAGTTACAGTGATCTATTCTTAGCACGATTCTATTTGTTTTTGCATCCCGCCGCGGTTCCGAAAGCGAATTCTTGCTGAGCGCGGCGATCCTGCATCATGGCGACCCGGCGGATACAGCATCGCCAAGCACCGCCACACCGGCCCCCGGCCCGCCCGTGGTCTGGGCGATGATCGTGGTGAACAGACCGGTCACGCCAAGTCCGAGGACCGCGATGAGAGGAATGTAGAACGTCCTCAGAAACGGTCTCTTGCGGCTTTTCACCGGCGATGCCAACTCGCGCTCCAGCGTGGCCTGCGGCTGTACCATCGGCAGAGCGGTGGAGACCAGCGCACCGAATTCGACGAAAAGGCCGCGCGGCGTGACGGCGACCTGGACCTTACGGCGCACGCAATTGTCCGCATAGCCGATCGGGAACAGTTCGACCGGGATGTCTATCGCCAGTTCGTCCTGCGGCTTCCAGTGTTTGGGCAGGACATCGCGCGGCAGGTAGACCGAGGAAAAATCGTCGCGGAACGCGACTTCCCGCGCCCGCGCCAGCATCGGAACCGACGACAAGGGCCGTTCGGCGCTGGCCGCAATCCGGACCCGCCGTCCCGTGACCCACATTTCGAGCCCGAGGTAATAGCAATCCTCGAGTGCTACGTCATCGACAACGGCATAGCCCTCGGGCACTCCCGGCTGGACCTTGCGCTGCTTGTGCCGGGATCTCGAGGCCAGCGGCAGGATCTTTCCGGTGGTGACCCGAAACCCCCGCGCCTCCTCCGCCGTTGGCTTGGGCCGCATGAGCTTGTCGAAATCCAGCCCTTCTTCGCGCGCGAAATTGTAGTTGATCAGGTAATCCGTGGCGAACTCCAGCAGACTGCGGCTCTCCTGGATGGATTTGAGAAGCGCATTTTCCTCGGAGAACAGGAGCCGTCGCTGCGGATGCCCCTCGACATACGGGCTGACCGCGAATTCGCCCACCGGACGATCGAGAATGTCCGCAACCCGCGCGAAGATGGTTTCGGCCTCGTCTTCATGGAAGACCACGAATTCACACAGGCCGGCGGCATCCATGCAGATCAGAAGGCGCAGCTCTTCGGGCCACCCCGGCACCAGAGGGGCAAGCTCCCTGGGATCGACGAAATAGACAAAGCTGTCCGTCTCGCGACCCTCTGCGTCGGCGGAAGGCGTTTCAGTCTCCATGTCCGGGATGCCACTATCCATCGTTTTCCCCGATTTATACTTGACCTGATACTTGTAAAAATCATCGCTTTCAAGAATAAACTAAGAACAGTTTCAACTTGGAGGCTTTTGAGCCAATGACACTCTTGCTCGGACTCGTGATGGTCTTTGGACTGGTCTTCGGCGGCTTCATGTTGTCGGGGGGGAACATGGACATCGTTCTGCACGCCCTTCCCTACGAAGGCATGATGC
>Ga0208934_1000667_pt1 | contig 14614 bp, 23 predicted proteins | sample MalvirDeepMed_s2_FD_184243 | JGI IMG/M metagenome (GOLD analysis project Ga0208934, IMG submission 184243) | Marine viral communities from the Global Malaspina Expedition - Malaspina viral metaG DeepMed_s2 (SPAdes) (version 2) | ecosystem: Environmental > Aquatic > Marine > Oceanic | place... | reverse complement strand
GTGTGGGCGATTTGACGGAAGCAAGATCATGGGCGGCCGGACAATCCAGCACCATAAGTGGATATACTAGCGGGGGGCAAAATTACGCGCCGTATTTTGGCTCCGATCGAATCGACAAGTTTAGTTTCTCGTCTGATGGCGATGCTACCGTCGTGGGCAACTTGACGCAAAAGAGAGAGGGACCAGCCGGGCAATCAAGCACCACTCACGGTTACACAAGCGGCGGATTAGACGGCACCGCACCGGTTCAAGAATTTGATATCATCGACAAATTCAGTTATACAAGTGACGGAAATAGCACCGATGTTGGTGATATGACGGGAGAGCGCTATTATCTGGCCGGACAATCCTCAAGCACACATGGTTATACAGCCGGCGGATCGGCCATTGTTTCACTGGCGCCGGATCGAGTGGCAACCATAGATAAGTTCAGTTTTGCCAGCGATGGCAACGCAACATCAACAGGGGATTTGACCGAAACTCTTACCAAGCTATCCGGGCAATCGTCGCCATCACATGGCTATACATCTGGCGGACATGGGTCTATCAATCCTAATTTAACCCCATTAGAACAGATAGGGGATAGTGAAGATAAAAGTAATATTGAACAGTTTTCGTTTGCCAGTGATGGCAACGCAAAAGAAACAGCCGAATTGACAACAGCCAGAGACAGCACCACCGGCACAAGTTCTTTGACCGATGGCTACGCGGCCGGTGGGATAAATGATGACAGTCTGGCTACAGCCTCAGTCGATAAATTCAGTTTTGCCAGTGCCGAATCCTCAGTCGACGCGGGTAACTTGACCACTTCAGACTACATGTACGCGGCGGCGGGACAACAATCATAATGAAAAACTTTCTCGAAATAACAAATAAATCACTCGTATCTTTCGGCGGTAACGATTTACAAGAGAATCTCAAAAAGACAGAAACCGCCCTAGCCGAATTAAAACCATTGCAGTCTATTTGGAACCATAGCCATAGTCAATGGATGTGGCGCCACCTGAACTTAAGCTATTTACACCCGCTTAAAAACTTGCGCCAGATAGCGGCAGAGATAGCGCGAAAACAGGCGGCACTAGAGCAGGCTCGATGGAAATACGCCCAAAAGCAGGTCAAGGCGGCAAAGCTGGAAGAGGAAATAAGCGCCGACCTGGACAAGTGGACCCAAGCCGCCAAAGAGATATCTTTGGGTAAGCTAACTTCCGAAATGTCGCAGGTTTTAACGCTAGTAAACGGATGTATGAAAGACATCCTAACTTTGCACGACCTTTATACCCAACTAAAACAGCAAGTGGGTGACGTGAACGAAAATGACGTTGAAGCCGAAGAAAGCAAAGCGCATCTACAGCGAAGTCTAGTCCAAAGTGTACGCGATGTCAGAGAGCGCGGGGCAATCACCAAAGGCGAACAAGAATATCTCGAACAGATCGGCGTCAACCCGGGCAAGGTGCAAAAGCTTATCCGCAATTACGTCGAGGCAGAACAACAGGACGAAGCCGACTGGTCAACAGATGGCTTGTTAGACTTTATCCGATCCTTAACCGATGAATTGATAGATCGGGGTCAGGTAGACAAGCGGCGCATGGTAAAACAGGGGTTTTCAACTTTCCATAATCCAGAATTTTCACAAGGGGACAGCAATGGGCAACATGATAATAAAATATGATTTGATAGCACGATCAACACCGACATATATCGAAAACGGGGGCTATTATCCAAAGCCAAATGATAATGATCCACCGAGTAACTTCGATTTGATAGGGGCTACGGTTGACGGGGCTACACAGACGGGGCTAGGGGAATTAGCAAGTGAAGAAGCTATCGAAACCTATCTTGACACATACACGCAGGATTGGACCCAACCGTCACCAACAGACCCAACTTTAGAGGTTCCATTTAGCCAATCCGAAGCGGCGGCCTATATCTGGAGCCTGAAAACTTAACAGAAACCCCTTGACAATTTTCCCGTTCTCTTTTATCATAAGAGAATGGACAAAAAAAAGGCCCGGACAAGCCGGGCGCTCACATCCTAGAAGATGGTACAGGTTTTATACCCTACCCGATATAATATTTCAATCTTATTAATTTTCCCGCCATATAATGACCGATAACTATAATTATCGGACATAAAATAGATCAATGATCTAGCACTGCCAGCGGGAATAACCTTTATCCTCCGGTTATCGGACGTTTTTTTTGAAAGGTATTCCAATGAACTATAAAAGCAACGCCGTTCGCAAGTCTAACACCCAACCGACCCCAAAAGCCGAAGCCAGAAATCAAATCTGTTTTTTCTTTTCCCCTGTGCCAGATGATGTAATTTGCTCGGAAAAGTTTAATACTGAGTTAAGCGCCCGGGCTCAAATGGCTTACGTCCATATGTGTTCTCTGGTCAACAAAGAACACTTTCGAGATTATACCGCCGAAGATGGAACCAAATACAAGTTTATCAGCGGCCAAACTTTCGGCGCCATAACTGGTGAGCGATTAGCAGAGCGGATGCACTGTAAAGGAAAATCAACTTACAATTGGATAAATGAATTGATTGAGAAGGGATTTATAGCCGTTGATGGTGATCCAAGTTACAAGAAATGGAGCAATACGCGGCGCTTTGTAGTGACCAGATTCAGGCAAAATACAGAAATAGAACCATTTTTAGCTAAGACCAAAACCGGTGAAAACAGCCCGGTTTCCCCTAATGATGATATTCACTTTCCGATGGATAGGGTAAACCCAATTATATTAGATGAAAAAATTAAAAGAACTTCTTCTTCTAGCGAAGATGCACAATGTGAGTTTCCAGAAATGGAAACTGTTTCCCCTTCTTCCTCTCAACCGGACAAATTCAACGAAACGCTTTATCAAGTCTGGAATGATCAGCGGTCCAAAAGAAATAATGTGCCGGCGCCGCTCGATTCGTTCCGCTTCGGCCTGAGAAAAGTTGAACGGGCTTTAGCTTTATGGTTCCCACAATTGGAAAATGACGCCAAAGAACGTGTGCTAAAAAGCGCGTTTGCCAATATGCCCGCCGCCGACAAAAGGGGAAGAAACATCAACAGCCCATGTTGGCTAATTGCACACGAAAGCCGCTTTTATTGTTTCGTTGAAGGGTTAGCCGCTGAAGGGATCGACATTGGACAAGTTGCGTCCGATGTCAAAAAATCCAATGATGCACAAGTTGCAACAAAAAAACCCAAACCGCCAATGATAAAAACCGAGAAACTAACCCCTGAAAACTCGACCGGTTTTGATGGGATGCCATCCGCGCCCAATCGCCCGCGCAATGTTCTTGATGATCCACAGTTTAAGGCATTGCGGGAAAAATTATGGAATAAATAACCATGAACAAATGGGTTGAAGTTCGGTATTTAATGGTTGAATACCTGAAGAACAAAGCCCGCTCAATGTCAGAAGAGGAAATAAACCGCCCAACACGTACCGCATCTGTTGATGATATCTTAGAACTTTTGGCAGAAGGTGAAGGGGAACTTACAGCGCCTGAATTAACTCTTTTGCTTTCCAGTGAACCAGATATCAAGCATAAAACTTTAGACGAGCTAAAACAGAAACAAACCAGCCAGGGACTAATAAGGCGAAAACATCCGCATCTTAGGGGATGGCCCAAAAACCATCCCAACTATAGACCAGATTGGAAGCCAACCTGTCATTGTCACAAAGATGTAGATATAGATTAATGAAAAAATCGTGCGGAGTTTCGGAAAAGGGATATTTTATTAGGTACGGCGCGATAACTGTAACTGATAAAGATGCCATGAAATGTTATCAAATCTTTTGGGATAAGATCTGGCGCATGGCGGGGGAAAATTACATTACAGTTGAAACTTTACAGTGTGCCGCTTTGAGGGAAGTAGTAGAAGCATACAAGAGATATTTTCTTACTGAAGGAGCATAAAAAGTGAAAGTACCATGCGGCAAGAATGTAGAAACCGGTGAAAGAATATTTGTTAGTGATGTATCGCCCGGTGAATGTATTTTACCGCGTGTCATATGTCCAGTCTGCGAAACCCCTTTACAAGCTAAAAAGGGACATCAAACCATTCACCATTTTGCCCATATGCCGGTGACTGGACCCGAAAGAAAAAGCGGTGAAAGTGTAAATCATCATAAAACTTCTAGCTGTTCATCATCTTATGAATCTCACATTCATATACTAGCAAAAAACATCCTAATAGAAAAAAAACGCCTATTATTACCCAAAACCGATTTTGTTTCAATGTTAAGAAATATGGTACAGAATAGGCGTAGGAGAAGCCTTAGCATAGCCGAATCCCTTAACCTCGTCAATAGGGATCAGACGTTGGTATCTTTTTTTTCTGTTTGCTTCAAACAGTCTGATGGATTAACTCGTTTTAAACACTGGGTAAGTTTTGATAGTATGGAATTAGAAAAAACAATAAAGCCTAATGTCGAATCAAAAAAAGGCTATTTTAGAGCAGATATTGTGGGATCACTAAAAGGTAATACCGGAGTTAATCACAATCTAATAATAGAAATAGCGGTTACAAATAAAGTCAATTGGTACAAGGGGAGAAAAATAAAAGATGCCCAAACTTCGGCACTTGAAATCATTGTAGACAAAAACAAAGTAAAAACCTTTGAGAATGAAAATCAATGGATAAATTATGTGGTGGAAACAGCGCCGCGCCGTTGGATATTTAATTCCAAACAAGAGGCATTAAGAAAAGATTTTGCCGCCTACTTAGCAAAGGGACAAAGAAAGAAGGTTCACTTTTCAAGAAAAGAAGAACAGGTATTAGAAGATGTGATAAGAAAACAACAGAAGAAGCTAGAAAGATTGGGTGTAACCAGCCAGAGAGTTGAAGATTACCTGAAAGTATAGGGTGGAATGCCTCAAGTTTAACGTTTAACTTATAGCAGTTAGAAAAAGGAGCAAATAATGATTGAAGACGTAACAACCCCAACGGTTTTTGCTGATGAGCAAGAAGCATCATTGCATTTTTTGACATCGAACATTTCAAACGACATGCAAGAGAAAGAAGATACCTTGGCGCCATTTTCTCTACCGGAAGGAATTACAGCTGAAGACCTTGAGCCTTCAGAGGAAATGGAGTTTAAGATGGACTTTTGGCAAATGGGGGAGGATCTGGAAAGATTAAAAAATGAAATGAAAGAGGTTAAAAAACTTTTGGGTATAAAGTAGACCTGACTAAAATAACAAGTTACCCGATTACGGGATTGAAACGATGAACCAGGGGTAATGTTGAAAAAAACAGGTCAAACCCAAATTACAAGTTACCCGATTACGGGCTAATAATAACGACCGATAATAGATATTATCGGACGTTATCCACCAAACTGGCAGAAGCCAACCACAACATCTTGTATTAAGCATGACAACTTTTGCACCCAAATCAAGCAAAATAATGACCGATAATTATTGGCAGAGTGGCAGTCCTACATGAATATACTTAAAATCAGACAATTGATCATTGGTGTTGAAGATTCGCTGGCAGATCTTCGGGCGGCTATCGAGGATGTCTATAGTTTGCCACAGATACGGGAAAAAGTGGAACAGGGATTGAAAAACGGAAAGAGTTTGCGCGGCTTAGAGCGGGATTTGGGCGTTCCGCGCCGTTCGCTTAAACGATTAGTCGATGATTTTCCAGAGAATGAAAGCCCCGGCCAATAAGGCCAAACCAAAACCAAACCCACCACCAACACCCACCGATACAAGCGGCTTCATTTTAGCCTTTTGGTGTTCGATGATATCAACATCCGATAAGTTTTCAAATTCTAACGTAGAATCGTAATAATCCTGGCTAATTTGGCCCGTTTCAAGCCAGTTGTCCAGTTGTTTACGGCGCCCTTCTGTGGAGTCTATAGCGCCCCCGGATGGCAGTTGACCAAGTTGGAAGCTCATTATCTGTTTCTATCTCCCAGCAGTGTAATTACATTTTCCTCAAGTTTAGCTAGCAATACGGACAGATCCATTACTTTCTGCGACAAATCGGATATTTCTTGATGTACCATTTGGAAACTAGACTTAACTTCATTCATACCAAACCGCATTAAGTAGAAACACATAGCCAAAAAAGCAAACGAAAAAATGCCAGCGATGCCATAGGATAAAAGCGCATCAAAGGCACGACTGCTAGTTTCTTCAATCATACTCTCATTACCCTTTTATACCAGCCTTCAGCGAATTTTCCGTATTTCTCTGGGTCTTTGTCAACCAGCGATTTAAAGAAATCATACCTAAATTGACGATACTGGCCCGGTTTTACAAGTTCAGCCGCTTTCAGTGTGTTTGGTCCGATATACCCGTCTTCATCAATGCCGGTGCTGTGAAAATAGTTTGCCGCCTGTTGTAGGGAGCGGATGGCTTGCCGCGTCCCACTCATTACGGCGTAATCGCAAGCGATGTGTAAAAGGCGAGCAGGTATCCTTTTAAGCCGCTCATAAAATTCTTTGCTGTACCATTCAACGGTTTCTTCCAGAGTTAAGCTTTTTATTTTTTCTTCAGAGAACCCGGACCCACGTTGACTGATTCCGCGGTTAGTCCATCCGGCATGGTCTTTGGTCAAGCCGCCTTCCGATTCGAGGATATCTTCAATTATTTCTTGCCATTCCATAACTTAATATCTCCGCCGGGCATAGACTACACCATCAACTAGCATTTCGGGACCGGTCAGGATTTCTCCGCGGTCAACGATTAAGCCCTTTTCCTCAACTAAGATTTGGCGCATTTCTGGCGCCCATTGTTCTATTTGTTGGTCTATTATGGGATAGATGCGGGGCGCTAAAAATCGCTTGATTAAATAGCCAGTTGCTAACAGTCGCAGGAAGTCTTTCATTTTAGGAAAGCAAAAGGAAAGCGGCAACAGCGCCCACGGCTAAAGCCCCGAGGCCGAGCTTAGGGGGTGGTTCGGCGGGGGGTGGTTTTACTTGAATGTCATCAAAAAATCTTTGACCGCCGGGGGCGGACCCCTCTTGCCATTCAGAGGTTTGTTTTTTTTCTTCTAAGTTAGGGTTAACGACTTCGGTCCAACTGATCCGCAAATCGGTCAAGGGAACATAACCGGCTACACCATCATTATTTTTGACATAGGCCCAATTCGGACTTTGTGCCAACACGCTTAGTTTTTCACCGGGATGTATATTGAATTGAGAAAGACACAACCAATCGGCGCGCTTACACATTTTAGTCTGTTTGGTAATCCGTCCAACTCGATTGACAACCGCCATTTTATTCATTGAGGAATCGAGGCCAAACTGCTCTTTGAAAGATTCATAATAGCCTTTAGCCTTAGATGCGGCTATCAATACACCACCGGCTGTCAAGGTTATAGGTTCACCTAATGTTGGGTTTACGAAAGCCATTTTCATTTCCTCTTTTTGTTATTTTTAGCGGCGGATATTGTAGGCCGACAATAAGACCGAGCGCCGAAGTTGCAGACGCGCACAGCAACGTAAAAGGCCAATCTAAATAGAATTGTCCGATAATTCCCCCGGCGTAAAACCCCACACATTGTGAGCAACTTAATACTTTTGCCCATTTGCGAGGGAGACGGAAGATAGAGCCTCTGGAGACGATTAATGTAGCGCCCAAAGCGCCTAAGCATACATGCCAAAACATTATTGCTATATTTTACGACCTAAAAATCAAAATAATGGGGCAAAATCAGAATTTGCCCCACTTTTTGACATTTTTTCAATTAATATATAGCCAATTCTAGGCATTTCGTGTGTAATGCAAGGTGCAATGACAATGACAAACCCCGATAACTCAGTAAAAAAAGTCGTTTCCACTGAATACGTGGACAAAAAGCCGCAGGAAAATTTAAACGCCAAACAGGTTGAATTGCAAAATGCACTACATAGTTATAGTACCTGGGACGAATTCGAATCAGAGTTAACATTCTTTAGGGGGAAGGGTTTAAAAATGGCACTAGAAAGCCATAACCCCTACTTTACCCGCAATGAGCTTAAAACAAAGTCTTTAAAGCTGGACGATTTCATTCTGGAAGCGGAACGGAGAGACTTGACACTATCGGAAGTCTTGGCGGAAGGATTACCCCGCGGTCAATATCAGTTTCGGTGTTATGACGGCAGACAATATCTATTAAAGACGCCATTTACACTTTACATAAATGAAACCACACCACCTAAAGAGGAAAAGAAAGCCACAGGATTAGGCGGGGTAAATTGGCAGGAGCTTATAGCGGGAGCGGCAACCGTCGCGATACCAAAGATAATAGAAAACTTGACTGCACCGAAGACGGACAACACACAGCATTTATTATTAGAGCATATGCGGCAACAGGAAGAGGCGCGGCGGGAAGATCGGCGCGAAATGAAATCATGGATGAAAGAAAATACATCAAATGATGATCCGCTCCAGATGTTAGACCTAATGCAACGCTTGGATGAGTTCAAGGCAACACTAGCCAAACCACCAGCGCCCCCACCGGTAAACACTTCTTCAAAATGGGAAAAGATTGCCGAAAAGGGGCTTGATTTCCTGAGCCAACAAAAGCCACAGCCCCAGCCAATGCCGTCACAACTTGAAGCGCCGCCAGCTGAAACAGCCGACGGCAACGGCGCCCACGCTTTCCCACTAAATTTAGATGAACAGGCAGTATTAGACGATCTGCGCGGCAAGCTTTACCAAATGCTGGAAGATAAACAAGATCCATTTAAAGTGTTGTTAGGTTTAAGAGATTTATACGTTGTAGGCGAGAAAATAGGCTTGCAACATATACCAGAATGGGAACAGGCCGGTGGAGATGCACAGGATGCCTTTTCACTGTTTATCAGTAAATCGGACGATCAAGAATATGTCAAACAATTGGTAGATAAAGCCCAAGAATTTATACCGCTATTGGGCGGCGCCATCGACAAAGATGAATCTATTACTTGATATCGGATTACCTGTTTTGGTCCATTACCTAAGAAAGAATGACGGCGGGGGCGCCTTAGGCTCTCCACTCGCCAAAAGTTTAGCTAATCGAATCGACCTGGAAGGGTTAATCTCCGATTTAAAGGCGCCAGAGAATCAATTGATAGATGTAAGTTATCGTCAAGTAAGAACTTTAGACCAACGAGTAAAAGAAATAATCAAATTGATAGACGCGGCTTCATTAGATCCCACGGTACACGCACTAGCCTTAAAAATAACTAAAGGCTGTTTTGACAATACTATATGCCAGCTTCGAAAAATCGAAAGCTATATGCGGACCAACTTCGATTATTCCCAAGAGGCGGGAGAGATATTGACAGATCCACGCCTCTTGTTTGACAAGTCATTTGACGGGGGTGACTGCGACGATTTAAGCGCCGCCATTTGTGCTTTGGCTTCCAGTTTGCGTATTCCATGCCGGCTTAGGGTCAGCGGTGAAGGCGAAAACGAGCCTACACATATATTTCCTTTGTTGTCTACGGATAAAGATAACCCCAACGCGGCATATGTAGCGATGGATTTAACACTTAAAGAGCCGCTCGGCTATGACCTAACCCAAAAGGGTCAACAAGTAATAGTGAAAGATTATGACGTATAAGCCCCGCGATTTAGGCGCTTCGCTTGGACGCAGTATTGCAAATAAAGGCAGAGTAGTTATTTACAAACCGAAAGCGGCGAAGGGTAAAAAGATGGCATTTGGAAAAGCTATAAGCTCTTATGATCTAAGTGTAGATCCTTCGACAGTAGAAAACGCGCTAAAAAAATCAATCGAAGGTTTTTATAGGACCGTAGGGGGAACAGACTCATATGGCAGAACCAACGCCGCCGAAACCATATACAAATACCCTATCTTAGAACCACATGCCGTTAAAGCCCGAAATGTGCCGGCATTTAAGGGGGAAATTAAAGGTTCACACGGTGATTTTTACCGTTTCGGAGATTCTAATAATTGGGTACCGGCTTCCCAAGTTACCGAGCTAACGCAAGAGGCCATAATTTACCAAATATCTAAAGTAGCTTCAGATGTGGTGGTTAAGTATTTCAACGATCCAGAAGTAGACAAAGCGGGAATCCTGGCTAATATTAGTCAAACTGCAAAAGATTTATTGCCGACAGTAATTAACGCATTGGGACAAAACGAATGGTTTAAAAAATGGGGTATTAAAATTGGTTAATGGCTATACCTGTAGTTACAAATCAACAAATAACAAAAGGGATAGTAGAGGCTTTGCAAAGATTACCGGCTATAAAAAAAGAAAATATGTTTATTCAACCTTTGGTCGATCCATTTAAACCGCTTCCAATTAAAGCGCCAGTAGTCCCACCGCCACAACAAGCCAGAACGATTCTGCCAGGTTTAACACCACCGATAAGTAAAGAAGTCATTATCGCGCCGCCGATGGCGGTACAAACAAGCTCAGTGCTTCCACTCCTGGTAGCCGGAGCAATTCTATTAATGCAATAAAGGGGTTCTTATGCCAACAGTACCGGGCTTAGGGAAATGTAAGCGCGTTAAGCGCCTTAAATCAGGGAAGAAATCATATTATGAATGCGGCTCCGCTAGTGTGGGCAAACCCAAACGGCGCAAGCGCACAACAAGACGCAAGAGGAGACGCTAGATCATGGCTATTTTAAATTTAGACAAAACAAAACAACGGGAAATCCGAAACGCCGTAATCGTCGGTGTGGCGGCTTCTGCCTCGACTACCGTATGGGATGCCGTACAAAGACGCGTTCCGGCCTTAGCTGGAGAAAATACCGAGCTTTTTAAAGCATTAGGCGGCGCCGTTCTTTTAGGTGTAGCGCCCCGCCGTAGTGGTCTAGCCAAAGATCTAGTTGAAAATATCGGCCTAGGTATGATTGTATCTGGCACCTTAAACTTTGCGGCCCAGCCGGTCACCAATTTATTACAAAGCATTCCTGGTTTAAGCGGATACGCGCCGCGTCATCAACTAGCCGCTCCGGCATTGGGCGCCTACGCACCGCGTTCTGTTATTGGCGCAGGTAGTTTGGCTTCCGATACTCAACCCGTTATCTAATTAAACAAAGGAGAAAAAAAATGTCATTGATACCTTATGGCTCGGATAACCCAGCCCTAAATCCGACCGACTCATTCCGTTTCATGTGCTACTGGAATAGCCAATCTTTTGGGACCACGACATCAGCCCAAACTTACGAGTTTTTTGATACAGCGGGCAATGATAATACAAGTATGCTGCCGCAGGGTAATCGGTTTTCGGCTTCACAAGATGTAATTGTGTGGAGAATTTCGATGGAGCCCACTATTGTGGGTCAGACGCCGGCAACCGCCTTAGATTTAAATGCGCTTGTATCCGGTTCTCATCTGAAAATATGGCGTAATAGAACGGAATTGCTGGCTCAAATGCCCGCCACAGTGATAGCAAATTCTGGGGGGGGCGCCGTTGACAACTACAGCGCCGCAACTAATGTTGCTACTCTTGGTATCCCAGATTCCCGCGCTCCGTTCGTATTACCGAGTTTCGGGCAGTGGGAAGTGGCCGCCGGGCAATTCTTTCACATAGACTGGGTTGTATCTTCGGCCATTACTTTGGGCGCCACAACAATTATCAAGCTAGTCCTGTGGACTCAACTTAAACAGCCAGCTAGTTAAAGGAGTCAGATCATGGCAAAGTGGGCGGCAATGGAAATTAGCGCCACCGGTCTAGCGGCTTCTGCGGCTTCTGAAACTTCCATAGTCAACAACGCGTTTAATAAACCTTTTATTATTCAGCGCATAGCAATAAATCAAAGCAGTCGTTTTGGCATAGCGTTTGAGACAGCATCTAATATAGGATGGCTCGGAACGACGTATATAGATGCAACTGCTTTGGTGGGTTCTGATGACATGGGAAGTATTACCGCGGCGGGTGGTTCAGTGTTTACGCTGGATGTTCCGATACGGATAGAAATTAACGACGGGCTAAAATTGGTGTACCAAGAAAGAACCGGAAGCGGTTCTAGTCATTACATCTATGTAAATCTCCTAGGTTACTTGGAAGATTAAAATGCCACAATGCCGGCAGATAACAACGCGGCAAGGTGGACCACTTAAAATAAGGTATCCGGGCGTTACGGGCGTCTGGCTAGATTCGGGCTTGACGGTCCCATCCGGGACCGTTGGCGTTGCTATACAGGAATCGCCCGGCCCATTTACCCTTGAATCAGGCGCCACAGTGCGCGGATTCGTGCAAATGGAGTGGCCGGATAGCGCAGAAGCGGTGGGGCAAGCCTCCGGCTGGGTAGCTTCCGATTTTACCAAGATTGTATCTTGTACGCCGGAAGTGATACTGCCAAAGGAAAGCCCCCTATACTTTGACCCCGCCAACGATCCACACGAACGACCACTTACAAGCAGAACCTCTTTTATTCCCATGATAGCGGTGCTAACTGTGGGCTATTTTCTCTTGTTTAAATGATAAAAACCAGCGACGGGGAATTTTACGGGGAAGGTGAAGAAATAGACCTGCCGCCAAGTTTTGAATATCTGGATACCGTACAAGGAAACTATGTTTACGGACAAAAACAGGGGCAATGGGGGCGCCTTTTATCCTGGTTTGACAATTATCAAGGCATGGGGGCTGGCTGGCTAGTGGAAAAAATCGACATCAAAAGGCACTGTTGCGGAGTTTAAAATATGGGATTAATCAGAACTTATTCTTTCAACGTAAACGCCACCGCTAGCAGTTCGCTCACGCAGATTACCTCTGCGGCGTTGAATTACAAGCACCGGGTGATCAGATGTAAAGCCCTCTTTTCTCAAGGCTTACAAGATTATTTAAAAGTGTATTTTTTCGGCGGGATCGACAACAACGATACCGATGGCACAACAGGTATACCGGATGGCGTCAACTTGCTCAATCAACCAGGAATGCCGACAACCGGTACATCGCTTGAATCTCCCTATCTCCAGAGCGCGGACGGTCCGGTATTAGTCAATCTTGATTCCATGACAAATGTGCGAAACCCTAACTCTTTTTTGGCGGTAAGAGTGGTCAACAGTAATACGAGTAACTTGCGTGTGCAAGCCTGGATAGAAGTTATGGAGTTATAGCAATGGCACAATATACTCAAAGCGTGCAACAGGAACTGCACAGTGGAAGCCAATACTTTACAGCTTATTATTCTGCAGTACAAACAGACACGGAAATTATAGCGGCGCCGGGTAGTAAAAGCTCTATTTATATAAGTGACGTAATACTGTCTAATGGTGACACAGCCGGCAAAATATGGCTAACGGAAGCGCCTTCCGGTGGAACTGCTCTTACAGTCCTATCGTTGCAGAATTACGGCATTAACACCATTGGAGTTTATAACTTTTCTAGTCCCTTGTTTATCACTCCGAATGCCGCCTTAGAACTTAATTCGGGGACGACTGATGATTTCTCCGTAACCATCAACTACTACATCGACGAGGTGAAGGGATTTGGCTATACCAGCGGGGGATATATCGCCAGCAATTCTAATACCATAGATGAGAATTTCTTCGCCAGTGACTCAAATTCGACCGATGTGGGCAATTTGACCGTGGCTCGTTATGCCGTGGCCGGCCAATCATCAGCCGTAAGCGGCTATACTAGCGGGGGATATAGCGGCGGCAATTCAAATGTGGTCGACAAGTTCAGTTTCAGTAGTGACGGAGACAGCACCGATGTTGGCAACTTGACCGTGGCTCGTTATGCCGTGGCCGGCCAATCATCAGCCGTAAGCGGCTATACTAGCGGGGGATTAGACGGCGTTGCTACAAATGTGGTCGACAAGTTCAGTTTCAGTAGTGACGGAGACAGCACCGATGTTGGCAACTTGACCGTGGCTCGTTATTCCGTGGCCGGCCAATCATCAGCCGTAAGCGGCTATACTAGCGGGGGATATAGCGGCGGCAATTCAAATGTGGTCGACAAGTTCAGTTTCAGTAGTGACGGAGACAGCACCGATGTTGGCAACTTGACCGTGGCTCGTTATGACGTGGCCGGCCAATCATCAGCCGTAAGCGGCTATACTAGCGGGGGATCTACCGGCGGCAATTCAAATGTGGTCGACAAGTTCAGTTTCAGTAGTGACGGAGACAGCACCGATGTTGGCAACTTGACCGTGGCTCGTTATGGCCTGGCCGGCCAATCATCAGCCGTAAGCGGCTATTCTAGCGGGGGAAACAGTGGATCCAATTCAAATGTGATCGACAAGTCCAGTTTCAGTAGTGACGGAAATAGTACCGACTGCGGAGATCTGACCGTGGCTCGGCGTCTAGTGGCCGGACAACAAAGCAACTAATGCCAAATGCCCCAATACCGCCAAGACGTAAGCAAAGAAAAACACACGGAAGGCTTTTCACTTAGCACTAATTACACAGCTACCCAAAGCAATCTTTCCATAGTAACCAATCCTGGACGCCATAAAAGCATAGTCGTAACCGCCTTGATAGCCAGTGCCGCCGCCGCCGGCTACCTTACCCTCGAACAGGACACACAAGTCCAACAGACAGTTATTACACAACGCCTTAATCTGGCTGTCAACGGCTTAATAACAGCCAACTATAGCAACGGTCTGCGCCTAACCCCAAACACCGACTTAGGATTAAACGCCACCACAGACGACTTTTCTTTGACCATAGAAGGCTATATAGAAAATGTAATCACCTATGGTTATATTAGC
>Ga0208934_1000654_pt1 | contig 14905 bp, 15 predicted proteins | sample MalvirDeepMed_s2_FD_184243 | JGI IMG/M metagenome (GOLD analysis project Ga0208934, IMG submission 184243) | Marine viral communities from the Global Malaspina Expedition - Malaspina viral metaG DeepMed_s2 (SPAdes) (version 2) | ecosystem: Environmental > Aquatic > Marine > Oceanic | place... | reverse complement strand
GATCTTCCGCAAGGACGGCAAGATCCATGCGGACAATACGGACGGCTATGGTTTCATCGAAAACCTGCGCCAGTCCGCCCCGCACTGGGCGCCCGCGTCCGGGCCGGCGGTCGTGCTGGGCGCCGGCGGTGCCGCGCGCGCTGTCATCGCCTCTCTGCTCGATGTCGGCGTGCCGCAGATCCTGCTCAGCAACCGCACCCGCATCCGCGCCGACAAGCTGCGCACCGATTTCGGCCACCGGGTCACGGTCGTCGAATGGGTCCAGGCCGGCAACGTGATGGAGGATGCCGCGACCGTCATCAACACCACTTCACTCGGCATGGTCGGCAAGCCGGAAATGCGCGTGCCGCTGGATGGCCTGCGCCCCGGCACGGTCGTGAACGACTTGGTCTATACCCCGCTCGAAACCCGCCTGCTCCGGGTTGCGGCGGAACAGGGATGCACCGTTGTCGACGGTCTGGGCATGCTGCTGCACCAGGCGGTTCCCGGTTTCGAACGCTGGTTCGGGCAGCGTCCGCAGGTCGACGAGGCTCTGCGCGCCGCCGTCCTGAGATGACGTTCCGTCTCGGTCTCACCGGCTCCATCGGCATGGGCAAATCGACCACGGCATCCATGTTCGCAGACGCCGGATGCGCCGTCTGGGACGCAGATGCCGCGGTGCACCGGCTCTATACGCCGGGCGGCGCGGCTGTCGCGCCCTTGCGCGCCGCTTTCTTCGATGCCATCGACGCCACCGGCGCCGTGTCGCGGGACAGGCTGCGCCAGATCATTTCCGCCGACCCGACGGCGCTGCGCAGGATCGAAGAGATCGTGCATCCGCTGGTGCAGCAGGATCGCGCCGCCTTTGCCGCAGCCCATGCGGACGCGATCTGCGTTTTCGACATTCCCCTGCTCTTCGAGACCGGCGCAGAAACCGAGATGGATGCCGTCGCATGTGTCTCTGTTGCACCCGAAGTCCAGAGAAAACGCGTTCTCGCGCGCGGCACGATGTCGGAAGACCAATTTGCGCAGATCCTTGCCAAACAGATGCCGATCGCCGAAAAACAGGCCCGATCCGACTACGTTATCGAAACCGACACGCTTGAGCATGCCCGCGCCCGGGTGCAGGATGTGATGGCGGATATCGAAAGGCGGCTGGCCGATGCGTGAAATCGTTCTCGACACCGAAACCACCGGGTTCGATCCCGAATCCGGCGACCGGATCGTCGAAATCGGTGCGGTGGAGCTTTTCAACCACGTGTCCACGGGCCGCACCTATCACCAGTATATCAACCCCGAACGCACCATGCCGCAGGAAGCCTTCGAGGTGCACGGCCTCGGCGACGACTTCCTGCGCGACAAGCCGGTCTTCGCGAAGATTGCCGATGATTTTCTGGCGTTCGTGCAGGATTCGAAACTGGTGATCCACAATGCCAGCTTCGACATGAAGTTTCTCAACGCCGAACTCGGCTGGCTGAAAAAGCGCCAGTTGCCGATGGACCAGGCCGTCGACACACTCGCCATCGCGCGCAAGAAATTTCCCGGCTCGCCGGCCTCGCTCGACGCGCTCTGCCGGCGTTTCGGCATCGACAACGCTGCGCGGACCCTGCACGGCGCGCTTCTCGATTCCGAGATTCTGGCCGAGGTCTATCTTGAGTTGATCGGCGGCAAGCAGCCGGATTTCGGCCTGAATGTCGATCAGGGCCGCAGTTCATCCGAGACAGGTGCAGCGGACTGGCGCCCGTACAAGAGGCCCGAACCGCTGCCGCCCCGGATCACGGAATCGGAAAAGGCGGCGCATGCCGCCTTTGTCGAAAAGCTCGGGGAAAAATCCCTCTGGAAGGCCTGACCGGTCAGGCGCTCGCGGTATCGTCCGCGGGCACCGTGGCGGCCTGACGCCGCATCATCTCGTTACGGTACAGCGACACGAAATCGATCGTCTCCAGGTTCAGCGGCGGGAAACCACCGTCCCGCGTCACGTCGGCGACGATCCGGCGCACGAAGGGAAACAGCATGCGCGGGCATTCGATCAGCAGGAACGGATGCATCTGCTCGTCCGGCACGTTCTCGATGTGGAAGACGCCGCCGTATTCCAGCTCCATCAGGAACAGCTGATCGCCGCTGCCCTTGGCCTTGCTGTCCACCTTGAGCTTCATCACCACTTCGAACTGGTGATCCGGCGTCCGCTTGCGCGCATCCAGATTGACCTGGACCTGGACGTCCGGCTGCGTCTCGCCGCCGGTGCCCTTCTGGGCCAGGATATTTTCGAACGACATGTCGCGGATGAACTGCGCCAGGACGTTCATCTTGATCTGCGGCGCCTGGGCTGCGTCGGCTGCTCCGTTCGTGGTGGTATCGGACATTGGGTCACTCCCTTGGGATCACGGTCGCAAAACTGTTAGCAGCATGATCTGCAGGCCTCAATGCTTGGTCCAGCCGGAACCCGGGTGCGTCGGGCGCTTTTCAGGCGGCAATTCCTCGAATTCGCCTTCGATCACGTCGCCGTCCCGCGGATGAGCGGGACCGCGGCGCGGCCCGCGCGGTCCCTGCGACGACGGGCCGCTGCCCATCTCGAACCGCTGCACCTTCACATGCTTGCGCAGGTAACGGAACACCGCCATTCGCACCGGCGGCATCAGCAGGGCAAAACCCAGGGCGTCGGTGAAAAAGCCCGGCGTCAGCAGAAGCACCCCGGCAATCAGGATCATCGCCCCATGCGCCAGAGGTTCGGTCGGATCGCTCAATTCTCCGAATGTTTTGCGAATGTTGTTGATCGCCATGGCACCCTGCGTGCGGACCAGCCAGGTGCCGATGATGGCGGTGAGCACGACAATAAGCAGCGTCGGCCAAAGCCCGATCAGGCCGCCCACCTGGATGAAGAGCGCGATTTCGATCAGCGGTACCGCCAGGAACGCTACAAACAACCACATTTTTTCTCTCCTTCATCCTGGGGCGTATCACGCCGGCCTAGGTGGACTCGTCCATTCCTAGCACCTACATAAGAACGCAAGCGCAAGAATGAAACGCATGCCCCCAACGTGAGGTCCCGATGAACTCCCCGATTTTGCAACTGCTGGTCCTGGCCGGGATCGCCGTTTTCCTGATCCTGCGTCTGAAAAGTGTCCTCGGCACGCGCGACGGGTACGAAAAACCGCCCGCCCCCGCCCCCGGTCCCGCCAACGCACCGCGCCGCGACTTCGAGGTGATCGAGGGGGGGCCGGATCACGACATCAACGACCACGTGCCCGCCGGAAGTCCCGAGGCCGAGGCGCTGGCCAAGATGAAACGGGCCGAACCCAGCTTTGGCGTGGCGGATTTCCTGGGTGGCGCGCGCGGCGCCTACGAGATGATCCTGATGGGGTTCGAGCGTGGCGAACTGGCCGAGATCAAGCCCTATCTGAGCGAGGACGTCTACGAAACCTTCGCCGAGGTGGTCGAGGCGCGCGAAGCGCAGGGCCTCACCATCGAAGCGGAATTTGTCGGCATCCGCGAGATGTCTCTCCACGATGCCACCTTCGACGACGACACCCGGCTGGCAGAGCTGACCGTCAAGTTCGTCGGCGAACTGACGTCCGTGGTTCGCGACCGGTCCGGCGAGGTGATCGAGGGCAGCCCGACGTCGCCCAAGAAACAGAAAGATGTCTGGACCTTCGCGCGTCACATGGGCAGCGACGACCCGAACTGGCAGCTCGTCGCCACCGGCGAATGATCGGACGGCTCGGTGTTGCGCTGACTGCGGGGATTCTGGCCATGACCGGAGCCGCCGCCGATGCCAACACCGGCCCGTCTTTTGCCATTCTGGGCTTCGAGGACCTCGACGGCTGGGCCATGGACGATCACGCCGCCGCCCTCGACGTCTTTCGCAACACATGCGGCGACATGCCCGATCCCGACTGGGTCACGCTATGCGCCGTCGCGGCGGATGCCAGGGATGCCCGCCAGTTCTTCGAGCTGTTTTTCCGTCCGGTCATGATCACCGATGGCGAAGCGGGTCTGTTCACCGGCTACTACGAACCCGAACTCGACGGCTCGCCGGTGCCGACGGCGCGGTATCGCCATCCGATCTATGCCATGCCGCCCGAAGCGCGCGCCGCCACCCCGTGGCTCAGCCGCCGCGATATCCTGGCCGGCGGCGCCCTGTCGGGCCGCGGGCTGGAGATTGCCTGGGTCGACGACCCGGTGGAACTGTTCTTCCTGCAGATCCAGGGGTCCGGGCGGGTGCGCTATCCCGACGGGCGGTACATCCGCGTCGGCTATGGCGGCGCCAATGGGCACCCCTACCGGTCCATCGGGCAGGAAATGGTGCGCCGCGGCATCTACCAGCCGCACCAGGTCTCGGCCGAGGTGATCAAGAACTGGGTACGCCGCAATCCGGCCGACGGCGAAGAGCTGCTGTTCCACAACCCGTCCTACGTTTTCTTCCGCGAGGTGAGCCAGGTGCCCGCGGACAAGGGTCCGCTGGGCGCCATGAACCGCTCGATCACCGCGATGCGCACCATTGCCGTCGATCCCGCCTACACGCCGCTTGGCGCGCCGGTCTGGATCGAAAAGGACGGCGCCGATCCGATGCGTCGCCTGATGATCGCGCAGGACACCGGTTCGGCGATCAAGGGCGCGCAACGCGCCGACGTCTTCATCGGCAGCGGCGACGACGCCGGGCGGATCGCCGGAACCCTGCGCGATCCCGGTCGCATGGTCGTCCTCATGCCGATCCAACGCGCCTATGCGCTCTTGCCGGAAAGCGAACAATGACCCGGCGCAAGCTTCGCCCGGACGAGCTCGATCTCTGGCGGCAGGTGGCGAAGACGACGCAAAAGCTCGACAAGCGCCCCGATCCGTTCGCCGCAAAATCCGAAAAACCCGTCACTGATACGGCACGAACTGGCAAAACGGCGCCCGATACCCTGCCCCGCTTCGATATCGGCGCAAAATCTCCGCGCAGCGAAACCCTGCCCACGCCACGCAGCACCTCGCAACGTCTTGCACAGGACCCGGTGCGCATGGACAAGAAGGCGCACACCCGGCTCAAGCGTGGCAAGCTTGCGCCGGAGGCGCGGATCGACTTGCACGGAATGACGCTCGACCAGGCGCATCCGGCGCTGATCCGCTTCGTGCTGACCTCCTACACCCGCGGTCTGCGGTTGGTTCTGGTCATCACCGGCAAGGGTCAGCGCGAAGACCCCTACGATCCGATGCCGATGCGCCGCGGTGTGCTCAAACAGCAGGTGCCGATGTGGCTGCGGATGCCGCCGGTCGCTCAGGCCGTGTTGCAGGTGACCGAAGCGCATATCCGCCACGGCGGCAGCGGCGCCTATTACGTCTACCTGCGCCGCGACCGGTAGGCGCGGATCACAGCAGCCGCGCCGCGCGCCGCACGCCGATCTGCATCATCACCGTGGTGAAGATGAAATAGGCGGCAATGCCGATGTATTGCGCCTCGATCCCGACCTGCCAGTCGATCAGCACGCCGGTCAACCCCGGTCCCAGCGCCGTGCCAAAGACCATGACGGCCGCCCCCATCGCCTTGATCGAGCCCAGGTAGCGGGTGCCGAAGAATTCGGCCCAGAAGGCATTCGGCAGCGTTTGCTGCATGCCCTGGGTCATGCCCAGAAAGACGAAGCCAAGCGCCAGCGTCCAAAGCGACCCGGCTGCCGAAAACAGCAGGAAGGCCGCGACCAGTGGCAGCTGGAACCACGGCAGCACCCGCGCCGTGCCGAACCGGTCCAGCGCCATGCCTGACAGCACCATCGACAGCACGCCGATGCCGGTGAAGATCGGGATCATCGCGACGAAGGACAACAGTGCCCAGCCCTTCACCTCGGTGTAATGCACCTGGTGAAAGAAGAACGCTGTGGCAAAGGCCGGCGGTCCCAGCAGAGCCGGCACCATGAACCAGAACAGCCAGTGCCGGAACACTTCGGGTCGCCGCCAGTGCCGGTCCGACATGCCGGCGGACTGGTCCATCTCGGCCATGCTTTGCGGGGTGCGTTCCTCGCGCAGCAGACGCCAGAGAACCGGGATACCCGCCAAAGCCACCAGAGCTGCGATCACCCAGAGCATCCGCCAGTCGAAGATCAGCAGCAGCGACACGAACGTGACGGGCATCAGCGCCTCGCCCACGGCGATGCCCAGACCGGCGATCGACAGCGCCTTGCCGCGCGTGGCGATGAACCAGCGCGACATCGACACCACCGCGATGTGGCTGGTCATTCCCTGCCCGCCGAAGCGCAGGGCGAAGATCGCCAGCGGAAGCAGCCAGGCGCTGGTGTTGAACGCCATGAAGAGGCATGCCGCCGCGAGGAAGGTCAGCACGAAAGCGCCCAGTGCCCGCGACCGGTATCGGTCGGTCAGACCCCCGGCCCAGACCATCGCCACCGCCGATGCGGTCGTGCCCAGCGAATAGATCCCGCCCCAGTCGCCATGGCTCAGCGCGAAGGCATCCTGGATCTTGCCCGCGAAGATCGAGATGAAAAAGGTCTGGCCGAAGCTCGACAGAAAGCTCAGGAGCGCACCGGCGGCGAGCCATTGAGCATTGGATCGGAGAAATTGGAACACCTGCATGCCGGTTGTTTCTGCCTGTGCCGGGGCGGCTTCAAGCGGAATCGCAACGGCTTAGGCGTTGGATGCGCTTTTCAGCCAATCCACGATCCGCGCCGCGATGACATCGGGTGCTTCCTCGTGCATGAGGTGACCGTAGTCGTCGAGGCTTTGCACCTCGGCACGGGGCATGCGCCGCGCGGCGTCGACCGCGATCACCGGCGGTATCGTGGCGTCGTTGCTGCCGGTCAGAAACAGGCAGGGCGTGCCCACATGCGGCAAGTCGGCGAGCAACCCGTCAAGCTTCCATTGCGCCATCATCAGCATGACCCCGTCGACGTGGTCACGGTCGCGAAACAGTCTCGCATAAGCCCGGATTCCCTCGGGTTCGAGCCGCGACCCCGTCCCGCGCAACAGCCGCGACACGCGGTCGGGCGTCGCCATCTGCTTCAGCGCCAGGTCCACGACGAAGGGTGTCATCGCCACCATCCGCGCCACGACGGGGAAGGTCAGGCCGGCAAGGCCGCGAAACGGCTCCAGCGCCGGATTGAGGCCGACGATCCTGGGCCGCAGCTCTTGCAAGAGCGCCAGCCGCAACGCCACCGCCGCCCCGGCGGAATGCCCGACGATGGCGGCGGGCGACCAGCCTTCGTGGCTGCACAGCGCGGCAAGATCCTGGGCCATCGTGTCCAGCGCCGACCGGTGGCGTGTGCCCAGCCGGGTGAATCCGTGCCCCGGCAGATCGACCGCCACCACGCGGAACATCTGCGCCAGAAGCGGGATCAGGTCGCGGTAGCTGTGTGTCGACCCGCCAGCGCCGTGGATCAGCAGAACCAGCGGCCCGCTGCCGGTTTCCTGTACGTGCCAGTCGTGCGGGCGCACCCGGATCATCCGGGACAGGTCGCTGTTCGGCCAGTCCGCCAGGTCGCGGGCGGGATCCATCCTATCCCTCCAGCGCGGTGCCGATCGCGCGGGACAAGCCCTGCGCATCGGCCCGTGGCAGGGGGACATAGGCTGCGCGCAGGGTCTGTGCCAGCTTCGCGAGGTCCGGCTGCGGGCGCATGGCGGTGTCGATCACCGCACCCGGCATGTCGATCGCCGCAACCAGCCCGGCCATCAGATGTGCATCCTCGGCCGCCGCCGCGCGGCCAGTGCGGCCCGGCAGCGGGACATTGGCCCGCCCGTCGGTCAGCAAAGCCAAAGCCGGCGAAAGCCCCTGCCCTCGCGCGCGTTGCGCGAGGTCGGCCACCATCCGCAAACCCGCCGCAAGGGGCGTTCCGCCGCCGCCGGCAAGCCCGGCAAGCTGGCGTTTGGTTTGCACCAGCGACCGGGTTGGAGGCAGCGCAAGTTCGGCGCCGTCTCCGCGAAAGGTGATCAGCGCCACATGGTCCCGACGCGCATAGGCTTCGGCGAGCATCAGTTCGATCGCGCCCTTGGCTTCGGCCAGCCGCGCCATGGCGGCAGAGCCCGAGGCGTCGACGGCAAAGATCACCAGACGGTCGGACAGGTCCTGGTATCGTTTCACGTGAATATCCGACGGACGGATCAACAGACCGGTGGCGTCGGGTTGCGCCTTTCGCCGCAGCGGTTGCCAAGGCGCCGCGGCGCGCAGCGTCGCGATGAGGTCGATACGGTTCTGGCCATCGGCCCGGCCTTTGCGCGACGGCAAGGGGCGGCCGCGCCGGTTGCCCTTGCGTTTCTGCCCGGCGCCGCCCGATCCCTTGCCCGCCGGTGCCGTCCGCGGCACGGACAAGGCGGCCAGCACCTCGGGCGGCAGGAGCGCCTTGACCGCGTCGATCAGCATGTCCTGTGGCAGCCGAAGATCGTCGGATATGTCTCTGTCCTGCCCGGAGTCGCCATCGTGTTCCGGTTCCGGTGGGGTTGCCGCATCCTCGTCGCCTTGCGGGATGACTGTGGCGCGATGGGCAAAGACAAGCTGCGCGGCGATCTGGATATCGTCCTCGCCCACCTTGTTGCGGTGCGACACCGCCGCATGCGCGCGTGCGGCGCAACAGGCGAGCCAGGGCGCCCGCAACGACCCGATGCCGAACCGCGCCGCGGTTTCGGTGAGAAGGATCATGGCCTCGTCTGGAAGGGTCACAGACGAGAGCCGCGTCCGGGCCGCGTCGACCTCCGGATCGCCCAGGGCCAGTTCCGCCAGATCCTGCGCGCGCAGCCCGTCGAGATCGACCCGAAAGGCCAGCCGCTCGGTCAGTGTTGAAGGCGCGCGTTCCTCGGCATCGGCACCTTCATCCAGCAGGATCAGTGGCTGTTTTGCGCCGCTGTCCAACGCCTGCGCAAGCCGTGCCGCCAGCCCCGGTCCGCAGCGTTCGGCCATCGTCAGCATCAGCGTGCCGGGACGCGACAAAAGGCCGGTAGAGCGGATCACCCTGCCCGCCGCAAGCGTCGCGGCGATATCGACACCGCCGAACAGTGCCGTGTCGTCGATATCGGGTGTGATCCTTTGCGGTGCCAGCGCCTGGGGCATCCGCGACAGGAAGGCGTCGCGCACCGGACCGGCGCGGGCGCGCAGGTGCAGACCGCCCAGACCGACGGGATCGACCGCAAGCAGGGTCAGGGCGAGGTGCCCGGTGATCCATGCCTCCAGCCGGTCCTGCATCATGCAAACACGTCCTCGACGGTGCGCAGAACCCGCGATGCCGACCCCGCTTCGTCCAGCGGATCGCGGCGCAGCCGGTGGCTGAGCGACATCGGCGCCACGCGCCGCAGGTGGTCGCGGGTCACGGCATCGCTGCCTTCATAGGCAGCAAGGGCGCGGGCGGTGCGCAGCAGCGTCAATTCTCCGCGCAGCCCGTCGGAGCCCAGCGCCACGCACAACTCCGCGCAGTCGCGCAAGGCGGCATCGGACGCTTCGACCGAACCTAGTGCCGCGCGTCCCGAAAGGATCGCCTTGCGGATTTTCGTGTCCTTGGCGCGCCATTTCTTGAGAAACGCTTCGGGCTGGGTGTCGAAGGCGGCGCGGCGGCGGATGACCTCGACCCGTTCGTCGATGTCCGTCGGCGAACGCACCTCGACCGACAGGCCGAACCGGTCCAGCAGCTGCGGCCGCAGCTCGCCTTCCTCGGGGTTGCCGGAGCCGACAAGCACGAAGCGCGCGTCATGGCGGATCGACAGACCTTCGCGTTCGATCACGTTCTCTCCCGACTGCGCCACGTCAAGCAGCAAGTCGACGATGTGATCCTCGAGCAGGTTCACCTCGTCGATATAGAGATAGCCGCGGTTTGCGCGCGCCAAGAGCCCCGGTTCGAACGCCTTTTCCCCGCGCGTCAGCGCCCGTTCGATGTCGAGCGCGCCGACGACGCGGTCTTCGGTCGCACCCAGCGGCAGGTCGATCACCGGCGTCGGCACGTCATGGGATTTGCCCGAAACCGGTTCCGCCCAGTCCGGGTGATCCTCCGCCGTGGCGGCGTTGGTCGGGCTGCCCACCAGCGCCCGAATCGGCGGCAGTAGCGCGGCCAGCGCGCGGACAGCGGTGGATTTGCCGGTCCCGCGGTCGCCGAAAACGAGCACCCCGCCGATGCCGGGGTCGACGGCGGTCAGGATCATCGCCTGCTTCATCTCGGTCTGGCCGACGATGGCGGAAAACGGAAAGGGCTGTCTCATGCGGCTGTGTCCTTGAGTATGCGGGGGCTGAGGCCGTCCCAGGCCCCCTCTTCGCTGTGCAGGCGGAAGCGGGCGTAAAGCTCTTCGCGGAACCAATCGCCGGAGCGCACCGCCTGTATGGCGCGGGCGTGGGGGCCGTCGCGGCGGGCGAATTGTGCCATGCTGCCGCTGTCGGGCCAGATCGAAAAGGTGATCTGGTGCATCAGGGGGACTTCTCCGATGCCGATCTTGAACAGCACGTTGGGGTCGGTGCCGATCACCTCGCTGATATCCGGCACCCGGCCCCAGAAGCGCAGCGCCGTGCGTGGCCTGATCGTCGCGCGGGTCAAGGCGGCGATCGGGCCGGTCCTTGGGTCGTCCTGCGGATCGAAGGGCGTGCGTGCCGACCACGCGCCCCGCGCAGAGATCGGCGTGAGGTACAGCGTCCAGTGTTCGTCGGCGCGGCGACGATATCTTTGAAACAGCCGCGTCCCGGCGATCCGGTCCTTCGCTGTCTGCGCATCGGGCCATGTGGCAAGGATCGCATAGACGGCGGTGTTGGGCACAGGCGTGAATCCTTCGCCGGTGCCGGAGCCGCAGAGTTTCCAGAACCCGATTCCGGGAATCCGGGCCATGTCGATTCGCGCGGCGCCCATCATCGCAAACGCCCAGAGCCGCGATAGCGGGGCATCGAAACGAAAGAAGGACAGGCTGACGATCTGCATGGGGCCTCGGCGATGTGTAAACTTAGTCTGACACGGAGCACCTGCGATGAAAAGTGCCGCGTGTCGCGGGGGAGCTTTCGGTTTACATTGTCAGATTAAGTTGACACCTGTAGCGTGTTCCCATGATGACAAAAGTCGATACGCGGCTCAGCGCGCTTGCCGGACAGAAAGATGCGCCCCACGCGCTGGTGGTCGGGGCCGGTCTCGGGGGTCTTGCCTCTGCCATGCGGCTGGGCGCGCGCGGATACCGGGTCACGGTGCTGGACCGGCTCGACGTGCCGGGCGGGCGCGGGTCCTGTCTTTGGAAAGACGGCCACCGTTTCGACCTCGGTCCGACCATCGTCACGGTGCCGCAGACCTTCCGCGAGCTCTGGCGCGCCTGCGGACGCGATTTCGACGCCGACGTGGACCTGCGCGCGCTTGATCCGTTCTACGAGATTCGCTGGCCGGACGGGTCGACCTTCACCGCGCGGCAAGACACAGATGCCATGCGCGCCGAGGTGGCGCGCCTGTCGCCCGGTGACCTGCCCGGCTACGAGAGATTCCTGAAAGACAGCGAACGACGCTACTGGTTCGGGTTCGAGGATCTGGGCCGCCGGTCCTTGCACCGGCTGCGCGACCTGATCGCGGTCCTGCCGACATTTGCCTGGCTGCGCGCCGACAAGTCGGTCTATGCCCATGCCGCCAGCCGCGTGAAGGACGAACGCCTGCGCATGGCGCTGTCCTTCCATCCGCTCTTCATCGGCGGCGATCCGTTCAACGTCACCTCGATGTACATCCTCGTCAGCCACCTCGAAAAGGAATTCGGGGTGCATTACGCCATGGGCGGGGTCGCCGCGATTGCCAAGGCAATGGCGGACGTGATCGCCGACCAGGGCGGCGTGCTGCGCTATGAAACCGAGGTGGATGAAATCCTCGTCCGTGACGGCTGCGCCAAGGGTGTGAAGCTGAGCACCGGAGAGATCGTGACCGCCGACGTCGTGGTGTCCAACGCCGACGCGGGCTTTACCTACAATCACCTGCTGCGCAACACGCCGCGCCGCCGCTGGACTCCGAAGAAGCTGGCAAAGGCGCGTTGGTCGATGGGCCTCTTCGTCTGGTATTTCGGCACCAAGGGCACTGCGGGGATGTGGAAGGATGTGGGTCATCACACCATCCTCAACGGCCCGCGCTACAAGGGCCTCGTCCGCGACATCTTCATCAACGGCACGCTGTCCGACGACATGTCGCTCTATGTCCACCGGCCCAGCGTGACCGATCCGACCGTGGCGCCCGAGGGCGACGATACCTTCTACGTTCTGAGCCCCGTACCGCACCTCGGTCACAAGAACCCCGTGGATTGGGAGAGCGAAACGGCCGCTTATCTCGACAAGATGAGCGCCGCGCTCGACGCCCAGCTTCTGCCGGGCTTTCGCGAGCGCATCACCGCGCAAGAGGTGTTCACGCCAGAGGAGTTCCGGTCCCGGTATCTCTCGCCGCACGGCACCGGCTTTTCCATCGAACCGCGCATCCTGCAAAGCGCGTATTTCCGCCCGCACAACGTGTCGGAAGAGGTGAAGGGCCTTTACCTCACCGGCGCAGGCACCCATCCCGGCGCGGGCCTGCCCGGCGTGATCTCTTCGGCGGAAGTGCTGAGCCAGCTTGTCCCCGATCCGGAGACCGTGGCATGACCCTGCGCGACGCCGATATCGAGGCCTGCGCCGAGGCCATCCGCCACGGGTCGCTGTCCTTTCACGCGGCGTCGAAGTTGCTGCCGGCCAAGGTCCGCAATCCGGCGCTGGCGCTCTATGCCTTTTGCCGCCTCGCCGATGACGCCGTGGATCTGCAGGCGCAGAAGGCGGCCGCCGTTCTTTCGTTGCAGGAGCGTCTGGATCTCGTCTATCGCGGGCAGCCCCGCGACACCGCCCCCGACCGGGCCTTTGCCGCCGTGGTCGAGGACTTCGACATGCCGCGCGCCCTGCCCGAAGCCCTGCTCGAAGGTCTCGCCTGGGACGCGATGGGGCGGCGCTATGCGACCTTGCCGGAGCTTTACGGGTATTGCGCCCGCGTCGCGTCGGCCGTGGGCGCGATGATGTGCGTGCTGATGCGGGTGCGCGATGCCGATGCGCTGGCGCGGGCCTGCGACCTTGGCGTGGCGATGCAACTGACCAACATTTCGCGAGATGTGGGCGAGGATGCGTTGGAACGGCGGCTCTACCTGCCGACCGACTGGCTCGATGAAGCGGGAATCGACGTCGACACATTTCTCGCCAACCCGAAACCCACCCGAGCGATCCGCAAGATGACCAAGCAGCTGGTGATGGAGGCGAACCGGCTCTACATCCGCTCTGAAGCCGGGATCGCAGCGCTGCCGATCTCCTGCCGTCCCGGCATTTTCGCCGCGCGGCACATCTATGCCGGGATCGGCCGCGAGGTGCAGCAAGTGGGCTACGATTCGATCTCGACCCGCGCCCATACGTCAAAGGCGCAAAAGATCGGCTGGCTCATGCTGGCCGCGACGCGCACGGCGACGACGGCGGTGATGCCCCGTTCCGCGGTGCTCTATGCCCGGCCCATTGACGAGGTGGCGTTCCTTGTCGATGCCGCCGCGACGCGTAAACCGCGGCGCTGGACGCGGCAGGACGGCCTTATCGACGCTCTTGGGCGCCTCGCGGAAATGGATCGGGAAAGACGCGAGGCCTTGATGGCGGTGCAGGGGCGTTCTAACTGATATCCATGTTCTGGATCCTGTTCCTCATTTTTCTCGGCGCCTGTTTCGCGGCCGGGTCGACCGGCGGGCTGTTCCCGCCCGGGGAATGGTATCGCAAGCTGAACAAACCGTCCTGGACGCCGCCCGACTGGGTGTTCCCGGTCACTTGGACAACTCTCTACATCTGCATGGCGACCGCGGGCGCCCGCGCCGCGCTGGTGCCGGACAACGGCATCGCCATGGCGCTCTGGTCGTTGCAGATCGCACTGAACGGATTGTGGACGCCGGTGTTCTTTGGCCTGAAGCGGCTGAAACTGGGTCTGATCGTGTTGTCGGCGCTGTGGCTGTCAGTGGCCGCCACGATGCTCGCGCTGTGGCAGGTAGACTGGATCGCCGGCGCGCTTTTCATACCCTACCTCGTGTGGGTCAGCATCGCCGGTGCGCTCAACGCATCCGTTCTGCAGCGCAACCCGGACGAGGTCTAGAAGGTCCAGCGCGCCCGTCGCGGCACCCGCACGGCGAGCATCGGCTTCAGCAGCGGGGAAGCGAAGCGGCGCAGGTCGAGCGCTTCGAACACGCCCGTGGTCCTGTCTCCGTCCAGCGTCGTTTCCACCATCGCGCGGGAATAGAACGGCGCATCCAGCATGCTCATCACCTGCCGCGGCTGGGTGCCCGCATCGCCCCGCGTCACGCGGCGCACGGTCCAGAGCGACCGGGGCAGGGGGCGTTTTTCGGGCAGGGGAGTTTCTTCTGCCGTGCCGTCCGAGTCGAAATGGATGCCCGCGCCCAGTTCGGTGCCGTCACGCCGCACGGCATCGTAAAAGCAGGTGCTTCCGCCGCGCGCCGGGTAGCGGCCCCAGGTCCAGTAGCTGAAATCCTCCTCCAGCGCCCGGGTGCCGAAATTGGCGTCGAAATACCCGTGGCCGTCCCATTGCCAGCCGGGTGCCGCGAGATCGACCGAAATCGACGACACCGGCGCGAAGGGCCGCCAGACATGCGCGCCATCGGGCGTCAGCAGCAGTTCGCGGTCGGTCACGGCGCTGGGCGTCACGCGGATCTGGCCGCGGACACGGGAAATGATCGGCGGAGCCGACACCTCGTCGATGTCGATCACCAGTTGTCTGCCGTCCCAATGGAGTGACGACGGTCCAACGGTCATACTGTCCTTTGTCTGCCGCAAGGCGGACCGGCCCCGGTCGGTCATGGTGAACCGCCCGCCGGGTCCGTAGGTGGCGACGTTGATGCAGACGTGGTTTTCCGGATCGCGGCGCCCGGACCAGCGGTACCAGGGCGAAAACACCGACCCGATGAAGGCGATCACCGAGACGGCGCGCTTCCCGTTGGCACTGATCCCGTCGATGTACCACCAGGC
>Ga0208934_1000640_pt1 | contig 15219 bp, 16 predicted proteins | sample MalvirDeepMed_s2_FD_184243 | JGI IMG/M metagenome (GOLD analysis project Ga0208934, IMG submission 184243) | Marine viral communities from the Global Malaspina Expedition - Malaspina viral metaG DeepMed_s2 (SPAdes) (version 2) | ecosystem: Environmental > Aquatic > Marine > Oceanic | place... | reverse complement strand
GTTGAAGCATGGTGTGGGCTCCTCGTCTTCGGAAATGGGGGCGGCGTTCACGATGGTCTCGAACCGCTCGGTTTCAGGTGGGGCGCGCCCGGTGCCGCGGTCTTGCGCGCAGATGTATATGCTGGGATCCCGCGCGGCCGCGCCATGGGTGATGGGCTTGAACTCGGTCGTGGGGTCGGCCCCGAAGAAGATGTTGTGGTGGTGCAGGTCGGCCCCTTCGGGCGTGCCGGCGAACGCCCAGACCTCGGCCGAAAGCGATCGGGGGTGAACGGCACTTCGGGGAACGGCGGTCTGCGGGTCCGGACCCAGATGGCCAGTCCGCAGCGCACGGGGATCGCCGTTGAAAATCACGGCATCCGCAGTGTGGCGCGTCCCGTCGGCCAGCACGACCGCCGGGCCGCTTTCGATCCGTGCGACCGGTGCATCGTAGGCAATCTCGACCCCCAATTGCGCGGCGGCATCCGCCATCCCGGCGGCGAGGCGGTGCATGCCGCCCCGGACGCGCCAGACGCCTTGCGCTTCGGCCTGCCAGACCAGCGCAAGAAGCGCAGGCACCCGGTAGGGCGATCCCCCGACATAGGTCGCATAGCGCCCGAAAAGCTGCGCCAGACGCGGATCGCGAAAGCGCGCGCCCAACCGCTGCGCCAATGTGGAGAGGGGGGCCATCGCCCGGATCAATGCCGGATCGGCCAGCGTCCGGGTCGTCAACGCGGCGGGGGAGGGGCGGGCCTGCCGCATCACGGGGGCCTCGAACGCGCGGAACAAGCGGCGCGTCTCGGCATGGAATCTGCGAAAGTCGTCCGCGCTTTGGGGTCCGGCGAACCGGTCCACCGCCTCGGCCGATGCCTCGGGGTCTGAAAACAGGTCCAACCGGCTCCCGTCCGGCCAGAAATGCCGGGCCAGAACAGGCTCGGGGTCCAGCGTGATGTGTTGGGACAGGGTGTGCCCGCAGCCCTCGAACAGGTCATCGAACACGCCCCGCATCGTCAGCACCGTTGGGCCGGCATCGACGGGGCCGCTTTTGCTGGGAATTGTGCGCATCTTGCCACCCGGCGCGGCCGATGCCTCGAACATCTTGACGTGACAGCCGGCATGGGCCACCCGCATTGCAGATGACAGACCGCCGATCCCGGCGCCCACGACGATGATCCGTGTCCGTGCCATGCCGCCGACGTTGACAGCGGCATCCTCGTGTGTCCAGATTGGTTTACACTTTTGCGTCAGCTGAATTAGACAGTCAGGATCGTCATGCTTGCCAACCGGATCGAGACCGCCCTGGATGCAGCCCTGCGACGCGGGCAGGGGGGCGACGGTCCGCCGCGGTTGGCCGAAGCGCTGAGCTATGCCTGCAAGCCTGGCGGAGCACGCATCCGCCCGACCATCCTGACCAGCGTTGCGCTGGCCTGCGGGGACGACAGGCCCTGCGTCACTGACGCCGCGGCCGCCGCGATCGAGCTGATCCACTGTGCCAGCCTCGTTCACGACGACCTGCCGTGCTTTGACGATGCGGATTTGCGGCGGGGCAAGGCAACGCTGCACCGCGCGTATTCCGAGCCGTTGGCCGTGCTGGCCGGAGACAGCCTGATCGTCATGGGGTTCGATACGCTGGCACATGCCGCGCCCGAAGACCCGATGCGCGGCATCGCCCTGATCCGGATTCTGGCGCAGCGCACGGGCATGCCGGATGGCATCTGCGCCGGGCAGGGCTGGGAGAGTGAAGGCAAGATCGACCTGCGCGCCTATCACCGGGCCAAGACCGGCGCGCTGTTCATCGCGGCGACGCAGATGGGCGCCGCGGCCGCGGGGCAGGATCCCGAGCCATGGGAAGAGCTTGGCGCGCGGATCGGCGAAGCGTTCCAGGTTGCCGACGACCTGCGCGACGCGCTTCTGGACGAAGCGCATCTGGGCAAGCCGTGCGGGCAGGACGACCGGCTGGGCCGGCCCTCGGCCGTGGCCGAGCTTGGCGTCCGGGGCGCGGTGAAGCGGCTGGACGACATCCTGTCGGGGACAATCGCCTCGATCCCCTCGTGCCCGGGCGAAGCGAAGCTGGCCGAGCTGGTCACGCGCTATGCCCATAAGCTGGCCCCGCGCGAGGCCCTTCTGCGCTTTCCGGGCGAGTGATCGCGGCCGGCGCCCCGGAATGGGTCTTCGCACACGACTGGCCCGCTTCGCGGCCGATCCGAAATTCCAGACCTGGGCCGCGCGCTTCCCGCTGACCCGTCCCTTCGTGCGGCGCGAAGGAGAGGCGATCTTCGACCTGATCTCGGGCTTCGTCCAAAGCCAGATGCTGCGTGCGCTGATCGAGCTAAATGTGCTCGAAACCGCTGCCGATCCTGTCGAGGCCGAAGACCTAGCCCCCCAAATCGGCCTGACGCCTGAGCGCACCCAGCTTCTAATGCGCGCCGGGGTCGCCATGGGCCTGCTACGCCTGTCCGCCGGGCGGTTCCAGACCACGACGCGCGGCGCGGCCTTGACCGCTGTGCCGGGTGTCAGGGGAATGATCCTGCATCATGATGTCCTCTATGGCGACCTGGCCGATCCTGTGGCCTTCCTGCGGGGGCAAACCGACCCGGAGCTTGCCCGGTTCTGGCCCTATGTCTTCGGAGGCGGGGCGGGATCGGCCGAGGCTGCGCGGTATTCGCGCCTGATGGCCGACAGCCAGGCGCTGGTCGCGCAGGACGCGCTGGACCAGGTCGACCTTGGCGGCGTGCGCCGCCTTTTGGACATCGGCGGGGGCAGCGGCACGTTCCTGTCCCACGCCGTTGCCCGATACCCTGATCTGACAGGCATCCTCTTTGATCTGCCCGAGGTGGTCGTGACGGTACCGCCGGACCTGTCCCCGCGAATCACGCCCGCGGGTGGCAGTTTCCGCACCGACGATCTGCCCGGCGAGGCGGACGCAATCTCTCTGGTGCGGGTGCTTTACGACCACGACGACGCGACCGTGCGCGATCTGCTGGCTGCTGCCCGCGCTGCGCTGCCCGATGGGGGGCGCATCCTGATTGCCGAGCCCATGACAGGCGGCGACCGGCCCCATACGGCGGGCGACGTCTACTTTGCCGTCTATTGCGCCGCCATGGGGACAGGAAAGGCCAGATCCGCGCGTGAAATCGCGGCGTTTCTGTCCCAGGCAGGATTTGGTCATATCCGTGCCCCGCGGCCCCGCCGGGGCTTCGTAACCTCCGTCATCGAGGCCCGCGCCTGACACTTGGCTGTACGTTTTGATTGACAGACTAATGTGTAAAGTTAAACTGACACATGTACCTCGGACGTTTCGGTCCGCGGTGGGAGGGAGCGCACCATGCTGGATGCCAAGGCAATCATTCTTGAAGGAGCCGAGCGGCTTCATCTCGATTCTGTCCTGCTGACCGCGCCCCAAGACGGGGACGTGATCATCGATGTAAGGGCCTCTGGCGTGTCGACCGGAACGGAGAAGCTGTTCTGGGCCGGTCAGATGCCCCCGTTCCCCGGCATGGGCTATCCCCTGATCCCCGGTTACGAGAGCGTCGGCGAAGTAGTCGAGGCGCGTCCCGGTGCGGGCGTGAAGGTCGGCGATACGGTCTTCGTGCCCGGTGCCGACTGCTATGACGGCGTCCGGGGGCTGTTCGGCGGCGCGTCGAACCGGATCGTGGCCAAGGGCGCGCGTCTTGCCCGGGTCGATGCGGGTCTCGGGGATCGCGGGGCGCTTCTGGCGCTGGCCGCCACCGCCCGGCACGCGATCGCCGGCCTGCGCACGGAATTGCCCGACCTGATCGTCGGACATGGCACGCTGGGTCGCCTTCTGGCACGTCTGACCGTTCTGGCTGGCGGCCAACCGACCGTGTGGGAGATTGCACCCGAGCGACTTTCCGGCGCCGACGGATACGAGACGATCCACCCCGATGCCGATCCGCGCCGTGACTATTCGACGATCTTCGACGCGACGGGCAACGCCGGCCTTCTGCCCGACCTGATCGGTCGGATTGCCAAGGGCGGAGAGATCGTGCTGGCGGGCTTCTATAGCGACCCGATCAGCTTCGCCTTCCCGCCGGCCTTCATGAAGGAAGCGCGGATCCGCATCGCGGCCGAATGGAACGCCACGGACCTGGCCGTGACCCGCCAGCTGATCGAATCGGGGGCACTGTCCCTCGACGGACTCATCACCCATCGCCGCCCGGCCACCGATGCCGAGGCCGCGTATCGTACGGCGTTCACCGACCCGTCGTGCCTGAAACTTATTCTCGACTGGAAGGACGTGGCATGAGCCTCGACGATCCGAACACCGTCCCGAACCTGCGCGACTACGACGCCAACCTGAAGGCCGAAGCCGCCGAGCCGACGCTGGAAGTGCCGCAGGGCGAACCGACGTCGAAATGTCAGATCATCGCGATCTATGGCAAGGGCGGGATCGGCAAGTCGTTCACGCTGGCCAACCTCAGCCACATGATGGCCGAACAGGGCAAGCGCGTGTTGCTGATCGGATGCGATCCGAAATCCGACACGACCAGCCTGCTGTTCGGCGGCAAGGCCTGCCCGACGATCATCGAGACCTCGACAAAGAAGAAGCTGGCCGGGGAAGAGGTCGCCATCGGCGACGTCTGCTTCAAGCGCGGCGGCGTCTTCGCGATGGAGCTTGGCGGGCCCGAAGTCGGCCGGGGCTGCGGCGGACGCGGAATTATCCACGGGTTCGAGCTGCTGGACAAACTGGGCTTCCACGACTGGGATTTCGACTACGTGCTGCTGGATTTCCTGGGCGACGTGGTCTGCGGCGGCTTCGGCCTGCCAATCGCGCGGGACATGGCGCAAAAGGTGATCCTGGTCGGATCGAACGACCTCCAGTCGCTTTATGTCGCGAACAACGTCTGCTCGGCGGTTGAGTATTTCCGAAGGCTGGGCGGCAATGTCGGCGTCGCCGGACTGGTCATCAACAAGGACGACGGCTCAGGCGAGGCCCAGGCCTTCGCGAAGGCCGTTGAAATTCCCGTTTTGGCGGCGATTCCGGCGGATGACGACCTGCGCAAGAAATCGGCGAATTACCAGATTGTCGGAACCGCGGCTTCGCCGTGGGGCGACATGTTCGCGGGACTGGCGGAGGCCGTCGGCGTGGCGCCCCCCTGCCGCCCCGCGCCCCTGGATCAGGACGGGCTGCTGGCCCTGTTCGACAGCAAGGACACGGGAGGCGACGTGGTGCTGGAGCCTGCCACGGATGCCGACATGCGCGGATCCAAATCGGCACCGCGGGCCTCGCTCGAGGTGGTTTACGACGAGGCGTGATGAAGACCCGGCCGGGGCGCTGCCCCCGGACCCCCGGGGTATTTTTGCAAGAATGAAGGGCCGTTATGGCGCAGGAAGTCGAATATGACGAGGCCGGCAAGGCGCAAGTGATCCAGGGCGAAGACGTCCGGGGCGGCGCCGATCTGGCCGTCGATCCCGGCGCGGGCGACGGGATGGGGTGTCATGCCGGCGCGGCCGAAATGGAGGGCGCAGCACGGGCGGCCGGGCAGAGCGAGCTGCTGGACCGCTATGCCGCCGATTATCCGCAAGGGCCGCACGACAAACCGCAATCCATGTGCCCGGCTTTCGGGTCGTTGCGCACCGGCCTTCGAATGCGCCGGGTCGGCACGATCCTGTCGGGCAGCGCGTGCTGCGTCTATGGCCTGACCTTCGTCAGCCATTTCTACGGCGCGCGGCGGTCTGTGGGATACGTACCCTTCGACTCGGAATCGCTGGTGACCGGCAAGCTGTTCGAGGACATCCGCGAGAGCGTCCACGACATGGCCGATCCGGACCGCTACGACGCGATCGTCGTGACGAACCTGTGCGTGCCGACGGCCAGCGGCGTGCCGTTGCGCCTGCTGCCCAAGCAGATCGATGGCGTGCGGATCATCGGGATCGACGTGCCGGGGTTCGGTATTCCCACCCATGCCGAGGCGAAGGACGTTCTGGCCGGTGCCATGCTTGCCCGAGCCAGGGAAGAGATCGAGGCCGGGCCGGTGCGCAGGCCCAAATCGGTCGTGACGGACCGCCCGACGGTAGCGCTCATGGGCGAGATGTTCCCGGCCGATCCGATGATGATCGGCGCGATGCTGGCGCCGATGGGGCTGGCCGCGGGGCCGGTGGTGCCGTGCCGGGAATGGCGCGAATTGTATGCCGCGCTGGACTGCGAAGCGGTGGCGGCCATCCACCCGTTCTATACGGCGTCCCTGCGCGAGTTCGAGCGGGCAGGGCGGACGATCATCGGCTCGGCCCCTGTCGGGCTTGAGGGGACGAATGCCTGGCTAAGTGCCATCGGCAACGCTTACGGCGTGGCCGAGGCGCAGATCGGGGCGGCGAAGAACGCGTTCCTGCCCGCGATTACCGAGGCGCTAAAAGGCGCACGGATCGACGGGACGATCACCTTGTCGGGCTACGAGGGCAGCGAATTGCTGGTCGCACGGCTGCTGATCGAGAGCGGCGCGGACGTGCCTTACGTCGGGACCGCATGTCCGAAGACCGCAGCGGGTGCGGCGGATCGCGAATGGCTGGAGGCGAAGGGCTGTAAGGTCGTGTTCCGCGCAAGCCTCGAGGATGACCTAAGCGCGATGGAAGGCGTGAAGCCCGATCTGGCTATCGGGACCACGCCTGTCGTTCAGAAGGCGAAAGAGCTGGGGATCCCTGCCCTGTACTTCACCAACCTGATCTCGGCGCGTCCCCTCATGGGGCCGGCGGGGGCAGGAAGCCTGGCGCAGGTAGTCAATGCCGCCATCGGCAACGGCAATCGCATGGCGAAGATGCGGGCGTTCTTCGAAGGGGTCGGCGGTGGCGATACCGCCGGGGTCTGGGAAGGGGCGCCGAACCTGCACGACCAGTTCCGCGCGCAGAACCAGAAGAAGCTGGAAAAGCAGCAGAAGGCCCGGATCGCGGCGAATGGCGGTGTGTCATGCTGATCACCGATCACGACCGGGCGGGGGGCTATTGGGGCGCCGTCTATGCCTTCACCGCGATCAAGGGATTGCAGGTGGTCATCGACGGGCCGGTGGGCTGCGAGAACCTGCCCGTCACCTCGGTCCTGCACTATACCGACGGGTTGCCGCCGCATGAATTGCCCATCGTCGTCACCGGCCTGGGCGAGGAAGAGATGGGGGCGGGCACCGAAGAGTCGATGAAGCGGGCGTGGGACACGCTGGATCCTGCGCTGCCCGCCGTGGTGGTCACAGGCTCGATCGCCGAGATGATCGGCGGGGGCGTGACGCCGCAGGGGACGAACATCCAGCGGTTCCTGCCGCGGACCATCGACGAGGATCAGTGGCAGGCCGCAGATCGGGCGATGACGTGGTTGTTCACCGAATGGGGTCAGACCAAGGGCCGCATGCCGCCCGAGAAGAAGCGCGAGGCGGATGCGAAGCCGCGCGTCAATATCCTCGGGCCGATGTATGGCGTCTTCAACTCGGCCAGCGATCTTCACGAGATCCGCCGTCTGGTCGAGGGGATCGGCGCCGAGGTCAACATGGTCATGCCGCTGGGCGCCCATCTGGCCGAGATGCGAGGCCTCGTGAACGCGGACGTCAATATCTGCCTCTATCGCGAGTTCGGGCGCGGCCTGTGCGAGGTGCTGAGCAAGCCGTATCTGCAGGCCCCCGTGGGCGTGGAAAGCACCACGAAATTCCTTCGCACGCTGGGCGATATGCTGGGGCTGGACCCCGAGCCCTTCATCGAGCGCGAGAAGCATTCGACGCTGAAGCCCGTGTGGGATTTGTGGCGGTCCGTGACGCAGGATTTCTTCGCCACGGCCGAATTCGGCATCGTGGGTACGGAAACATATGCGCGCGGCATCCGTCATTACCTGGAGGACGAGCTGGGCTTTCCCTGCGCCTTCGCGGTGGCCCGCAGTGCGGGCAAGAAGACCGACAATGACGAGGTGCGCCGCCTGATCCACGAAAAACGGCCGCTGATCCTCATGGGGTCGATCAACGAGAAGATGTACCTGGCCGAGATGAAATCCGGCCATGGCCCGCAGCCCGCGTTCATCCCCGCAAGCTTTCCCGGCGCGGCGATCCGGAGGGCCACCGGCACGCCCTTCATGGGCTACGCGGGCGCCACCTACCTGTTGCAGGAAATCTGCAACGGCCTGTTCGACGCGCTGTTCCACATCCTGCCCCTGGGGTCAGAGATGGACGCGGCCGAGGCGACGCCCGCCGAACTGCGCCGCGACCTGCCGTGGGAGCCTGAAGCCCAGGCCGAGCTTGACCGCATCGTGGCCGAGCATCCGATCCTGACCAGAATTTCCGCCGCCCGAAATCTTCGCGACGCCGCCGAACGGCAGGTGCTGCGCGACGGTGGGGACAAGGTGGCGAAAGAGAACGTGCAGGCCCTTGCGCCTGGCCGGAAGTCCAAAAAGGAGGACGAAAGATGACCGACATGACCAATGCTGGGATGGCCCCGCTCGAAAAAGACCGGGACGGCCTGAAGACCGAGTTCGCCATCTATTTCGCGATCATCTTCGCAGCGACCGTGCCGCTGGCCTGCCTGACTTGGGGTCTGACGTTGATCCGATCGGGCCACCTGCCCGAGCGCGGACCCCTCGCGCGGGCCTGGAGCCAGGCGCGCATCATCACGCCGATGATCTTTTCGGCCTGACGGTTTTTCGCCCCGTCACGCCACGCGCGAGGCAGGGCACACAAGAATTCGGGCCGGGTTTCGGCTTCGAAGTCCGGCATCCGCCGGAACCCGGCCGCGGGGGCCCCGCGGCGTCAGCTTGATCCTCAAGGAGTGTTCAAATGGCTGATAGAACCGACCTGTCCTTCACGGGTCTTACAGACGAACAGGCGCAGGAACTGCACTCCGTCTATATGAGCGGACTTTGGCTTTTCTCCATTGTCGCGGTCCTCGCTCATATCGCGGTGTTCATCTGGCGCCCGTGGTTCTGAGGGAGATCTGAAACATGGCAAAGTTCTATAAAATCTGGCTGGTCTTCGACCCGCGTCGCGTTTTCGTGGCGCAGGGCGTGTTCCTGTTCCTGCTGGCGGCGATGATCCACCTCGTCCTGCTCAGCACCGACCGGTACAACTGGTTCGAGACCTCGGCCGCCAAATACGGCGTGCCGGGCGAAGAATCGGTCGAGTGATCCGACCCTGACACTTGCGTCGGGCGGGTCAGCCTGCCCGACGCCATCGACGAATAGACGGCGCAGGTGCCGCCAATGACGGGAGCGGAAGATGGCATTGCTCAGCTTCGAACGAAAATACCGCGTGCCGGGCGGCACGCTTATCGGCGGCGACCTGTTCGATTTCTGGGTCGGGCCGTTCTTTGTGGGTTTCTTCGGTGTCACGACCGTGTTTTTCGCCGGTCTGGGCACCATCCTGATCTTCTACACCGCCGCGATCCAGGGTGTCTGGAACCCTTGGCTGATCTCGGTCAATCCGCCGCCCATCAGCTATGGCCTGGGCGCCGCGCCGCTTCAGATCGGGGGCTTGTGGCAGATCATCACCATCTGCGCGCACGGGGCCTTTATCAGTTGGGGCTTCCGGGAGATCGAGATCTGCCGAAAGCTGGGCATCGGCTTTCACGTGCCCATCGCCTTCTTCGCCGCGATCCTGGCCTACACCACGCTGCAGGTGATCCGCCCCGTCCTAATGGGCGCCTGGGGGCACGCGTTCCCCTATGGCATCTGGAGCCACCTCGATTGGGTCAGCTACACCGGCTATCTCTACGGTAACTTCCACTACAACCCCGCCCACATGCTGGCCGTGACGCTGTTCTTCACGACCACGCTGGCGCTGGCGCTGCACGGATCGCTGATCCTGTCTGCCGCCAACCCCGAAAAGGGCGAGAAGATGAAGACGCCCGATCACGAGGACACGTTCTTCCGCGACTTCATCGGCTATTCCATCGGGCCGATGGGCATTCACCGCCTGGGCTATCTGCTTGCGATCAATGCCGGGTTCTGGAGCGCGGTCTGCATCGTGATCTCGGGCACCATCTGGTTCGACCAATGGGTCGTCTGGTGGGATTGGTACCTCGACCTGCCCTGGTGGGCGGATCTGTAAGGAGGATCTGGCAATGACACTACAATATCAGAACATCTTCAGTCAGGTGCAGGTCCAGGGGTCGCCCGAGCTTGGCATCACTGAAGCGGTCGATCTGCGCGACCGCAGCAATCCCGGGGGGTTCAGTCCGCTTCTGGGCTGGCTCGGGAACGCCCAGCTTGGGCCGATCTATCTGGGTCCGTTCGGGGTGCTCAGTTTCATCACCGGGGGCTTGTGGTTCTTCCTCGTGGGGATCAGCTTCTGGGTACAGGTGGACTTCAACCCCGCACTTTTCGTGCGGGACCTGTTCTTCCTGTCGCTCGAACCACCGGCACCCGAATACGGTCTGGGCATCGCCCCTTTGTGGGACGGCGGCCTTTGGATCATCGCGTCGGCCCTGCTGCTGGTGTCGGTCCTGAGCTGGCTGGCTCGGTCCTGGGTGCTGGCGCACCAGTTGCGCATGGGCAAGCACGTCTTCTGGGCTTTCGCCAGCGCGGTGTGGCTTTTCCTGGTCCTGGGCCTGATCCGGCCGTTGCTGATGGGATCCTGGGCCGAAGCGGTACCCTATGGAATCTTCCCGCACCTCGACTGGACGAACCTGTTCTCGCTGACTTACGGGAACCTGTTCTACAACCCGTTCCACGCGCTTTCGATCGTGTTCCTCTATGGCTCGGTCCTTCTGTTCGCGATGCATGGCGGCACGATCCTGGCGACCTCGCGCTACGGCGCGGATCGCGAGCTGGACCAGATCCACGACCGCGGCACGGCATCCGAACGCGCCGGCCTGTTCTGGCGCTGGACCATGGGCTTCAACGCCACGATGGAAGGCATCCACCGCTGGGCGTGGTGGTTCGCGGTCCTGACCACGCTGACCGGCGGGATCGGAATCCTGCTGACCGGCACGGTCGTCGACAACTGGTTCCTGTGGGCACAGGACCACGGATACGGCGCGCAGAACAACTATGTCCCCGCGCGCACACCCGAGGAATGGATGATCTACAGCCCGCCAGTCTTCACGGAGTAAGAACATGAGCAACGACGACAAGTACTGGTACCTCGAAGGCCAACGTCCCTCTCTCTACAAGTGGGGACTGGGGCAGATGGCCCTGGGCGCAGGGTATGCCGCGCTCGTGTTCATCGCGGTCATCGCGTTCATCCTGATCCTCAGGGGCATCAGCTACCTCCTGCCCGAGGATCCTTACGCGGCCCTCCACCAGGGGCAAACGCTTCTGACGATGATCGGCTGAGATCGGCGCGGCGCACCGGGTGCCGCGCCTTCTGGATCGCGCGCCATCCCGCGTGCGATACGGGGCATCGCGCCCCTCTTCCCTTCCTGTTGGCTACAGGAAACTACCCCGTCCGAAGTGCTTCGGGCGGGGTTCGTCTTGCCCGGGCTATGGATTTCAGCGGTAAGAGATGACTTTCGTGCCCAACGTCACGTGGGGATACAGTTCGATGACGTCGTCATTGGTCAGCCGGATGCACCCCGAACTGACGGCTTGTCCGATCGTCCAGGGTTGGGGCGTGCCGTGGATGCGGTACATCGTGTCCCGCCCCCCGCGATACAGGTACAGCGCACGCGCGCCCAGGGGATTTTCCGGACCACCCGGCATCCCGCCGGCAAACTGGCCATAAACCTCGGGTTCGCGCCGGATCATGTTCTGCGTCGGCGTCCACGACGGCCATTCTTCCTTGCGCTTGATGATCGTGGTCCCGCTGAGATTGCGCCCCTGGTCCCCGACCGCGACGTGATACTCACGCGCACGGCCGGGTGCGCGGACGTGATAGATCGAGAAATACTCGGGGAAGATATGTATCGTATCGACCTCGGCATCTGGGCGCACCTCGACATCCCGAGCGGTCATCGTGTCGTAGGAGGAATGCGGAAGACCTGCGTGGCCCAGAACGGCAGAAGGCGTAAGGGCAGCAAAGCCGGTGGCTATGAAATGTCGGCGTGTCAGCATATAAATTTCGTCCAGATCCTGCGCGGGCATCGGGTCTATGGCACCCAATTCTCGGTGCGGCAACGCCCCGGCGGGCCATCGGGTTCGCCGGCCCGGCACGGGATGGCGTCATTCATCCGCCCAAAATTGCCCCGAAGATCGCATCATGATGCTTTTCCAAGTAAATCCGAAGCCACGGTGTGTAGATATCGGAATTTTCCCGCGCATCCCTGACAAGATCGTGAAGCGTCATCCAGCGTGTTTCGGCCACCTCGGACGGCTCGGGGCGAATGGGGTGCGCCCGAGGAATCTCTCCCACGAACAGGGCAACGACCTCATGCTCGATCAGGTCGTTGCCCACTGACGTGCGATATTCCACGGTGCCCCGAGGTGTCAGGGTCAGCCCCGAAACCCCAAGCTCTTCGTGCAGTCGTCGGTGGGCGCAGGCCATCGCCGTTTCGCCCCAGGTGGGGTGCGTGCAACATGCGTTCGCCCAAAGGCCTGGCGTGTGATACTTGTCCGCCGCGCGTTTTTGCAAGAGAACCGCATCCCCAGAGACGAGAAAGACCGAGATCGCCTTGTGCCGCAGCCCGCGGCGATGGGCTTCGATCTTCTCGACCGGCGTCAGTCGCCCGTCGACCCACGCGGGAACGTGGATCGTCACGCATATGTCTCCGGAACCAGCCTCAGAAGATGGGCCATGTTTTTCACCCCGATCTTCAGATGCGCCATGGGGCGGGCCCGGACCAGCTTCTTGTTCATGTAGGCCTCGAAGGTCAGGCGCTGCACGTCCACGTCGTGACACAGGGAAACGAACCGCTCCCGCCGCTCGTCGCTGCGGTAATAGGCGTCCTGCATCGTGCGCAGGACGCGAAAGACGGTCTTGTGCTCGCGCATGAACAGCTTGCGGGCCAAGGCCAGGTCCTTCGACCGGCCACTGACCAGTGCGGCCTGCGCCGCCGTGGCCGCAACCCGGCCGCCGACCATGGCGTAATAGATGCCCTCGCCCGAAGACGGCGCAACTACGCCAGCCGCATCACCGGCCAGGATGACGTCGCGCCCGTTATCCCACCGATCCAATGGTTTCAGCGGGATCGGCGCCCCTTCGCGCCGGATCGTCTCGCACTCCGTCAGGCCCGCCGCGGCGCGCAAGGCCGCCGTCGCCGCCTTGAGGTCGATGCCATCGATTCCCGTTCCCATGCCTACGCTGGCCTGCGACCCATGAGGGAACACCCAGCCGTAGAAATCGGGACTTACACTGCCGTCATAGATCACGTCACATCGGCCAGGATCGTATCCCTTCATCCTTGCCAAAATACCCCCGGGGGTCTGGGGGGCTGGCCCCCCATCCTCACTACCGGGCGCGGCGATGATCTCATGATACGCAATGACATATGGAATCTCGCTACCACCGGGCACTTCGGACTTGGCGACACGGCTGCGCGCGCCATCTGCCCCGATCACCAGTCGGGTCGGCAGATACGCCTCGGACCCGTCGCGACCACGATAGGCGACCGCGGTCGTGTCGCCCCGTTCGATCCGCAGGAATTGTCCCGTCACTCGGACCGCTCCGGCCGCCGCGGCCCGTTTGCGGAGGTATTCGTCGAACGGACCGCGGTCGACCATGCCGACGAAGCCGTTCTCGATGGGGATGTCCACGGCCCGCCCGGTGGGCGAGATCATCCGCGCGGTCGAGATCTTCGCGACGATCTGGTCGTCCGGGATATCGAAATCCGCGATCAGCCGGGGCGGGATCGCCCCGCCGCAGGGCTTGATCCGGCCGGCCTTGTCCAGAAGGGCGACCTTGTGACCGGCCTTGGCCAGATCCTCGGCCGCGATGGCGCCGGATGGCCCACCCCCGATGACGACGACGTCATACATGCGCTTGTCCCCCCATAAGCGGCGCCCGAGCGCGCCCTTCCATGATCCGTGCAGCCATCAGCGCCGCGGCGACGAACAGCACCGCCTCGCCGACGAAGACCAGCCCGAAGGCCGGCCCGGCTTCCATCCTCAGGCGCAACAGGTCCACGGCACCCGCGCCGACAAGCCCGCCGAACCCGGCCGCGATGGCCTGCGCCGCGCCCCAAAGGCCCATCCGCGTGCCTTCGCGCGCCTCGCGGCCTTCACCGGCCAGCGCCATCATCGACCCGATGGCGGCGACCGCGAACATTCCGTTGAACAGGCCCAGCGCGACGGTGGCCGGCACCAGAAGCGGCATCCCGGTCTGGCCAAGTGCCGCAATCGCCAGAAGCGACAGGGCCGAGCCCACGCATCCCGCGATCACCCAGTCGCGCAGCGCGCCGCGCCCGAACCCGGTGGCGGCGATGCCGACGATCAGCATCCCCACGAACACGCCCCCGTTCTGCGCGCCCGACAGCTGCGTGGACTGGCCGGGCGTGAATTGGAACACTAACCCGGCATAAGGCTCCAGGATCAGCTCCTGCATGAAGTAGGCGGTCATCGACAGGAACACGAACAGGGTGAAGGCGCGGGCCTTCGGTTCGGTCCAGATCTCGGCCAGCCCTTCGCGGAACGGCATCGGCTCGGGCTCGGGGCGGGCCGTGACCCGCACCTCGATCCCCCAGACGCTGATGGCGGTCAGCAGGACGGCGGTGATGCAGACGCCGGCAACGATGCGCAGAAGTCGCGTGTGGGTATAGGGATCCAGAAGCCCGCCCACGACGCCTGCGGTCACGGCGATCCCGAAGATCATCATAAGCCACGTGATCGTCGCCGCGGCAGCGCGGCGGCGCGGGGCTGTCGCCGTGGCCAGAAGCGCCAGAAGCGAGGTGCCGGACGCCCCCACGCCCAGACCGATCAGGGCATAGGCGGGGATCGACACGGCGAGGCCAGCGATCAGTCCGAACTCCAGTGCGAGTATCCCCAGCGCCGCCAGAAGCGCCCCGAGGGCCAGCACGACCATGCCGCCGATGATGAAGCGGGTGCGGTTGCCCCCGGTATCGCTGAGGAACCCCCAGGACGGGCGGGTGATCTGGATGCCATAATGCAGCGCCACCAGCGCGCCGGGCAGGATGGCGGGCAACGCAAGCTCGACCACCATCAGCCGGTTCAGGGTCGAGGTTGTCAGCACCACGATGGCCCCGAGGCACATCTGCACCAGGCCAAGCCGAACGATGGAAACCCAGCTGAGGCTCATGGCATCACCCCGCGGATCGCGAAGGCCGTCACCATCATGCCCAGGACATAGAAGGGCACGCCGACGGCGGAATACCACAGCGCCTTCTCGGTGGGAGATTTCAGGAACCGCCGCATCAGCGCGAACTGCACCAGCA
>Ga0208934_1000631_pt1 | contig 15399 bp, 14 predicted proteins | sample MalvirDeepMed_s2_FD_184243 | JGI IMG/M metagenome (GOLD analysis project Ga0208934, IMG submission 184243) | Marine viral communities from the Global Malaspina Expedition - Malaspina viral metaG DeepMed_s2 (SPAdes) (version 2) | ecosystem: Environmental > Aquatic > Marine > Oceanic | place... | reverse complement strand
GACCTCGGTGCCGCCGATATCAGCGTATTCCGGGTGCACGGGCGCGACGTGGTGGTTGTCGGCCTCGACGCCAAGGCCGGCATAGCCAAGCTCGAGACAGATCTGGTTGTCGACCGCCATCTGCAGCGCCTTGCGGACCTTGAGGTCCGCATAGGGCGGCTTGTCGCCCACCAGCGTCTGCTGGTTGAATCGCAGCACCACCGTGGCGCCGGTCACGACCTCGGACTTTTCCCAGCCGATGGCGTCGCCGATCTCGATGAACTCGTTGACGTTCTGGTAGAGCATGTCGACTTCTTCGGATTCGATCGCCGCGATCCAGGCCGACGGGTCGGTGCCGTAATCGATGAATTCGATCCGGTCGAGCGTGGCGCCGCCGATGCCGTCGGCCTCGGCGCCCCACCAGGTGTGGTCGGTGTTCTTGACCAGCACGCCCTTGACCCCGACCTCGAGCATCTCGGGCAGGTAGGGACCGGTACCGATGGGGTTGTCGAGCATGGTGTCGGCATTGTGCGAGCTGTGCACCACGGCGGCCGGGTAGTCGGCCATGCCTACGACGATCGAAATGTCGGGCGCGGGCAGGGCGACCTTGACGGTCATGTCGTCGACCTTGGTCACGGCGCCTTCGATCAGCTTGTTGGTATCGGCGTCGATCAGCGTCGCCATGCGCCCGGCCATGGAGTTGCCTTCGACGTCCTTGTCGCACCAATATTCGAACATCCGCACAACGTCATCGGCGGTGAAGGCATCGCCGTTGTTCCAGGTCACGCCCGGACGCACGTTCAGGGTGTATTCGGTCGCGTCGTCATTGGTGTCCCAGCTTTCGATGAGCATGCCGCGGAGCGAACCGTCGCGGTTGTATTCGACCATGTATTCCAGCCAGCCTCGGGTGAAGTTCGAGATCTGTGTCCAGTCCATGGTGCGCGGGTCCTTGACCGCGCGGACCTCCTGCTGGATGCGGATCGTGCCACCTTCCTGCGCCTGCGCCGCGCCGCGGTCCGGACCGGCCAGCCCGCCCAGAGCATAAGCCGCCGTCGCCGTGACGCCAAGCGCCGTGACGCGGGTCAGGAATTCGCGGCGGTCGATCTGACCCTTGCGCAGCTCGGCGGCGTACATTTCTGCGGCCGGGTGGACCCGGCCGGCTCTGGTCTGGTGCGTCATCGTTCTCTCCCTGTGACACATGGTCTTTATGTCTTTATTCAATCCGGTCGTGTGTGGCGGCCGCTGCATATCCTTGCAGCGTGCCGCCATGCCGAACTTTAGGTCATTCCGCATGAGAATATGCATGGCGTCAACGACTTGTTTCGGCCATTTGGCCTCGAAAAGCGACATCGCCCCTCTTCAAAAGCGACATCCTCCTGCGACAAAAGCGACATGACGCGCCGGATCGGGACAATTGAGCGCAGGCACCAACGTCCTTGCTGCGGTGCACAAGGCAGTGCCGCATCCGGCTGGTGCGGCGGTCAATTCCGGTCGATCGTCCGATTTTCTTCGTGGTGGGATCGCCGTGCTGCGCGCGGGGCAGGCGTCAGGCGGGCCGCGCGGCGCCGAGCGCCGCCCGTCTCAGGCCCGAGGGCGTATGGCCGGTGTGGGTCTGGATGAAGCGAGTGAAGTAGGCCGGGCTGTGGAACCCGAGGCTCGCCGCCACCTCCTGGATCGACGGCTGTGGACGCGCCAGCAGCAGCCGTGCCTCGTAGAGCCGCCGTTCGGTCAGCATGTCGGCGGCGGTCTTGCCGCAGGCGGCGCGGCAGACGCGGCTCAGGTGGGTGGGCGTCACGTCCAGCTCCTCGGCATAGTCGGCCATGCTGCGGTCGCTACGGAAATCCCGCACCAGCAGCTGCGCGAAACGCACGGCCAGCCGGTGGCTCGCGGTCTCGCGCGGGGCGTCGATGGTGCCGGCCTGCTGCTGGCGGCGCAGCCAGACGGCGATCAGCCGCACATAGCCTTCGAGCGCATCCTGGATGAGCGGGCGGTTCTGCGAGATCTCGCGCTGCATCGCCTCGATGTGACCGGTGAGCTCTGCCTGGGCGAGGCCCTCGCGGATGCGCAGGTGCACCGGCTTCGTCGGCAGGCGACCGGTGAGACCCGGCGGGCTGTCCACGACCTGCGCCAGCCCCTGCGCGCCCAAGTCCAGTGCGAAGAGCGTCCCGGCGGGCACGAAGAGCGCGTTATGCGTGCCGATACCGCGCCGCACGCCGTTCAGCACCACGCGGCCCTGACCGCGGGTGACCCAGATCAGCAGGTTGCGCGGCCGGTCGTGCAACTGCGTGATCTTCCATGTCGCGCCGCCGGTATAATGCGCCAGCGTCGCCGCATGGATATCACGCGGGTCGGAATTGATCCGTCCGGGTTTCTGCAGGAATGCCGGTGGTGCGCTCATGCGGACAGATCCCCAGGTGTCAGCCACTGCCAGTCTTTCATCCGCGCACGAAACCACGTGCGCTGGCGTTTGGCAAATTGCCGGGTGGCGATGGTTGCGCGGTTTGCTGCCTGTTCGAGCGTGATCTCGCCCCGGAGATGGGCGATAAGCTCGGGCGCACCGATGGCCTTGGAGGACGGCGCGGCGGGGTCCCAGCCCGGCAGGTTGGCGCGCGCTTCGTCCAGTGCGCCCTGCGCCAGCATCTGGCCGAAGCGCCGTTCGATCCGCGGCGTCAGCCAGTCCTTTTCGGCCGCGACGACGAAGGCGTGGCAGCCGGCCAGCGGCAGGCGCGGGGCCGGGGTGTCGTCCTGCCAGTCCGCCAGCCCGCGTCCGGTGGTGCGCTGCACCTCCCAGGCGCGCTGCACCCGCATCGGGTTCAGCCTGTCGATCCGGGACAGCGTCTCGGGGTCCAGCGCCGCCAGCAGCGCGTCCAGCCCGTGGTCGCGCAACAGCGCATCGGCGTCTGCGCGCACCTCGGGCGGGGTCGGAGGGATTTGCGCCAGCCCCTCGGTCAGGGCGGTGAAATAGAGCCCGGTGCCACCGGTGATGATCGGCCGGCTGGAGCCGGTCAGCAGCGGTTCGAGATCGCGCAGCCAGGCGCCCACGGAATAGGCGGCGTCGCCCGGAACGTGCCCGTAAAGCGCATGGGGCGCGCGCGCCTCGTCCGCTGCCGAAGGCCGCGCCGTCAGCACCCGCCAGTTGGCATAGACCTGGATCGCATCGGCATTGACCACGGTGCCGCCCTGCGTCTCGGCGATGCGCAGCGCCAGTTCGGACTTGCCGCTGGCGGTTGGGCCGGCGATCAGCACCGGGCGGTCGGGGTCGATCCGGGACAGCGGGGTCATGCGGAGCCTTTCGGCGAAACCGGGCCGGCGGGCGGCAAGCGGCCCGCGCGGCATTGCAGTGGCGCCGGTTTTGCGACATTGAAGAGCGGAATTCCAGAGCCTGCGAAACGGAGCCCCCCATGTCCGAGACCGATCCCTCGAAAACCGCCTTCAAACGCGTGCTTCTGAAGATTTCCGGCGAGGCGCTGATGGGCGATCAGGGTTACGGCCTGCACCCGCCCACGGTCGAGCGCATCGCCCGCGAGGTCAAGAGCGTGCACGACATGGGTGTCGAGATCTGCATGGTCATCGGAGGCGGCAACATCTTTCGCGGTTTGCAGGGCTCGGCGCAAGGCATGGAGCGCACGACCGCCGATTACATGGGCATGCTCGCCACGGTGATGAACGCGCTGGCGATGCAGGCCGCTCTCGAGGGGTTGGGCATCCACACCCGCACGATCAGCGCCATCCCGATGGACCAGGTCTGCGAACCCTACATCCGCCGCCGCGCCGTGCGGCACCTGGAGAAAAAACGCGTCTGCATCTTCGCCGCGGGCACCGGCAACCCCTATTTCACCACCGACACCGCCGCGACGCTGCGCGCCAACGAGATGGTCTGCGAGGCGATCTTCAAGGGCACCAAGGTCGACGGGGTCTACGACATGGACCCGATGAAGCACGCCGAGGCCAAACGCTACGACCGGATTTCCTACGACGACGTTCTGCAGAAGAACCTCAAGGTCATGGACGCCAGCGCCATCGCTCTGGCGCGCGACAACAACCTGCCGATCATCGTCTTCTCACTGGACGAACCGGGCGGGTTCAAGGGCATCCTCGCGGGAGAGGGGACCTATACCCGCGTCGGCGCGTGAGCCGCGCGCCCCGGCGCGGCGGGTTTTCAGGAAATCTTGATACATTCGTGGCAAGGCGGACGCTGGGCTTTCTCAGGGAAACGCGCGTGCCATGGCCAATGTCGGCGTCATCTACATCGGGACCTTCCTGTCCGCGGACACGGATGAAGGCAACTGGACCAACGAAAACGACGGGGTCTTTGCCGGAACCCACGGCAAGACCGCTTTGCGATCGCTGCGCATCGACGTGACCACACCGCAAGGCGATGGCGTGGCCTATGACGACGACCTGGGGCAGTCCGCCAGCCAGATCACCTATGACCTCGGCGGCGGTCCGGTCACGGCGCTGCAGGATTCGGTGGCATCCTACACGGTCGATCTTTTGCTCGGGGACGGCAGCACCCTGTCGACGGTCGTCAACGTCATCCAGCTGACCAATGGTGCGACCTTCTTCAACGAAAGCAGCGCCGGGGTGCCGCTGGACGGGCTAAACATCCAGTTCGTAACGCTCGGCAGCGTCGTGCAGGACGACGCAAGCGGGTGGTTCACCGCTCGGAGCGTCGATGGCGCGCAGGTTGTCTGTTTCGGCAGCGGCACGCGCATCGGCGTCCCGGGCGGTACCGCGCGGGTCGAGGCGTTGCGCCCCGGCGACCTTGTCGAGACGATGGATCACGGCGCCATGCCGGTCGTCTGGGCCGCGCGGACACGCGCACCCGGGTTCGGCGCCACCGCACCGGTGCGCATTGCCGCCGGTGCGCTCGGCTCCGGCCTTCCGCGGTCGCCGCTGCTGGTGTCGCCGCAGCATCGCATCTTGCTTCGCTCACCGATCGTGCAAAGGATCGTCGGTTGCGGCGAAGCGTTCGTGGCGGCGAAATGGCTCTGCGGCCTGCCGGGGATCGACCGCGCGCCGGGTTTCGCACCCGTCAGTTATCATCACGTCCTGCTGGCCCGGCACGCGGTGCTGCTGGCCGAAGGCGCGCCGGCCGAAAGTTTCTTTCCCGGTCCGGTCAGTATCGGCGCCCTGTCGGGGCGGGACGCCGCGCAGCTTTTGGGCATTCTCGAGCGCCTCAAGGCGCCGCTGGCGCTGTGCCGCGTGGTGGTGCCGGCGCGCCGCCGGTCGGAACTGATCGCGCGGCATGCACGCAACTGCCAGCCATTGCTTCGGCCCCGGCCGTTGGCGGTTCGGCACCGGCCTCTGGGCGGGCTGCAGGTGCCGTGAGAGGTCTGCGCCGTCGGCCCGGCCCGCTCCGGCGGCACGCCGCGTCCCGGCACGGAATCTCAGCCCCGGTCTGTACTTGGCCTTTCACCTGCACTAAACCCGTGCAAAACGGAAACTGCCGGAGTGACAGAGCAGATGGCTGACGATTTCGAACTCGACACCGACGACCTTACGCGGCGCATGGATGGGGCCATTGCCAACCTGCGCACCGAATTCGCCTCTCTGCGCACCGGGCGCGCCTCGGCATCGATGCTGGAGCCGGTGATGGTCGATGCCTACGGTGCCATGACGCCGATCAACCAGGTGGGCACGGTCAACGTCCCCGAACCACGCATGGTCACCGTAAACGTCTGGGACAAGGGCCTGGTGGGCAAGGTCGAGAAGGCGATCCGCGAAAGTGGCCTGGGCATCAACCCGCAACTCAACGGCACGATCATCATGCTGCCGATCCCAGAACTCAACGAGGAACGCCGCCGCGAGCTGACCAAGGTCGCGGGCCATTATGCCGAGAACGCCCGCGTCAGCATCCGCAACCTGCGCCGCGACGGCATGGATCAGATCAAGAAGGCCAAGGCCGACGGCCTTAGCGAGGACGACCAGAAGTTCTGGGAAAACGAGGTGCAGGAGCTGACCAACACCTACATCGCCAAGGTCGACCAGGCTCTGGAGACCAAGCAAGAAGAAATCATGCAGGTCTGAGCGGATTTTGCGAGCGAAAGGCGCCGGTATGGCCCAGACAGGACGCGATGGCCCGGGACCCCGGCACGTGGCGATCATCATGGACGGCAATGGCCGCTGGGCCACCCAGCGCGGTCGGCCGCGGCTCTTCGGACATCACGCGGGGGCGCGCCGCGTGCGCGAGATCGTGGAGGCCTGCCCGGATCTCAACGTCGACTACCTGACCATCTTCGCATTCTCGACCGAGAACTGGAAGCGCACCCAGGTCGAGGTGGCGGGGCTGATGAGCCTGTTCCGGCGCTACATCTTCAAGGAGATGCAGGCTTTCGTGAAGGAAAACGTCCGGGTTCGTTTCATCGGCGACCGGGTGAAGCTGGACCGCAAGCTGATCGGCCTGATGGACGAGGCCGAGGCGATGACCGCCCATTGCACCGGCACCAACCTCACCATCGCGCTGAATTACGGCGGCCGCGACGAGGTGGCGCGCGCCACCAAGCGGCTGGCCGAGGATGTGGCCAAGGGCCGGCTGAAACCCGAGGATGTGGATGAAGAAACGCTGCCAAAGTACCTGGATACCTGCGTTTTGCCCGATCCCGACCTGGTGATCCGCACCAGCGGGGAGGCGCGGATCTCGAATTTCCTGCTGTGGCAGTCAGCCTATGCGGAATACGAGTTCATCGACACGCTCTGGCCGGATTTCACCGCCGAGGAATTCGCCCGCCTCACCGGGTCCTACGGCCTGCGCGACCGCCGCTACGGCGCGGTGACCGCATGACGGCGTCGCGCTGGGACGACCTGACCCCGCGCCTGATCTCGGGCGCGCTGATGGTCGGCATCGGGATGCTGGGCGTCTGGCTGGGCGGGCTGTGGTTTCACGGGCTGGTGGTGATCATCAGCGCAATCATGGTCTGGGAACTCGTGGGCATGCTGGATGCCGCACGGTCCAAGGCGCCGCTGGTGCTTGCGCTGATCGCCGGGGCATGCCTTGCCGTGGCGATCGAGGTGCCGATCTCCTTCGCGCTGCCGCTGCTGCTGTTCCCCTCCATGGCCGGTTTCGGCCGGATGGAGCAGGGCGGCGTGCGCTACGCGGTCTTTACCGCGTCGATCATGCTCGCGGGCTACGGGATGATGGCGCTGCGCGACGATTTCGGCCTGGTCTGGATGGCCTGGCTGGTGTCGGTCGTGGTGGTCACCGACATCGCGGGCTATTTCGCCGGGCGTACCATCGGCGGGCCGAAGTTCTGGCCCCGCGTCAGCCCGAAAAAGACCTGGGCGGGCACCGTCGCGGGCTGGGTCGGGGCGGCGCTGGTGGGGCTGGGCTTTGCCGCCGCGACCACCGCGGGCAGCGGGCTCATGGGCATCAGCATCGCCGTCGCCATGGCCAGCCAGATCGGCGACATCGCCGAAAGTGCCGTCAAGCGCAAGGCCGAGGTCAAGGACAGCTCTAACCTCATTCCCGGCCATGGCGGTCTTCTGGATCGCTTCGACGGGATGCTGGGCGCAGCCCTCTTCATCCTGTTCGTGGGGCAGCTGGTGGGGCTGCCGACCGCCACGCCATGACGCGGCGCGTGTCGATCCTGGGTGCGACCGGGTCCATCGGGCAGAACACCATCGACCTCATCGCCCGCGACCCGGACGCCTACGCGGTCGTGGCGCTCACCGGCGGCAACAACATCGCACGACTGGCGGCCGATGCGATCCGGCTGAAGGCGCAGGTCGCCGTCACCGCGCATGACAGCTGCCTGGAGCCGCTGCGCGCCGCGCTGGCCGGCACCGGCATCGAGGCCGCGGCGGGGGCAGAGGCGATCTGCGAGGCGGCCGCCCGTCCCGCCGACTGGGTGATGTCGGCCATCGTCGGCGCTGCCGGGCTCGCGCCCGGCCTGAAGGTGCTGGAGCAGGGGGCGGCGCTGGCGCTTGCCAACAAGGAATCGATGGTCTGCGCCGGGCCGCTGGTCATGGCCACGGCCCGCAAACACGGCGGCACGGTCCTGCCCGTGGACAGCGAACATTCGGCGGTGTTCCAGGCGCTCATCGGCGAGGAAATGTCGGCAGTCGAACGGGTGATCATCACCGCGAGCGGCGGCGCCTTCCGCGACTGGCCGCTGGAACAGCTTCGCAACGCCACGCCCGCCCAGGCCGCGACCCATCCCAACTGGGTCATGGGCCAGCGCATCACCATCGACAGCGCGTCGATGTTCAACAAGGCGCTGGAACTGATCGAAACCCGCGAATTCTTCGGGCTGGAGCCGGGGCAGATCGAGGCGGTGGTGCATCCCGAATCGCTGATCCACGCGCTGGTGGGCTTCCGCGACGGCGCGCTCATGGCTCACGTGGGGCCAAGCGACATGCGCCACGCCATCGGCTTTGCGCTGCATTATCCTGAACGCCGCGACCTGCCGGTGGAGCGGCTGGACCTCGTGCGGATCGGCCAGCTCAGCTTTCGCGCGCCGGACGAGACGCGCTGGCCGGCGCTGCGGCTCGCGCGCGAGGTGATGGCGGCGGGCGGTCTGGCCGGCGCCGTCTTCAACGCCGCCAAGGAACGCAGCCTCGACGCCTTCATCGCCGGACGGCTCGGGTTCCTGCAGATGGCCGAGGTGGTCGAAGAGGTTTTGACTATGCAATCGGCTCAGAATGGTCTCATTGATGCCGAAGTTTCACTTGATAACGTGTTGGCCGCGGACCATTTGGCACGTAAGACCGCGGACGAATTGATTGAACGCGTACCAAGAGGTTGAGCATTTGGACATCGTGACACTGATCCCGCAGTTCGGCGGGCTGATCTGGACCTTGCTGGCCTTTGTCGTGGCGCTTTCGGTGATCGTCGCCGTGCACGAATACGGCCATTACATCGTGGGCCGGTGGTCGGGTATCGACGCGGACGTGTTCTCGCTCGGCTTCGGGCCGGTGCTTTTCTCGCGCGTCGACCGGCGCGGGACGAAATGGCAGTTCGCGCTGCTGCCCTTTGGCGGTTACGTCAAGTTCAAGGGCGACGACAATGCCTCGGGCGGCAAGGATGAGGCGGCGATGGCGGGCCTCAGCGAAACGGAACGGCGCCGCACCATGAACGGCGCGCCGCTCTGGGCGCGCGCGGCAACCGTGGCGGCGGGGCCGGTCTTCAACTTCATCATGTCGATCCTGATCTTCTCGGGCATCTTCCTCGCCCGCGGCGTCGTGTCGGAACCGCTGACCGTGGGCGAGTTGCGCCCGCTGCCCAGCGTGCAGGAACTGGAGCCCGGCGACGTCATCGCGCAGATCGAGGGCCGGGCGCCGCCCGCCTTCGACGACGGCGTGTCCTTCGATTCCTTCCTGCTGAATCTGCCCGAACAGCCGGTGCTCGACTACACGGTGCAGCGCAACGGGGCAGAGCAGGTGGTCGAGGGGCCCTATGTCTACCCGCCGCTGGCCAGCCAGATCATTCCGCTGTCCGCCGCGGATGACGCCGGCATGCGCGCCGGCGACGTGATCCAGAGCATCGACGGCGATCCGATCTTTGCCTTCGACCAGCTCAAGCAGAAGGTCGAGTCCTCCGAAGGCGCGCCTCTGGCGCTGGAGGTCTGGCGCGATGGCGAGGTGCTGAACCTGACGCTGGAGCCGCGCCGCACCGACGAGCCGCAGCCCGACAATTCCTTCCGCACCGTCTACCGCATCGGCATCGCCGCGGGCATGTTCTTCGAGCCGGCCACCGAAACGCCCGGCGTCTTCGAGGCCCTGGGCGGCGCCGTGTCGCAGACCGGCCGCATCATCGAAGGCTCGATCTCGGGCCTGTGGCACATGGTGACCGGTGCGATCAGCACCTGCAACCTGTCCGGCCCCATCGGCATTGCCGAAACCTCTGGCGCGATGGCGAGCCAGGGCACCAGCAATTTCATCTGGTTCATCGCGGTCCTGAGCACCGCCGTGGGCCTGCTGAACCTCTTTCCGGTGCCTGTGCTCGACGGTGGCCACCTGTGCTTTTTCGCCTACGAGGCGGTGTCGGGCCGTCCGCCCAGCGACCGCGCGCTCAAGGTGCTGATGTCGATCGGGCTGACGCTGGTGTTGGGCCTGATGGTCTTTGCCTTGTCCAACGACATCTTCTGCCCCTGATCGCACCGTGCCGGGGTAGGGCGGCCAGCCCCGGCCCCGGCAAAATGCCACAATTAGGCCATAATTCGCCGTAATTTCGCCGGATTTCTCCGCTAGCGACAGAAGAATTCATGCTAGCCAAGGGCACCTGACATGCAGACGCTGACGAGCGGATATCGGAGCCTGAGCCTTCTGGTCAATCTGAACTGGGACCGGCTTCTCTATATCTGCACCATCATCTTTGCGCTGTTCTTCGGCGCCTTTCTCGGCTCGCTCTGGGTCGGCTGAACACAGCCTGAAAAAACCAGCAGGCCAAGGGCCGCGAGGCTTTTGACATCATCCTGCAATCCCGCTACTCACATCCCACAACGGGTTGTATGGATGGGTAGGCTGCATGACCGACACGACAGGTAAACGCGCGCCGCGCGGGGCAAAGCATCTGGCCACGGCCATGTCCGTCGCGCTGGTGCTGGGTACAGCGGCACTTCCGCAGGGCGCCGCTGCGCAGAACTACCAGTTCAACAGCGTCACCATCGAAGGCAACCAGCGGATCGAACCGGGTGCCATCCTGACCTATGCCGGGATCGGGCGCGGGCAAACGGTCACTGCCGCCGAACTCAACGACGCCTACCAGCGTATCCTGGGGTCCGGGCTTTTCGAGACGGTCGAGATCGTGCCGCAGGGCAGCCAGCTGGTGATCCGGGTCAAGGAATACCCGACGATCAACGCGATCAACTTCGAAGGCAACCGCCGCATCAACGACGAAGACCTGCAGGCCATCGTGCAGGCGCAGCCGCGCCGGGTCTACAGCCCCAGCCAGGCCGAGGCCGATGCGTCGAACATCGCCGAAGCCTATCTGCAGCAGGGCCGGGTGTCGGCGCGGGTGCAGCCCAAGATCATCCGCCGCAGCGACAACCGCGTCGACCTGGTCTACGAGATATTCGAAGGCGCCGTGACCGAGGTCGAGCGCATCGGCTTCGTCGGCAACCAGCAGTACAACGACCGGCGCCTGCGCCGCGTGCTGGAAACCAAGCAGGCGGGCCTGTTCCGTGCGATCATCGGCAGCGACACCTTTGTCGAGGACCGAATCCAGTTCGACCGGCAGCTTTTGCAGGATTTCTACGCCTCGCGCGGCTATGTCGATTTCCGCATCACCGGCGTCAATGCCGAGCTGGCCGAGGAACGCGACGGCTATTTCGTGACCTTCAACGTCGAGGAAGGGCAGCAATTCCGGGTCGGCAATGTCACCGTGACGTCGGACCTGCCCGAGGTCGATGCCGCGCTCTTTCAATCCGAGGTGAACCTGCGTAGCGGCCGGGTCTATTCGCCCAGCCTGGTCGAGAATCAGATTGCCCGCCTTGAACGGCTGGCGATCCGTGAAGGGCTGAGCTTTGTCCGGGTCGAACCGCGGGTGAACCGCAACGACCGCGACCTGACGCTGGACGTGGAATTCCAGCTCACCCGCGGGCCGCGCATCTTCATCGAACGCATCGACATCGAGGGCAACACCACGACGCTTGACCGGGTGATCCGACGCCAGTTCCGGGTGGTCGAAGGCGACCCCTTCAACCCGCGCGAAATCCGCGAAAGCGCCGAACGCATCCGCGCGCTCGGATACTTTGCCAATGCCGAGGTCGAGGCGCGCGAAGGCTCGACCCCGCAGCAGGTCATCGTCGATGTCGATGTCGAGGAACAGCCGACCGGGTCGCTGAGCTTCGGTGGCTCGTTCTCGACCAACGACGGCTTCGGTCTTGCCATCGAATTCCGCGAGAACAACTTCCTTGGCCGCGGCCAGCAGCTGACGCTGGGCTTCAATACCGGCGTCGACAACCGCCGCTATACGTTCAACTTTGTCGAGCCGGGCCTGCTGGGCCGCGACCTGGCGCTGGGGTTCAACCTCAACTACTTCGAAAGCCAGCGCGACACCGCGCAATACGAGCTTGTGACCGGCACCTTCAGCCCCTCGCTGACTTTCCCGGTTTCGGAAAACGGGCGGTTCTCGGTGCGCTACACGGCGAATTACACCGACATCACCGACGTACGCAGCGATGCGGGCCAGATCGTCACCGCCGAAGCGGACGAAGGCGCGATCTGGGACAGCTCCATCGGCTATACCTACAGCTACGACACCCGCCGCACCGGGCTCGATCCGACCGCCGGTGTGCTGCTGGAATTCGGTCAGGACTTTGCCGGCCTCGGCGGTGATGCCTCCTTCATCAAGACCCGGGTGCGGGCCATCGCGCAAAAGCTGGTCTTCAGCGAAGAGGTGACGCTGCGCGCGACCTTCGAGGGCGGGGCGCTCAACTACAACGAAGGCAGCAGCCGGGTGACCGACCGCTTCTTCATGGGCTCTTCGGTGATGCGCGGCTTTGAATACGCCGGGATCGGCCCGCGAGAGGTGGACGAGGCCAACGATATCGACGACGGCCTTGGCGGCAACTTCTTCGCCGTGGCCCGGTTCGAAGCCGAGTTTCCGCTGGGCCTGCCCGAGGAATACGGCATCAGCGCCGGTGTCTTCTACGATGTCGGCACGCTCTGGGGCCTCGACAAGACCAATGCCAACGTCCTTTACGAGGATGCCAGCCTGCGCCACGTCATCGGCGTGTCGCTGTTCTGGGACACGGCCATCGGTCCGCTGCGGTTCAACTTCACCGATGCGCTCGTCAAGGAAGAGTTCGACCGCGAACAGCAGTTCGAGCTGACCGTCTCGACGCGCTTCTGATGCCAGTCCGGGCGCGCGCGACCTGCGCCGCCCTTGCGGCGGCGCTCTTGTTGGCGCTGCCGGCGCCCGGCCTACGCGCGCAGGAGGCCGAGACCCGCGCGCCGGAACCGTTCGCCGCGGGACGGGTGCAAAGCCCGATCCTGACCATCGAGAGCGACCGGCTGTTCGCCGAAAGCGCCTTTGGCCGCCGCATCGCCCGCGAGATCGAGGCCGAACGCACCGCCATCACCGAGGAAAACGACCGCATCACCGAAGAGCTGACCGCCGAAGAGCAGCGGCTCACCGACCTGCGCGGCACGATTCCCGCGGACGAATTCCAGGCGCTTGCAGATGCCTTCGACACCAAGGTGCAGAACCTGCGCAACGAGCAGGAAGAGAAAGCTCGCGCCATCGGCACCCGCGGAGAAGAGGCCCGGCGCCGGTTCCTGAACGCCGCCCAGCCGGTGATCGGAGAGATCATGCGCGAAACCGGTGCGGCTCTGATTGTCGAGCGGCGCATCGTCTTCATCAGCGCCGACGTGATCGACATCACCGATTCCGCGATCCAGCGGATCGACGCCAGCCTGGGCGAAGGCTCTGCGGACCAGCCCTGACGCGCTTGCTCCGGCGGCGCCAGATTGTTAGCAAGATGCAGCACTTGCAAAGGACTGCCCATGACCGACACGCTTCAAAGCGCGGATATCCAGATGATCCAGCGCATCCTGCCGCATCGTTACCCGTTCCTTCTGGTGGACCGGGTCGAGCAGATCGACGGCACCGCCAGCGCCATGGGCCTCAAGAACGTCACCATGAACGAGCCGCATTTCCAGGGCCATTTCCCCGGCACCCCGATCATGCCGGGCGTCACCATTGTCGAGGCGATGGCGCAGACCGCCGCAGTGATGGTGGGCGTGGCGCTCGACCTCGCGGACAAGCAGATGCTGATCTATTTCATGTCCATCGACGGCTGCAAGTTCCGCCGCAAGGTGGTGCCGGGCGACCAGCTGAAGATGCAACTGACCACCCTGCGCGGCAAGGCCGGGGCCAAGGTCTGGAAGTTCAAGGGCGTGGCCACGGTCGAGGGCGAGATGGCCGCAGAGGCCGAATTCACGGCGATGATGGACCTGCCGAAGTGAGCATGGATATTCACCCAAGCGCCGTTGTCGAGGACGGTGCCCGGATCGGCGAGGGCTGCACGATCGGCCCGTTCTGCCACATCGGGCCCGAGGTCGTGCTGGGCGCGAACGTGACGCTGAAATCCCACGTAGTGGTGACCGGCGACACGGTGATCGGCGACGACACGATGATTTTTCCCTTCGCCGTCATCGGCGAGGTGCCGCAGGACCTCAAGTTCAAGGGTGAAAAGACCCGACTCGAGATCGGACGCCGCAACCGCATCCGCGAACACGTCACCATGAATGCCGGCACCGAGGGCGGCGGCGGCGTGACGCGCGTGGGCGACGACGGGCTTTTCATGGCGGGCTGCCACGTGGCGCACGACGCGCAGGTCGGCAACCGGGTGATCCTGGTGAACAACTCGGCGCTCGCGGGGCATTGCGTGATCGAGGACGACGTGATCGTCGGCGGCCTTTCCGGCGTGCACCAATGGGTGCGGATCGGCCGCGGCGCGATCATCGGTGCGGTCACGATGGTGACCAACGACGTGATCCCCTATGGCCTCGTGCAGGCGCCGCGCGGCGTGCTCGACGGGCTGAACCTTGTCGGGCTGAAACGCAAGGGCGTCAGCCGCGCCGACATCACCGCGCTGCGCGCCGCCTTTCAGATGCTGGCGCAGGGCGAAGGCGCCTTTGCCGACCGCGCCCGGCGGCTGGGCGACGAGACGCAGAGCGACTACGTGCGCGAAATCGTCGATTTCATCCTCGGCGAGTCGGACCGCCATTTCCTGACACCGGGGTGAGAATGCGATGCTGGCCCTGATCTGCGGCGAGGGCGACCTGCCGGGCGCCGTGGCCCGGGCGCAAGACAGCCCGCCCCTGGTCTGCGTGCTGTCGGGGTTCGCGCCCCGGGGGCTCGACGCCGACCTGACCTTCCGGATCGAGACTCTGGGCAGCCTGCTTGAAGACCTGCGCCACCGCGGCGTCACGCGCATCTGCCTTTGCGGCCGGATCAGGCGGCCCGAGGTCGAACTGGCGCGCATCGACGCCGCCACGCTGCCGCTGGTGGCGCGCCTGCATGCGGCGCTGCAAGAGGGCGACGATGGCGCGCTGCGCGCGGTAATGGCGATTTTCGAAGAGGCAGGCTTTGCCATCGTGGCCGCGCACGAGGCCGCGCCGGGGCTGCTGCCGGAGTCCGGCGTGCCGACCGAATTGACACAGCTGGACAGCGCCGAGGCCGACGCCCGCGCCGGTGAGGCGGCGCTGAAAGAGATGGGCGCGGCCGACCTGGGTCAGGCCTGTGTCGTGCGCGACGGCCGGGTGGTGGCGCGCGAAGATGCGCGCGGCACCGATGCGATGCTGCGCGACGTCGCGCAGGGCGCAGGGCCGGGCGGCGGCGAGGATGCCACCGACCCGGCGAGCTGGATGATGGACCGCGCGGGCGATCTTCTGGGGGCTGCGGCGGACTGGCTGTCGGGGCCTGCGGCGGGCCGCAGCGGTCTGCTCTACAAGGCGCCGAAGCCGGGCCAGGAC
>Ga0208934_1000622_pt1 | contig 15529 bp, 10 predicted proteins | sample MalvirDeepMed_s2_FD_184243 | JGI IMG/M metagenome (GOLD analysis project Ga0208934, IMG submission 184243) | Marine viral communities from the Global Malaspina Expedition - Malaspina viral metaG DeepMed_s2 (SPAdes) (version 2) | ecosystem: Environmental > Aquatic > Marine > Oceanic | place... | reverse complement strand
ATCTCGCACACCATGATCAGGTTTTCGACCGCCTCGTCGTCGGGTTCGTTGGCAATGCCGCGTCGTTCCGCCGTCGAGGATTTCGTCAGCTCCTGAAGCGAGAAGTGTTCCGAAAGTTTCATCCTACGAGCTGCCGGGGTTTACATGGGAGGGAGACGATGCCGCCTTTGTTTGCGAAGAGAGGTATACCCAGATCTCTCAACCCGGCCATTGTTTGAGGGTTGATCTGGCCTTGGGGCGTGGACGCTTGGCCTTGGGGCGTGGACGCTTGGGGAGTTTGTAGAAACGGATGCGGAGTTGGAGCCGGTACCGGCGGCGGGGGAGTTTGTAGTAACGGATGTGCAAACGGGAGACCCGTTCGACTAAGGATAGAAGCTGGAGATATAGGTCTGGAGGGAGCCGGGGTAGTTTCGGATGGAGCCTTTCTTCTCCGAGAAGGCACTCTTTCATATCGATTGGTCTCGGGATCCAAAATAATTTCGTCCGGCCCTCCTTCACGGAGTAGTCTCTCTCTTTCTATCTCCTGTTGCAGTGCTTCTTTTCCAAGCATTGCGGGAGTGCCGGGGTAATCTAAATATAAGAAGGGCGCTACGGCGTTGTTGATCCGCTTATCAAAAATGAAGCGTCCTTTTTTGCTAAGTCTCGTAGTATCAACGAGTAATTCGCGAGCAAGGGCCGGGTCTACTATAGCTTCGCCGAGAAAGCGGTGAACGGCATCTACACCCCCCATCTCCCAAAGCCGGTTCGCGGCACGTCCTCCCGCGCCAGCCATGACAAGAGCGGGTCCTCCCGTCCAACCCGCCGCTTTTACACCGACAATTCGACCGGCATTGCGAATAAATTCCGCCGCTTTCCAGTCCACATTAACAGTTATGTCTCGCGGTCTCGCGCCTGCTGCTGTTCCTGCAACATCAGCCGCTGCTATAGCTATTTCATCGCCATACATCCGCAACATGTCATAGGTCGTGATAGGGGTGCCATCCGGCATCCGTCCCAGGTTGTCACTAAATATCTTGCGTAGCGCAGGTTCGTGTTCGGTAAGGACTTTACCAATCGCGCCGGGGTCAAGGGGCTGTTCCCCCGGCATTCTAAGCGCCTTTTCCGGAGAGCTTCGAATCGATCTGCTAAGTTCATCCCAGAAAGCTTGCCTGAAACCCGCCAAAGCCCTGCCGGTGTCATCCTTATTCAGCATCTGTAAAATGGTATCGATGTCGGTTTGAAGCTTATTCGGCTCTTTCAACAGACTGTCTGCTAAGACGTGGGGATCGACATCCAGAATGGATCTTGTAACGGTGTAATCCGCCTGTGCCCTACGGGCTATTATGCCTGCTTGTATAGTGGGCTTGAGCTTGTCCAAGTCTCCGCTAATAAGAGCTTCATCCATCGAACGTTTGGTCGGGTTTAGAAGCGCCTTGTGGCGCACGGCCAGAGCTTCACCATTGGTCGCTAGTGCTTGTATTTCTTGACGAAAGTCCGGGAAATCCTCCGCAACCCTGGCTATGGGAACGGTGAGCGTATTCAAGAAACTCTCGATGGCTTGAGGTTTCACATACCCGGTCCTATCAAAGGCGACAAGAGCCAGTCTGTTGAAAAGCTCCTCTCTTAAAAGCTCTGACGAGAGAGGTACGTTATCGTCGGTCAGTATTCTTTCCCAGGTTATTCCCTCGATGCCGGGAGTAAGGGATGCGTCAGGGTCAACTACCCAATCCTCTCCGACTCGCTGTATGAAAGGAGCTTTTGCTTCAACCAGAGCAGCCTCGAATTCGGAGACGCTCCCGGACGGTACTCTTCGATCAGTTTGGATACTGTCGGCCACTATTTTTTGCAGGGCTTGTGTCGCAGTACCACTAAGCTCGCGGCCCGGATCAGTAGAAAGAAGTTCTCCAACCACGCCTCTTGTAAACCTGTCATTCAGATCCTTGCTGAAGGTACGCGCCATGTCGTATGCAGCCCTCGTTTCAGCAGGCATCGTTCCAAACAGGTCTGGATTTTGAAGCCATTCATCTACGATGTATCTCTGCATATCATTGGCTAGACGCGAGGAATTTAATGCATTCTTCGCACGGGCTTTGTCTGCGACCTCTAGCAATACACCACGTGTTGCGGTCACCTCTTCCAGAGTATCTACGTCATCTAGAATCCCGTTTGGAGGAGGTGCAACGGCCTCGTCCGTGTGTGTGGGAAGCAACTGTCTTTCATAAGAAGCAAGTCGGGTTCTCTCCATTTCGATCTTGCTATCAAACTCCAGAGATCTCTGACTGATCTTGTTCTGGACACCCTCAATCTTTTTAAGGGCCTTGTCTCTGGCTATTTCGGCAGTTTCCGCCGCGCTTCCCCTTGAATGCCCACGACCGCTTGCATACCAGTCCGGCGATCTCGCCATTGCAGCATCTATAGTGGCAGTGCTTTCATCGACAATTTTTTGTTGCTGTGCGAGAAGAGCGTCCTCGGCTACTGTTGGAAGTAATTTTGTCTCGCGTCCTTTTTCCAAAGCCTCTATTTTAGCACGTAACGAGATAATGCTCTTGGGAACAGAAGCATCCACCCCGGTGCCTTTTGCCAATTCCGCCAGTTTCTCCTCGGACATCAGGCGTCTTGTGCCAGACAACCGATATATTAGTGCAGGGATCTGGTCGCGTTGTGCCGCAGGTGTTGCGAGTATTATTTCCGCAGCCTTGTCCCCGATCAAACGCATGTTCTCGGGAGCAATGGATACCTGATCTGCGCCAAGATATTTCCACAGCGCACTTTCTATTTCCCGAGTCTCGCGATAAGCGTTCTGAAGGGCTTGTATACCTCTTTCCCCAGTAGCCATCCGGTTCTGCGCTACGAGGTCACTATCTTCCGCCAGTTCCAGTAGTCGTTTGTAAAGAAGGGCATCTGCCGAATGATCTCCAAGTGCTTGCGTGATGAGGTCGTCCAGCTTGGTCACCGCTTCCTGCACGTAAGTTGCGGTGTCCGCAGGATCCCCCGCTATTTTCGCACCAAAATCTTTCCATACCTCCTCTGCCGTGCGCAGACGCTCTCCCGCCGATCTCAGGACTTCATTTCCTATGGGCGAACCGGAAGCCAGCCAGTGCATCGCTCCAAACAAGCCATCTGAAATAGCTTTCGTTCCTGCGCGTATCTGTGCAAGTTTTTCAAGCGTGACTTCCCCCGGAAGACCTTCGAATATGGGAATTTCATTGAAATATTTTCCGTAGACAGGATTCTGGGACAGTTGCTCTATTATCTGGGCTTCAGGAACATTTTGTTTCCGAAGGGAAGCCCATGTTTCTTCGGCCAGACGAAGTTCATCGGAAACCGTGTTGAAATAGGCAGGTGTCGTAACAAGTTCATCTTGTCCCGCCTTCTTGGGCACGTCGTCAAGATTCTCCATCAGGGTAACAAAGAGACGTGGATTCTCCCTTATTCCAGGGGTCTCTGCCATGAACCGGCCAGCAAGTCTTTTCTGCCCTCCTAAAGAAAACGCTTCAAGAAAACCGCCTATGATCGGAATGTCTGCTCCACCCGTCGCCTTTTGCACAAGGCTTCTTACCGCGCCTAATGAAAGAGGGGCGGCTAAACCTGCCAGTAACTTTCCGCTCTCGCCCCAGGTTTCGGGTGCCATGATCATGGCACCCACCGCCGTGCCCGATATGAGCAGGTCCTTGGCTCCGTAAACAAGGCCACCAGGGATGGTAAATTTTCGCTCGCCGCCTTTTAAATAAGTAATCTCGGGACTGTTGGCGATTCCATATAAAGCCTGTTGAAGCTTACCCTTCTGTCTTAGTTGTTGAGCCGTCATCCCTCTGACGGCCAGCATGGCCGATGCCTTGGTGACACCGGAGAAACCAAGAGAACCGCCCATAACCTTGCCAATAAGGTCAGCAATCTCTTGCGCCTCCGTTTCCACCTCTCCGGTGAGTAAATGAGGCATATCCATGTTTTGGAGAACGCCGTCCAGAAGCTTTCCAAAATCATGGTGTATCGTCGCCAGTTCCCGACCCGGCTCTATAATGGGTTTGGTGCCTGTCAGTTGGCTCCACACCGAACCGGGCATTATTGTTGGATATAAGCCTATTCTCTCTCCCAGTCGTGGGTAATATTTCTGAAAAACTTCCCCGGACGGTTTCGGCGGATCAAACAGGTAAGAGGTCGTTGCTGGAGGCAAGCCCGCCGCATCACCCAGAGGCTTGAGGGCTTCTTTTGTTGTTTGGTACAGCGTGTTTGTTCCTACGGGACTGAATATCCAGTCAAGACCGCGAGCGGCCAAGTAGGGCATGTCCGCTATCGCCGGAATCAGACTTACCGCTTCTCTGGCGACTCCCTTGGTTGACACTTCCAAGAGGCTCTGGAACTCCCGAGCCTTCTTCATTTCGACAGGGAATTTACCTCTCGCAAACGTAAGTATCTTGTCCCAATAGTGCTCCGGAATTTCATCTGGACGCATCCCCGGAGGAAGATTGATCGTAATGGACTGTGATCCAGGTCTTGGTTTTCCGGGAAGGAATTTGCCGTCAACTCTTTTCCCATTGGCAAGCGAACCAAAATTTATCGTTAAGGGAATGCTTTGCGTTCGTTCGAGTTCGTAGCTGTAGCCAAGGCCATCGCCGGAATCTACAAATTCTCCGGGGCCAAGACCACCGGGAGGTGCCTCCGGTGTTCCAAATCGTGCGCGGGCAGGGTCTTTTTCCCCAAGTGGAGAAACCACTTGGCTCGTGAGAGTTCCTACCTCTGGCGGAAGCCAGAGCAACGCATCGGGATCGTCCTCGCTGATGGCGGCGGGAGGAGCATCAACATGTTCTGTACGAAACCGGTCGACCACCTCCAGTAAATCGGGAGTTGTGGCTTCCGGGTCGGTCAGGACGTCTGCATAAGTGCGGTGGGAACCCGGAATATTGAAATCGTAGGCTTCCGGCCTCTCCAGGACACTCTGGATCTGAATGTCTAAGATCGAGGACATGTGTCAAACCTGCCTTGCAACCACTAGTCTGGCAACAGAGTATAGGAGCCGTCCTTCTCCCGGACGGCTCCCGGAGGAGTACGACCTGATGTAAAAGAACTCCTAAACTGCTTCAGGTGCAGACCTTCGTAAAGGAATTTTTTGACGGCTTCTTCCGAAGCTAGGCCAGGGAACGCTGCCGTAGCGGCGTCTTCAAGCTTTCTGTACAGATCGGCAGTGGTGTTCTCATCAACGCTCTTCGACAACGGAGAGAGAGCACCTCTCCTGTAGCCTGGAATAATCACTCGTGAAGCAGCATCGGCGGCATTGGAAATGGTGCGGGCGCTTTGCTGGAAAAGATCCGCCATCGCTTTTGGACGCGCCAATGGTCTGCCACTCCGGTCCACGTCTCGAATTGCTGAACGATTCAGAGCGCGTGACAGATGGTTGAGGTTAATAAGGGTGTCGGGTGAGAAAGCCGCCCTGCGAAGGTTGTTTTTAACAAGCCTGTTTAGTTTAGTGGCATGGAATCGTTGCAACGCCGCAAGTTTCTGGAAGATCACGGTTTTGGAATCTCTAGTACCAACAAAGGCTTCAAGCAAGATCTCTATGTCCTTGTCGGAAGGCCGTGAATCATCGATCAACTGGAAGGCTCTGGCCCTGTAACGATGCAAGGCTCCCAGATACTCAGCCGCTTGTTCGAATTCCGAAAGCCCTATTTGACGACCCTCCTTATCACCGTAATATTTACTTTGGCCTCTCATGGCCTCGAAAGCCGCATATTTCAATCGCTTCTGTTTTTCATCCAGTTGGTCGTCCGGCTTCATAACTTCGAGCCATTTCGCCGTCGGCCATTGCACTTCCTCACCATCGCTCTTAGTCCATGTCTCCCAAAGCTCCCCAAGAGTTCCCCCTCGAAACTCGGCAAGCCAGCCGCCGTCCAGGAACCATGCGCCGCCTTGCCTACTGAACTTGTGCATGATCACATTGTCGTCCATAACATCTATTGTATCCTGTACCTCATCCTGAAGGTTTTTCTTACGTGTCCCCGTTCCTATTTCTAGTGCGGAAGCGTCCGTCCACTCCTTACTGGCGGCGTTGTACTTACTCAAGGCTTCTGCGAACTGGGAACGCCAAGCGTCCGGGCTTAACGTCACGGCCTTTTGATCGGGTGCTATAGAAGGCAGATTCTTCCAGAGCCCACTGAACAGAAGGACCATCTCCTCATCGTTTCCGGGAAGCTGCCCCGGATAAAGGTCCATGAAGTCCCTTCGCACCGTCTCCCAGTTCTGGTTGGCCCGTTGGAACTCGGACTTTTCAATTTTCCTAGATAAACCTGGATGACTGCCGTGACCTAGTTGAAGATCTCGTCCAGCCCATGGATTAAATATTATCGGAGGAACCACTGGAGGCGCTTGTGCGCCCCGAACACCTGCGGGTGAGATCAAGGTCTTCACTCTTGGATCCGCCACCACTCTTGGATCAGCGACTATCTCCCGATCAGTGCGTGCCTCGGGAGACGGCACAGCACTGATGGCGGGTCTAAGTTTTCCGACGCGCCCGAGAACAATGTTCTGAAGACGTTTCTCTCGGGCATCTCTACCAAGCTTCGATAGGTCCAGAATCTCAGGTCCTGTAAGTGTCTGTTTATTTAACGCTTTGCGAATATCTGCATCAAGTTGACCCTGCCGACCTATCACTTCCTTGAACTGAGCTACTATGGATGGGCGCAAAATTTTGGCGGTAGTCTCATCTGGCGTTATCAAACGCAACTTCGTTATCTCGTCGGTGGTTAAATCCATACCCGACGGTGCTTTCTTAAACGAAACCTGTCCGGGTGTGGTTTCCCAAGGATAAACTATATATCCTACAGGGTTTCCTTCAGTATCTTCCGTCGTAATCTCAAAAAATTTATTGCCAAACCTTTTTCCTTTTTCAGGCCATTTTTGATCGGAACCAAGCGCCTGTGCCTGTAAAAATTCTGTTATCCCTTTAATCACTGTGCCTTTTAATCGGAATTCCCAGGGAGTATCTTTGTTATTTTTATCAAAGTGCGTGGTAACTGTATCGCCTACTTTGGCTTTCAGGTTTGGATACTTTTTCTTGAGTTCTGCTAGCGCCGCCTTATTAACCGTTAAATTATTCCCTTTCGTCCAGTTTGCCTTACCGATGTCCCCGGGCTTCGGAAGCAGTTTTAGTGCCGTGGCCTGCCTTTCCGCCTCCTGTGTCTGGTAATGCTTAAAAGCCGCAAGCTTTAACTGACGTTCTTCCTGCTCCCGTGCAGCCTTCGTGGCCCGACGCTCCTGACTCAGTCGTGCAGCAATCGGAGACACATCCTGTGCGATTGGAGCTAGTACGCTTCTTCCAAACGTTGATATGGCAGATTCGCCGGGACGTGGGGCTTCGCCCATGCCAGCAAAGCCGCGTCCCGCTACGGCAAGTGCCATTTGAAGCTTGGCAAGATCAGTCGCTTCCTGATCCCGTCCAGCGTAGTCCGGGGTGCCAAGGTATTTTGCGAGTTCACCCTCCTGCTTACGGACTTTGGCCCAGTCCGTAGCCATTGGTATCCCGCGATTTTGGTCACGGAGGGCCTCCACCATGTCTACATAGGTTTGAAACCTTGGTGATAAAACCGTTCCTATGCCACTAGTTCTGAGCGGTTGTCGTGCCATAAGACGCTCCTAGACGATGCCTTGGCCCATGGGCCCTGCACCTTGCATCATCGCCTCCAGCATCATTGGATCGATGGGCGCATCTTCCGCTCCCTCTGGCCGGTCTGTCGGTGACATGCCACTCACGGCATTCACCAGAGCGCCCGTCTCAGCGGCCATGCCATCGGCGCTTTTCGTTGCAAGACCCACGATGCCGCCTCCAAGGCCTTCTACTTCAGTCAGTTCCTCCTGCATCAACGCACCAATGCCCTGATCGATTGCCGCAAGCTGCAAGGTGGGTTGGACCAGAGCCAGCACTGAATCCGGGGTGCGGTCTGCGTCTTCCCAGCCGACGACCTCGGCAAGTTTTGTGCGGTAGGCATCGATGTCGGCGTCGTCTTCCCAGACGGTATTCATTATGTCACGGAAGTCGCCCGCCGAATCGAGGCTATCGATACTGCGTCCCACCTCCTCGTCCACGGCTTCGCCGACTGCGGTAATGAGATCTTCCTGTGCCAGTTCCTGGAAATCACGCTTGGCGGATTCGATGGCTCCAGGAGGCACTTCACCTCCCATAGCTGGACCCATTGGTGGCGCACCCATAGGTGCCGGGGGTGGACCCATCGGTACCGGGGGTGGACCCATAGGCGGCGCACCCATAGGTGCTGGTGGGGGCATGATTCCCCCGTTTGCCATCCGGAACAGTCGTCTATCGTAGATTCCTGGCATGATTAATTCCTAACGATTTATTAGCCGAATAAACCACCGCCTCCAGCGCCTCCACCTAACTGCTTCATGGCGGCTTGGGTGCCGAGAAGTCCCACTCCGAGACTCCCGAATTGTTGTATTGTCGAAGGTTGCGGAGGTGGCGGCGTTAGTTGTGAGCCCAGGCTCATGGTTGTTGACGGCGCTCCCTTGTAGATGTCCGAAAGGAAGCCCAAGCGGCCATACGGCTCGAACTGCTGCCTTTGAAGGTTTCCGCGTGTTGCGTCAAGTTGGGCTTGCGCAAGAGCCTGTTGTTGCCCACCGAATTGCGCGAGCGTGCTAATATCTCTGAGGCCCGTGGCTTGAGCTAATTGTGCAGCACCAAGTTGCTGAGCGCCTACTCCAGCTTGTTGCGCTCCGATCCCAGCTTGTTGCGCTCCCAGACCGCCATAGAGCTGCCCGATGCCGCCGTAAAGCTGCGCCATTTGCTGCTGTCTGCGCTGCTGATTTTCGAAAGCTTGTTGCTGGGACTGGGTGCCAAATTGGGCTTGAGCCTGCTGCCTGCGTTGCCAGTCCTCAAAGCCTCGTTGTCTGGAACCAAGGCCAAATTGAGCTTCGGCCTGGGCTCTTCGCTGCTGGTCTTCGAACGCCTGTTGCTGGGACTGGGTGCCAAATTGGGCTTGAGCCTGCTGCCTGCGTTGCTGCGCTTCAAAACCCTGTAGTCCAGCTTGTGTGCCAAATTGAGCCTGGGCTTGTTGCCTGCGTTGCTGATCTTCGAAGGCCTGTTGCTGGGCTTGTGTGCCAAATTGAGCCTGGGCTTGTTGCCTGCGTTGCTGGGCCTCAAAGGCCTGCTGGGCCTGCCCCATGGCACCTTGGTAACCAGCAGAGCGCAAGCCTGCCGCCGTCCGGGCTTGCTGCTCAAGAATATTACGGTTCATTTCGTTTTGTTGTATGCCCTGCCGCGATCCTCCAAAAGCTCCCGCGCCGACTGCCTGGGCGCTCAAACCTTGCTGGGCAATGTCGCCTTGTCTCCGGATGTCAGACATGGCCTGTTGAATGACGGCATCTTCATACGGGTCCATGTATGCGGACACGCTTTGTGGATCAAAGCCGCCTGCTTCGTATCCAGGGCCACCGCCATATCCCGCTGCCGTGTAACCGGGGCCACCGCCATATCCCGCTGCCGTATACCCTGGGCCACCTGCGAATTGACCCGCCGTATAACCGGACTCACCTGCGAATTGACCCGCCGTATAACCAGGGTCCCCTGTGAATCGACCCGCCGATCCGTACAATGCTTGTTGCGCCTGTTGCAAGGGCTGTGCTGCTTGACCCACGGTGCCGAGACCGGTGCCCATGGTGCCAAGGCCCGTTCCGAGCGTACCGGTGCCCGTTGCCATGTAAGGCTTATAACCGCCAATTCCAGCCGCACCCGGATCCGCTGCTGCAAAAGCCTTTTGCTGAAGGGGCTCAAATCCCGCTATCTGTTGGGTAGGAAGTATCTGCCTGCCACCACCTTCTACAGGCACCTGCTCTCCCGTTTCCGGGTCTATCGTATAGCCTTCAACGAGACCTTTTGCTGATTCTATGAGGCCGCGCTTTAGGGCCTCTATTTCAGGGGCTTCGCGGATAATTTGTGTGGTGGTTGCCATGACTACGTCCTCATTTCGAAGTTACGCATCATGTTGTAGAGATTATTTGCCCCTGCATAACGATTGCCCCTTCCGCTGGGATCGGCTCCCCGTACCGATTTTGCGTTCATCACGAATTCGCCATCCGACAGCATGGCAGGGATGTCATCGGAACGCTCCGTCCCCGGCCCTTCCACCAGAAGGTCGCGGCGCGGGTATTCGGCCAACCCACCTTGTGCAGCTACGGTAGCCGGGGGAAGACCAAGGTCTACATAGTAGTCGCCGGGATTTCTATCATAACGGGCATAGTCTCTTTCGTACTTCTTTCGTGCTTCGTCTTCTCTTGCCAGCCTCTCTTGTTCCGCCTTTTTCGCGGGATCATCATCCCCAAAAAACATATACCCGAGACCTGCGGCGGCTAATGTGGGGCCATAGGTTCGGAGCGGACCCGGTGTAAGATCTTGCGTAGCCAGTTTAAGCGCAGAGCTGAAAGTTAGCGTCCCAGAGGGGGCTGTAGCCATAAGTCTATTTGCTTCTTTAATTAGATCAGCAGACGTTGGTTTTCCCCCAGTAACAAAGTCACTCGCTGTTTTACCCCAACCCTTCAACGTGTCAACTATGCCTAGTTCCTTGCCCTCTTTCAGCTTTGCTGCCTTTGCTGCAGCGAGTTCCGCTTCGCTCATTCGTGCACGTAGGGAGTGTCTCAGTTGGTCGCTAAATCTTTGCTGCGAAGGCGGCACCTCCACCTTTGGTGGTTGAATAAATTTGCTAGGCAGTCGTCCTGCTGTCGGAGGCATGCTGGGACCCTGTGCTACGGATGGTAGTGGAATACGAGCTGAGGGGTTGGTCCCAATAGGAGGACCACCGCCGAATTGGCCCGCTGTACCACCTCTTGTTGCCATGTAATGACCCGCTCCACCGGGCACAGAAGGGGTTTGTGGAGGAGGCAACCGCATTGCGGTGGGTCGCGCAGGCCCCGCAACCGGTGCCCTACTAGGATAGTTCAGTCGATTATCCGGGGGACCAGCCATCTCAGATGGATATGCTCCCGTATAATCGGTTTTAATGTCCATATAGCTGGCACCAGGGTCTGCGCCATAAAGGCTGAAGCCGCCTGTTGGAGTCATCCCAAGGGATCTTCCGACACCGCCCGTGAAACCACCTTCGCCACCTATATTACCAATGCCACTCCAGACAGCCGCAGTCCCACCTGCTATGGCGGCGTTTCTGAGGGACTCCTTCCAACTTTTGCCCCCCACCAAGGAGCCTATTCCACCACCCAAGAAAGCGGCCCCGAACGAGCCCGGTCCAAACATGCTTCCTGCCGCAGCGCCGGGAACGCCGAAATAGGACAAGACGAGTGGAATAACATAGGGTGCGGCCTTTCTCACTCCCTGCCAGACGCTGCTAGCGGCTTTCTTGACACCGCGCCAGACGCTCGAAAAGAAGAATTCCGGCATTCCGGTCACAGGGTTGATGCTGTTGAGTTCGTTCCCCACGACGAACTCGTCGGGGTCCAGCCCCATCTCCCGCATCTGGTTGAACAACATGTCCTTGACCTTGGGATTGGCGTTCAGGACCTCCATGGGAACGACGGTCTCTCCCTCTGCCGCATGGACAAAGTAGATGTCACCATGGCGTCCGTACTCGGCCAGCTTCTGAGCCTGCTCGTGCATGGAACCAATGCCAATTGGCGCAAGTTCATGGTCCTCTGAAGCTTCCATGAAGGACATGATGCCATTGGTCAGGGGGGTGTGAGATTGTTGTAACATTATGAGATCTCCAGAACGCTCGCGAAAGCGTAGATCTTCGATGCCGTATCACAATTTAGAAGGAGCGTATCACTGGCTTCCAGTACGAAAGGCCCAGTGAGGGACGTGTCTGCGAGAGTTCCGATACTGTTCTTTTCCAGCGTAACCGTAACGGATGCGGAACTGTCGGTTATCTTCGGGTACACCACTATCGTACCCGTATGACTATTATACAAATTTATGTTTTTTACAATGGCTTCCGTGGCCGTGGGGCAGGTGTAAATGGTCACGTCACCCGTAGACCCTACCAGAACGGCAATGTTTTTATACGCAGAGGCCATTATTCCATAAACCAGCTAATTCCGTTTGTATCATCCTCGCCGCTCACCACCGCAGGAAGGTCGGTTTTCGTGAGCGCCATCTCAATATCCCTGAGAATACGAACGAAGGCGTCAACGTCATATTCCACAGGAGGCGTCGGCATACTGTGATCGAGAATCTTTACCACTACCTTCTCCCGTCCGGTCGGATATCAAGGCGTAGATCACCCAGCGTCCAGGCCAGATTCGTCTTGGAACTCTGGATTCTCAGGGAAGCCTGCCGCGCACGAGCCCGCAAAAAGGACTGTTGCGTGGTGCTTGTAACGGTGTTCGTGGAGTTAGTTGCCAGGGAGTCGCCAGGAAAATCACGCGTCTTGACGATGTAGTCCACCTCTCCCGAAGAGTCTCCGCTGGTGTCGGTGATGCTAATGTCCGGGATCAAGCGACTCAGGAACATGAAGTGATCCCCGTCCGGAGACAGGTCGAAATCCGCCGACTCGATGAAGGAGGTCATGGCAGAGCCGTCGTCATTCTGCCCGAGTTCGTGGATGTACACGAAATTCTCGCTGCTGACGGCCCCACAACCCCGTGGGTTGTTATGAATGCCGTAATCCACCCAAGCGGTCCTAGCGAGTGTCCCCAGATCCCAGGTGTTTTCCGTATAGTTGAACTTGACGTAGCGGTCGATCTCGGTGCTATCGGCGGTCGGATAGAACCAGAACACCTCGTCAAACATCCTGTTGGATGCCGCAAAACACTTGAAGTTCTGGTCGAGATTGATGTCGTCGAACACGTAGCGCAAAAGGGTGCAGGGAATCTCCTGCACACGGCCCGTGTAGACGTAGAAGTTCTCTCGGTCCATCCAGAACACCTTATCACCCACCGTGGTGACGGCATTCGGACCGAGGATCGAAACGTTATTCGCCAACATGGATATGCCGAACGTGAACGGCGGTCCCGTAAAGCGCATGGCATGAAGAGAGGTGTCGGTCCAGATAAGCATTTCCTGACGTGTTTTCTGAGCCGATATGATCTCGGAACCGGACGATATCCGTTGGGATCCTGCTGTGTTTGTCGCAGTTGGTGTCCAGTCAACAGGGTCTTCCTGATCCGACCAACGGACCATCAACAAATCCTGGGTGGTCTCGTTTATCGGATTGCAGCCAAAACAGACGACGTGGCGATCCGCACCCGATATCATAACTCTCCGCGTTATAGTGGGCGCACCAGAAGCCCCACTCTGCGAAGCAAGTGTAGTCGCTCGTGCTTTGAGACCAAGTGTCTGATCCCAGTAGTAGGGAGCCCCGTCTACAACATTGAAAATGAGGTCTTCGCCCCAGTTGTCTTGTGCATAAAGACGTATGTTGGAGCCCGTGCTGGCGGCAGTAGAGGCGGACTGTCCCCACCCGACAAAGGCATTCGCTTCCTTTACGACGGCGGCATCTGCATGTGACGCCGCAGTGGTTCCTTGTGTACCACGGGTAACGCCTGCATCAATCGTATTGCTTGATTTGCCGGTATATTGAAGGAGTTCGTCGTCAATAAGCACCAGACCAACGAAGGTGATGGTGGCTCCATCTGCATGTGCTGCCGGTGTCGTTGCACGTGTAAGATCACCGAATATGTTGGAGGCATTCGTCCCGTAACGAATTTTCTCACTATTGATTAGGAGGGTGCCCTCACTAGGGAAAGAACTGGAATCAGCCGCAGCTATGGAAGAACTGGAAACTGTGATAGCTCCGTCTGTCGTAGTCGAAGCCGTCTCGAAATCCGAAGCACTCGTTAATATGAACGACGTGTCTGAATCGCTTATCCCTCCGCTATCATTAAGGGATGTCTGGGAATAGGTTGACGTAAGACCGCTCCAGGCCCCTGCACCAAAGCCCGTTCCGACCACGACCGTGTCCAAACCCGTATTGATCTGGTATTCCGCAACGACCGAAGAGCCGCCGCCTGCCGTGGAACCGGAAGAAGCCGATCCATCAGTCGTGACGGTATAGCTGTTGGAATTAATGACCGTGATCTGATGTTCCGTATTGATCTGTGCAGCGGTAATACCGTCCGTAGCCGAAGCACCTGAAAACGTGACAAAATCATCAGTCACCGCGCCGTGGGAGCCCGCCGTTACGGTTAGTTCACCACTGCCAGCGGACCCTGTTTTGAGAGGATCGGAGCCGAGAGTCGTCGTGACCCGGACTGGGGTTATATCATTATAACCACCACCCTCTTCGACATAGAACTTGGCTTGTGTGCCAAGGCCCATGTACTTGGACCCATCGAGCGCGGCCCACACATGAAGAGACCTTCCAATCCCCGTTATCGTATTACTACTCAAACGCTCCCAGCCGCCCATCTTTTCGGGACGCCCTTTGCGGAAACGGATCAGGTCGGAATTATACCAACCGTTCTCGTCACCATAGGATGTCGTCTCGCGATTGACGCCAGGGGGGAAGAGGACCTTGGATAACGGCATTACGCAGCAACGTATGCTTTACCCGCTGTGACGGCCTTGGTGTAGGGCGTCTTCGATTTACTCGAAGCCGAATACCAGTCCTTGGCAGCCTGGATCTCAAGATGATCCGTGTTCCGCGTGACCATCAAATTGACCTCCTCGGCACTCCCGAACTGTTCCAACGCTTCGCTGTCATCGGCCACGGTGGCGTTGATTAACGTGACGCTGTCGTCCATTGCGGAAAAATGAGCAGCAATCTCTTCGGCAGTAGGTTCATCAGCCATTTAACATCTCCTTTGGCTTTTCGGTTTCGTCAGACAAACTCTGAATTAACGAATTCATGAACGATTCGGCCGCGACCGAGATCTGATCAAGCTGAAACTGGGCCGCTTGGCGCTTCTGCTGAAGATCTTGCACCTGCGCGATCCAGTATTTCTGCTGGTCCGTCAGATCGGACGGATCGTATTCGTTGCCGTCAATGCTGATGACGTTGGCTTCATTTTCAGGCACAGGTGTGCTCCTCTTTCCATTTCTTCAGTTCATCGATTTCAGCGGATAGTTCCTTGATCGCATTGAGCATTGCCCAAGTAATAGGATCGGTATTTACCGAAAGCATCCCGTAGTCGTTCCGCTCTGTTACGGCCTCCGGGAAAACTTCCTGCACATTTTGAGCAATGGCACTCGTGGTCAAGACATCTTGCGGGAGACCTTCTTTACAGCCCTTGAACTCAGGGATTTCATTTAGCTCTTCATCCGACTTGTAGAAGAAGGTACACGGAACTATCTGATTAATTTCCTTCAGACCCTTTTCACTTGGCTTGATATCCTTCTTGATACGTCTATCGGATGTTGCTACCCAGACAGTGCTATTCTGACCATTGTACATTGGCCCAGCGCCAGCAGTAATATATCCAGTAGCAGTTCCCTTACCAGTTGCATTACCATTAGCTATGACAATTTCATTGGCTACATCAACAGCAGATGGATTGTTATTATATCCAATGTAGACGTTGTAAGTACCTGTGGTTAAGGTTTGCCCTGCATAGGTTCCAAGACACACATTTTGTGCGCCCGTAGTAATTCTTACACCAGCCG
>Ga0208934_1000610_pt1 | contig 15755 bp, 20 predicted proteins | sample MalvirDeepMed_s2_FD_184243 | JGI IMG/M metagenome (GOLD analysis project Ga0208934, IMG submission 184243) | Marine viral communities from the Global Malaspina Expedition - Malaspina viral metaG DeepMed_s2 (SPAdes) (version 2) | ecosystem: Environmental > Aquatic > Marine > Oceanic | place... | reverse complement strand
GCCAAGGGCGAAGCCGGTGCGAGCGCCGCGTCCGCGAAGCGCGAGGAACAGCGCCGACCAGGCAACCACGACGGCCGCTAGATAAGAGAACGGCGGTAAGGCCAGCACCGCAACGGCGCCTGCGGCGCTGGCAGCCAAGAAAGGAGCTGCCAGCGCCCCTCCGCGCGCGGCCTGATATAAGTTATTGGCTGCCATCGATCAGGACGTGCGGACTTGGCTCGAAAAGACCGGCGACAGAACGAGAACTGCCGCACCCGTTACGACGGCAACATCGGCGAGGTTGAACGTGGGCCAGTGGTAGGTCCCCACGTGGAGGTCCAAGAAATCCGTCACGGCCCCGAACCGAACTCTGTCGATGACATTGCCGAGCGCTCCACCTGCGATGAGCCCGTAGGCCGTGGCCTCCGATGCACGCGTGGTGCGCCACATCATCAAGAAAAGCCATGCTGTGACAGTGAGGGCGACACCGGCCAGCGCCCACCATGGGACCTGCCCGAACAGGCCGAACGTGATGCCATCGTTGCGGTGGAAGACGAGATTGAAGCCGGGGAACACTGGCAGGCCGCCAGCCAGGCCTTCGGCGTTTGCAGTCACCACCGCCTTGGACAGCTGATCGAGCAGCAGAGCTGCGAGCAGGGCCGAGATACCTGCCGATCTTGCGGGTCTGCCTTGTCGCATCATTGCTCCTTCACCGATCGTCGCCACGCCGGACGGGTCGTGCCTCAACTTGATCACGTGCGTACGTCTCTTCTGGCTGTCCTCGCGGACCAGGAGGTGTTTAGGCACGCCGGCGATCGCCCGGCAGACGGCCCGGACCGCATTGAACCGGGACGCGGCTCAAGTTCTATCGAGGGCGATGTCCGCTTTGAGCGCAGCAATCTGTGCCCGCGCCTTTTCGAGCAGCTCCATCGACATCGACTCGGTGTCCGCGGCCTCCGCCGCCTCTGCAAGCCGGTCGTCCGAAAGCGGGTCGGTCGGGCGACCGTCCACGCGCACCTCGTAATGCAGGTTCGGCCCCGTGGCAGTACCGGTGGCCCCGACGCGGCCAATCATATCGCCCGCGGCGACGCGGTCGCCGATCCCCAGCCCGTCTGGCACGGCGCTGAGGTGGGCGTAGCGGGTCATGGTCGAAGACCCGTGGGCGATTTCGACGACGCGACCATAGCCGCCGCGTCGGCCGATGAAACGCACGCGCCCGGCTGCCGTGGAATATACCGGAGTGCCGCGCGCGGCAGCGAAGTCGACACCGGTATGCATCCGCGTGTCGCCATAGACCGGATGAGTACGGCGCCCATAGACCGAACTCAGCCGCGCGCCTTCGACCGGCTGGGCAAAAACACGCTCGACCTCGCCGTCGCGAAAGATGGTGGCGCGCCCCGAGCCGTCTTCGGGCCAGACGACCTCGAAAGCGGTGCCGCCGAGGTCGAGCGCGGCATAGGTAATCTCGGGCTGGCCGATCCTCTCTTCACCGACGCGTGCCTCCCGCCACATCAGGCTGAGGATCTCGCCTCCTGACAGGTCGCGTCGAAAGTCCACCGCTTCACCGAGCATCTCTGCCAGATCGACCGCAAAGCGCGCGGGCATTCCTGCGTCACTGAGGGCGACCGAAACCGAGCTTTCGATCCGGGCCTCCCCTGCAAGGATCACGACGTCGGTCTCCGGGGCAAGGACCTGGGTCGCGACACGTTCGCCGAAGGTGGCTTCGATCCGTATCCCGTCATCCACGAGGAGCACCACGCGCTGTGGCTTGCCATCGGGTGCCGTCACGACCGTAAGCTCGTGTCCTGGACGCAACCGCCGGAGATCGTACTCGACTCCAATTGCGAGCGCGACTTCGGCGCGGTCCGCGGCAGCAAGACCCGCCTGGGACAGGACGGCGTCGAGCGTTTCCCCTGATGCTATCAGGCGAGACCACGTCTTGCGTGGCAGTTCGATTGTGGGAGCCGATGTCTCAAGCGTCGCAGCGGCTGGCAGCGCGGGCGGCGGGAACGTGCGTGCGATGGCAGGTTGCGCAACGGCGAAACCGCCCAGGATTGGGGCCTTGGATGGTAAGGGCGGTTCGATTGGAGCGGGTGCCCAAAGGCCGACCGTGCTGAGGGCGCGCGGCACGGGCTCTTTCGAAAAGCCGCCAAACAAGGCGGCGGCCGTCACCGAAACCCCGCCAACAACAGCCAGCCCTGCTGCCAGATACCTCAACCTCATGTCGCCCCCTCTGAAGTTTCTTCTATTGCGCGGCGGATCTTCGGCACCGCGAATTCCCGCGGCTCGTGGTAGTCGATGGTACTGACAAAGTCGCCGCTGGCGTCGAACAGGAACACGCTCGCCGTGTGGTTCATCGTGTACCCGCCGGTCTCTGCCGGCACCTTCTCGTATGTCGCGCGGAAGTCTTCAACCGCTTGCGCGATCTGGTCTTCCGGGCCAGTCCAGCCGCGAATGGCCGGATGGAAGTAGCCGACATACTCGGCCATCGCGTCCACCGTGTCCCGTTCGGGATCGACGGTAATGAAGACGACGTTCAGCCGGTCGGCATCCTCCGCCAGTGCATCCAACCACCCGGAAATGTCGGAGAGCGTGGTCGGGCAAACGTCAGGGCAGTAGGTGAAGCCAAAGAACACCAGGGACGGCTGTCCGATCAAGCCGGACGGTTCGACCGGCTGCCCCTCATGATCGGTCAGACGGAAGCCCATTTCCGATAGAGGCAAAGGACGTTCACCGACCGGCGCAGAAGCGCCGGGACCGTCCGCACGCCACCAGCCGACAGCCAGGGTGAGGCCGAGCGCGCCGACGCCTGCCGCGCCAAACCCCAGGAAAGCGCGCCTCCGCATCAGCCCTCCGGCCCGCGCGCGGCAATGCCGAGGATCGGCACGTCGACCGTGACCTCGCCGCCGTCCGAGAATGCCAGCGTCAGGGGAAAGGTTTCGCCTTCGATCATGGCGGTCTGCAGCCGCATCAGCATCGCGTGCAGCCCGCCCGGTTCCAGCGCCACGCTTTCGCCAGGGGAGATGGTGATTTCCCCCGCCGGCGCCATTGAGCTCAGGCCCTCGGCAGTCGTCGAGCTCCGATGAATTTCGGGCATCTTGGCGAGCGGCGTCGAAAGCCCCGTCAGCGTCACCGCCTCTTCGCCTTTGTTCAGAACAGTCATGTAGGCAGCGCCGGGGCGGCTCACGCCGATGGATGCACGCGCCCAAGGCTGCTCCACCACCACATCCTCCGATCCGGCGAACACCTTAACGGGCGCGGAAAATGCAACAAGCGCCGCCAGCGCGGCGAGAGTCATGCGATCCATCATAAAGTCTCTCCTTTGTATGAGCTAGTGCTCACCGGCCGCTTTCGGCGACCTCTTCCGCCACCAGGGTCCGCAGCGCCTCCTCGCCGAACGGGTCCACCGGCCGACCATTCACGAAGAACGTGGGGGTCTGGCGGACGCCCATGGCCTCCACGTCGGCGCGATCCTGGTTCAGGATCGCCATCGTCTGGGGTGCCTTCATCTGCGCCTGCGCAGCCTCGACATCGAGGCCGGCACCGGCGGCAATATCCAAAAGCAGCCCCGGCTCGGGCGCGCCGTGCGACGCCCATTGCGGCTGTTCGCGCAGGACGGCCTCAAGCACCGGCTCAAAGATACCCTGCATCCGCGCCGCCTCCAATACACGTATCGCTTCTTCGGAGCCTTCGCCGTGGAACGGCGTGTACCGGATTGCCACGCGCACCGCGCTGCCATGCTCGGCCATGATATCCTTCACCACCGGGTAGAAGGCGCGGCATGCCTCACAGGCGGGGTCGAAGAATTCGACAATGGTGACGGGTGCCTCATCGGGTCCGAGGATCGGCGAATACGGCCGCAACAGCGCCTCGGCCTGATCCGAGGGTATGGTTGCGGCCGCGGTGACGGCGGTGGGGCGGCTGGCATACCAGGCCGCCGCGGCAAACACGGCGAGGCCCAGGATAAGGACGGACAGGATCAGGGGGCGGCGGGTCATGCGCGCGACTCCTTCAAAGAAAGGGCGGACAGGCAGGCGGTCAGCGTGAAGGCCAGAAGCGACAGAAGCGGGATCGGAACCCCGAGGATCAATTGGTTTTCATCGGTGCAGGACGGGCCGGTCGCAGTGCAAGGCTGGATGGGCTCCGGAATGATGCCAAGGTAGAGACCCATATGCCAGAGGGCGACGGCCCCACCGCCGAGACTGAGCGCCACGCCATAACGCCCGACGCGAGCATCCTGACACCACAAGCCGAGGCCCAGGACGATCGCCAGCGGGAACATGAAGGCGCGTTGATACCAACACAGCAGGCAAGGCATCTGACCCAGCACCTCCCCGATGAACAGCACGGACAGGGTCGCGGCAAGCGCTACCAGCCACGCGGCAATCAGCGCAGCCTCGCCGGTCAACTTCGAGATCATCGGGCAACGCGCTCCTGCAGATCGGCGAGAATCTCTTCGGCCGGCGTGCCGTATTGCCATGCCTTTACGTAGCCGCCAGATGGATCGAACAGGAAAAGCTGCGAGGAATGGCCAACTGCATAGCTACCTTGTGACGCGGCCTCTTCCGGCTTCTCGTAGAAGATATGGAAGTTGTCGGCGGTTCGCTCGATCTGCTCGGGCGTTCCAGCAAGACCAATGATCCCGGCGTCGAACCGCGGCACGAAATCCGCCAGCGCCGCAGGCGTGTCGCGTTCGGGGTCGACCGAGATGAAAAGCGGCTGGACCCGGTTCGCATCCTCGCCAAGCCCGTCCATGACGGCGGCGACCTCGGCGAGCGTCGTCGGGCAGATGTCCGGGCAGTTCGTGAAGCCGAAGAAGACGAGCATCCAGCGGCCCGTGAAATCTTCCTGCGTACGCAGCATGCCTCTGTGGTCCGTCAGTTCGAACTCCGCATAGAAGGCAGGCGCGGGGTTTGCCGCCTGGTCAGCACGATAGTCAACCCAGAGCAGCAACCACACAGAAACGAGAACCGCGAGGACGACCATTGCCCAGAGAATTTTCTGAAGAAAAGAGATTCTCAAGGTCCTCCACCTTTCGCAGCCGTTGATCCTGGGCGCTGGTACATCCTCTAGCTACTGGAGGTTCAAGCGAGAATGTGCGGCATTTCCTTAGCTTCACCAACCTGTGACTCGGCTCGTATGCTTGCCAATTCGGATCTTGGAACCTACTACCGCTAGAGCATCGCGGAGGGACACGTGCTGACCATTGGCAGCCTTGCACAGAAGACCGGAACCAAAGTGCAGACGATCCGCTACTACGAGCAGATCGGTATGATGCCGGAGCCGGGACGCACAGCAGGGGGGCAGCGCCGCTATGGCGATCCGGAGCTGGATCGGCTGGCCTTCATCCGACACGCGCGCCAACTCGGTTTTTCCCTTGAGGCGATCCGGGAACTCCTCGACCTAAGCGACCAACCCGATCGCCCCTGTCACGAGGCAGACGCCATAGCACGGCGGCAATTGAAACAAGTCGAGCAGCGCCTCGCACGGCTAGAAGCTTTACGCACGGAACTGAAGCGCATGGTTCATGATTGCAGCGGGGGCCAGACCGCCGACTGCCGCGTTCTGGAAGTGCTGCGTGACCACTCGGAATGCCTGACCGACCATGCCGGCATCGGCGCCTGAGATGCCTGCCGCCGTAGCTTATCCATTGGCTGCTCTTGCCGAAATCGCCGGCTGCTTCGCCATCTGGGCGTGGTGGCGGCTTGGCGCATCCGGCTTCTGGCTCGCCCCGGGCATCGTTTCCCTCGTGGTGTTCGGCTGGCTTCTGGCTCAGGTTGAGACGGTCGTCGCGGGGCGCGCCTTCGCAGCGTATGGCGGAGTGTACATCGCCTCCTCGGTCCTGTGGATGTGGTTCGCCGAAGGACATCGCCCCGACAGGTGGGACGTGATCGGCACGGCGGTCTGCCTCCTGGGCACCGCGATCATCCTCGCGGTCCCGCGGAGCGCATAGCGAACACTTTCGAGGCTGTAGTAGCTTTAGATCCTTTGCCTACTGGGCCATCCGAGGTGCTGAAAAAGGCGGTAACGACATGTTCGAAATCTCTGGTGTCGGCATCATCGCGGCCTTTCTGGGCGGAACCGTCTCATTCCTGTCGCCTTGCGTCTTGCCTCTGGCTCCCGGCTATATGTCCTACATCGCGGGCCAACCGCGGCTCAAAGCAGGTGAGGCGACGGCTTTCGCCGATCGCGCGCGCAGCCTGCTTCTGAGCCTGTGGTTCGTTCTGGGGTTCTCCACGGTGTTCGTGGCGCTCGGCGCCGGAGCCAGCCTACTTGGCGGAGTATTGCTGCGCTGGAAGAACGAGCTGGGCATTGCAGGTGGCGCGCTGATTGTTCTGTTCGGGCTCGTGATGATGGGTGCTGTCAAAGTCCCCGCTATGATGCGTGACACCCGACCAGATGTCGCGACGAAGGGCGGCAACCCGGTGGGGGCGTATCTGCTGGGGCTGGCTTTCGCCTTTGGCTGGACGCCATGTATCGGGCCGGTGCTGGGATCCATTCTCACCGTAAGTGCCACGTCCGGAATGGACGGCGTGGCACTTCTGGCGATCTACTCGCTTGGTCTTGGCGTGCCGTTCCTGCTGGTCGCACTCTTTACCAACGAGATATCGGGCAAGCTCAGGCGGATAGGCGCGGCGGGTCGTTGGCTATATCGCATCGCCGGCGGGCTGATGGTGCTGATGGGACTCGGCGTGATGACCGGTCGGATCAGCATGCTGGCATACTGGCTGCTCGAGGCCTTTCCGGCACTTGGCATGATCGGGTAGCTTCGGCTCGCACGCCGGAACGTCGAGATGGGGCTTGAAGCTACAGTAACTGTAGCAGCTAAACCACCTCTTGACCGATTCGAGGAGTGATACCGTGCGCCCCACAGATCCCTTGCTTGCCGCCACACGGCTTCTGGATTTCCAGGCTCGGCCCATTGCCGCGTTGATCGCGGCGCGGGGTTGGAAGGAGATGCCTTCGCACGCCCGCATCGGGTCGATCTACGAATTCGTGCGCAACGAAATCCTGTTCGGCTACAATCGGGCCGATGACATTCCGGCCTCTCAAGTGCTGACGGACGGGTACGGCCAGTGCAATACGAAGAGCACTCTCCTGATGGCGCTTCTTCGGGGTGTCGGCATCCGCTGTCGGTTGCACGGCTTCACGATCCGAAAGGCGCTCCAGCGGGGCGTGGTGCCCGAGCTCGTGTACCCGATGGCACCGGCCGAGATACTCCACTCCTGGGTGGAGGTGGAGCATGCAGATAGCCGGGTGATCCTCGAAGGCTTCATCCTGGATCAGGCATACTTGACGGTCTTGCAGAACAGGTTCGCGAATAGCCTCCAAGCCCTCTGCGGGTACGGGGTTGGAACAGAATGCCTCTCAGCCCCGCCAGTGATCTGGACCGGCGGCGACGCATTCATCCAGAAGACCGGGATCAGTGCAGACCTCGGCATGTTTGATACTCCGGATGACTTCTACGTGCGGCACCGACAGGCACTCGGTGCCGGGAGATCCTGGCTCTATTCCCGGGTGATTCGCCACTGGATGAATACCCGGGTTCGCCGGATCCGAAGTGGCTCGGTGCCCCCGATTCCCGGGATTGAGGAAACAGCTCTCCAAGCCCGTGCGTTGCATACGGGCGGCATGGCTAACGCGAGCCACCAAAGCTTGGAGAAGCCCGCCGTTTATCCCGGGCTCCGGCTTGGCGAGGAGCATGTATGAACAATCTTTGGCTGGTCATCGGACTCGCTTTGCTTCCGGGCCTGGGTAACCTCGCCGGCGGAATGGTGGCAGAATTCTTCCGTTCAACTCCGAGGCTCCTCAATCTTGCGCTGCACGCCGCATCGGGCATCGTCATCGGTGTCGTGTCGATCGAGCTGATGCCCGAGGCTCTGGAAAATCTTGCAGGCTGGTGGATTGCCGCGGCCTTCGCGGCAGGCGGCGCCGCCTATGTCGGCACTGAGACGCTGATCGAGAAGATGAACTCTTCGAAGAGTGGAAGCGGTAGCAGCAGCATGTGGATGATCTACGTCGCCGTGGCTGTCGATCTCTCCGGTGACGGCCTGATGATCGGGTCGGGTTCTGCCGTGGCCACATCACTGGCCGTGGTGCTCGCCGCCGGTCAGGTGCTCGCCGACTTTCCGGAAGGGTACTCGGTCGTGGCGAACCTCAGGGAGAACGACGTGCCCCGCAAGCGCCGCATCCTCGTCTCGCTGTCCTTTCCGATCTACTGCCTGGCGGCAGCCTTACTCGCGTGGTTCCTGCTTCGGAGTGCACCGGACGCGGCCAAATACGTCGCCCTGAGCTTCGTGGCCGGGTTACTTACGGTCGCTGCCGTCGAGGACATGCTGGAAGAAGCACATGACGCGGCGGGCGACACGCGCGCTTCAACACTCGCCTTCGTAGGGGGCTTCGCTCTCTTCGTCTTGGTCTCTGCTGGGCTCGGCACTATCCTGGGCAGCGACAATGGCGGCGACAGCACAGGATCCCGGAATAGCGGAGCCACATCCGATGCCTCATGATCATGGTCACGCACATATCGACCCCGAGTCCGGCGACAAGCGGGTATCCATTGCGATCTGGGCGAACGCCCTTCTGACTGTCGCACAGATCGTGGGCGGGATCCTGTCCGGCAGTCTCGCCCTGATCGCCGACGCGCTGCACAATTTTTCGGACATGGCCTCGCTCGTCATCGCATTCGCCGCGCGAAAAATCGCACGGCGCCCTGCGGACGAGCGCATGACCTTCGGCTACGGCCGGATCGAGATCGTGGCGGCGCTCATCAACTACACAACCCTGATCCTGGTCGGCTTCTACCTGATTTACGAGGGCGTGATGCGGATGATCGAGCCGACAGAGGTCGCAGGTTGGACGGTCGTAATCCTCGGCTGCGTCGCCCTGGCGGTAGACACGTTGACGGCTTGGCTCACCTACTCGATGCAGAAAGGCAGCGTGAACATCCGCGCCCTTTTCCTGCACAACCTCTCGGACGCGCTCGCTTCCGTCGCTGTGATCGTCGGCGGGACACTGATCATCCTCTACGATCTCCGCTGGGTCGACCCGGCGATCACGATCGGCATCGCGCTGTATATTCTATACCTCGCGTTCACCGAGATCGGCGGCCCAATCCGGACGCTGATGCTGGGGAGCCCACCGGACCTCGAGTGCGGCGACGTCATCGACGCGCTGCGCGGTGCGGAGGGCGTGGCCGACGTGCATCACGTCCATCTCTGGCAGATGCAGGAGCATGAGGTCGCCCTCGACTGCCACGTTGTCCTCAAGCCGAAGGGCTGGAACGACATCGAAACTGTGAAGGCAGAGATTAAGGCCATGCTCGCGAACCGCTTCAACATCGGCCATTCGAGCTTGGAGTTCGAGCACGAGGACCGCGCGCACGAGGACGCAGCCCTCTACGGGCATGGCGCTGCGGGAGGAGCGGGCAAAGACGGGCATGAGGATGTCCACCCGGCATGATGAGGGCATCGAGGCTGAGATGGATTGGACAGTCACCGCGTTGACGGTCGTGGCGCTAACCATTGCCGGAACAGTTCTGGCGGCCGTCCTGTGGTCCATTGCGAAACCCGATCGCCGCGTCTGGCCGCCGCAGACCTTCGGGCCGGCGACGTCGATCCTGACGTGGGGTGGCACACTCGTCTTCTTTGCATCCGTCGTCTTGCTCGGAATTGCGGGTTGGGGAGATGCACCACTGCCGGGCTGGCTGCGCTACGGCCTGGCACCGATCCTGATCGCCACCGGCAACGCGGTCGTCTGGAGTGGAGTGATCGGCTTCGGCGCAAACCAGACAATGGGTGCCGAAGGTCGGCTCAAGACGGACGGGTTCTACCGCTTCTCCCGGAATCCCCAGTACGTCGCCGATATCGTGATCCTGATCGGGTGGACCCTATTCAGCGCATCCCTCGTGGCGTTGCCAGCGGTCATCGCCGGCGTTGTTGTCTTCGTAGCTTTCCCGCTCGCCGAGGAAAGTTGGCTCGAGGAGCGGTATGGAGCCGCGTACCTCCGCTACAAAGCGGCGGTACGGCGGTTCCTCTGACAGTCCTAAGAACGGATGCGGCAGACCGCAGCGCCCGGTTTGCTTGGGAGCATTCGGGCAAAATGTTCCGACGATGGGAACCGGCATCCGCTCCAACCTCGTCAATATCCGCTCAGTCCCTGCGGATTCAACGGGCCGTCGCAACCACGCTTCCCAAAAGCGTCTGACGGGGTTTGAGACCCAATGCAGCGAATGATGGGTAAATGTGTCGTCCGCTGCCGCTGCGTTGAATAATCGGTTCGGCAATCCGCATTGCAACGCAGACTTTTGAACGCTGCCACTGCGAGCGCGTCGCCGGATATTCTGCCCTTGCAACGGTTAGCAGGAAATGACCGGAAAGTCCGCGCTCCGGCCGTCCAAGCACCGCGCGGCGGATGACCGCTGCGAGTCCCTCCTGACCAGCCTTAGCGTCACGGAAACAGACATACGTCAGTCCGTCGATCAGATCGCCTTCTGGTTCACGCGCTTCGACAGGTCTGCGGCACTCTCTTTCCGTTCGCTGTAGCGGTTCAGCAGGTAGGCCTTGTTGTCGCGGGTGAGGAACGTGAACTTCATCAGCTCTTCCATGACATCGACCACGCGGTCGTAGAACGGCGACGGCTTCATCCGCCCTGCCTCGTCGAACTCGAGGAAGGCCTTCGGGGTCGAGGACTGGTTTGGGATCGTCAGCAGGCGCATCCATCGGCCGAGGATGCGAAGCTGGTTGACCGCGTTGAAGCTTTGCGAGCCGCCGCTGACCTGCATGACCGCCAGCGTCTTGCCCTGCGTCGGCCGCATACCGCCGAGGGAAAGCGGTATCCAGTCGATCTGGGTCTTCATGATGCCGGTCATCGCGCCGTGCCGCTCGGGCGAGCACCAGACCATGCCCTCGGACCAGGCGACCAGGTCCCGCAACTCCTGCACCTTCGGATGATCTGCGTCCGCATCGTCGGGCAGAGGCAGACCTGACGGGCGGTAGGTCCGGGTCTCGGCCCCAAACCTTGTCAGGATACGGGTGGCTTCTTCCGTCATCAGGCGGCTGTAGGAGCGTTCCCGTAAGGAGCCGTAGAGAAGCAGGATGCGCGGGGAGTGCGCGGCCCGCTCGGGCGACAGCAAGCGATCCGTGTCGATCGGCTGGACGTGGCGCTCGTCGAGGTTCGGGATATCAGGCAAGGCGGTTTCCTTCCGCGTCGATGAGCGGCGCGCCGTCCTCTTTTGCCAAAGGGCCCGGCGGCAGAGTGTCGAGAAGATCGAGCACGGCCTCGCTCGGGCGGCACAGCCGCACGCCCTTGGCAGAGCAGACGATGGGGCGATTGACCAGGATCGGATGCTCCAGCATCGCGGTCAGGATCGCCTCGTCGCTGACAGACGGATCGAGCAGACCCAATTCCTCCGCAGGAGATTTCGACGTCCGCAGTGCCGTCCGCGGCGTCAGATCCGCGGCCGCGAACAGCGCTAGGAGCTGCGGCCGCGTCCAGCCCGTCTCGAGATACTCGATGACCACCGGCGTCTCGCCCGACGCCTTGATGATCGCCAGCACATTGCGCGAGGTGCCGCAGTCCGGATTGTGGTGGATGGCGATGCTCATCACGCGCCCTCCTCGGCGGGGAACCAATGCTTCGTCCGGTTGGCAAAGGCGACGAGGGACAGCATCACCGGCACCTCGACGAGGACGCCGACGACCGTTGCCAGCGCCGCACCCGAGCCAAGCCCGAACAGGCTGATCGCGACGGCCACGGCCAGTTCGAAGAAGTTGGAGGTTCCGATCAGGGCACAGGGGGCGGCGACGTTGAACGGGATGCCCCAGGCCCGCGCCGCGCCATAGGCCGCGAAGAAGATGCCATATGACTGGATCAGCAAAGGCACGGCGATCAGCGCGATGACGAGCGGACGGTCGAGGATGACTTCGCCTTGGAACCCGAAGAGCAGCACGACCGTCACCAGCAGCCCGATGATCGAGAATGGCTGCACGCGGCTTTTGAAGGCGTCGACCCCGGCCTCGCCATCTTTTGCGACGAGGCTCCGGCGCGTCAGGAAGCCTGCCAGCAGTGGCAGCATGACATAGAGACCGACCGACAGCAGCAGCGTGTCCCAGGGCACGACGATATCCGTTACGCCCAGCAGGAAGGCGACGATCGGGGCGAAGGCGAAGACCATGATCACGTCGTTCACGCTGACCTGCACCAGCGTGTAGGTCGCATCCCCGCGCGTCAGATTCGACCATACGAACACCATCGCCGTGCAGGGCGCTGCCCCCAGCAGGATCACGCCCGCCAGGTAGGCCTGCGCGTCGTCCGGCGGGATCAATCCAGCAAAGACATAGTTGAAGAACAGCACGCCCAGGGCCGCCATCGTGAACGGCTTGATCAGCCAGTTAACCACCAGCGTCACCACGAGCCCCTTCGGCTTGTCGCCGACGCGTTTCAGCGATCCGAAATCCACGCCGACCATCATCGGATAGACCATTGCCCAGATCAGGACCGCCACGGGCAGGTTGACCGAAGCGATCTCCAGCGCGGCCAACGCGCCGAAGAGGCCCGGGACCAGGTTGCCCAGAAGAAGTCCCGCGCCGATCGCAAGCGCCACCCAAACCGAAAGCCAGCGCTCGAAGGTGCCCAGCCCCGCCGCGGCGGGAAGTGAGATATCGGCCATGGCAGTCTTCCTATGATTGGGGGCAGGCGATCGCGTCGATGACGGGCTGACAGAGCTCGGGGCGGCCGGCACAGCAATCCTCCATCAGGAAAGCCAGGAGCCCCCGCACACCGTCCATGTCGGCGAAGTAGCGGATGCTGCGACCCTCCCGCTCGTTTCGGATCAAGCCGGAGCGGGCCAGGATCGACAGGTTGGCCGACATCGTGTTCTGGCGCACGCCGAGGGTCTCGCCGATGTCGCCGGCCGACATACCGACTTCGCCAGCCTTGATGAGCAGGCGGAACACATCGAGCCGGGTTGGTTGGCTTAGGGCAGCAAAGGCCTCGAGCGCGTGTTTTTCATCCATATATCGCGTTGTATTGATACGATCGACTATGGTCAAGGCTTCATCGCGCCAGGATTCCACCAGCACAACCGATGATCGATGCACTTGCCCTCAACGGGGGTCTGTGATGGCGTCTAAAACTCAAGGGGCAGCCCTCAGATCACCGATCTTGCGCCCGCGGGGCGCGAATAATCGCGCTCGGGAGCACCTTTAAGTTTTTACTGATCGTCGGCGCTCTGCTGACCTTCGCTCCGACAGCGCTTTACGTACGTTACGGTGGCCGTCCTGCCGCATGGGGCTTTTCGCTGCTTGAAGACCAGCAGTTATTCGGCCTTCTCATGATGACGGCAGGAGCGATGATGTATCTCATGGCCACGGTCGTCCTCTTCGCTGTATGGTTCCGGCAAATTGAAGAAGACGCATCCGGCGCACGGGCGAGCCGGCCGTGCGGGGCGCAGAAGGGCGTTAGCGAATGAACAGGCATAGCGTCGCGAGTGCGTTGCTCATCGTTCTCCTCGTTTCAGCCTGCGAAGGCCCGCAATCAGCCTTTGACACGGCCGGGGTCGAGGCGGAGCGCGTGCTTGCGCTCTTCTGGATCATGTTGGCCGGTGGCGTGGTGATCTGGACCGTCGTCATTGGCTTCAGCTTTTATGCCACTAGAGCCCGGCCCGGCTGGCATAGCGAAAAGACCGGCCTGCGACTCATCATCTGGGGCGGATGCGTGTTTCCGACCGTTGTTCTGGTCGGGTTGCTGTTCTGGGGCCTCGAGATGATGCCCGAATTGCGTCGCCCCAGTACTGGCCAAACCATTGCCGTCTCGGGTGAACGGTTCTGGTGGCGCATCGCTTACGCCGTCGACGGCGATCCCGGTGTGGTGCGCAACCTTCCAAAAGGTGGGATCCCGAGTGCCAACGAAATCCGGATCCCTGTCGATCAGCGGACCGAAATCCTCCTCAGCAGTCCGGACGTGATCCACTCGCTTTGGGTGCCGCCGCTCGCCGGAAAGATGGATGCTATCCCCGGCCGGGTAAACCGGCTGATATTCGAGCCGACCGAGCTCGGCGTCTTCAATGGCGCCTGCGCCGAGTTCTGCGGCACGGCGCATGCGCAGATGGGATTGCGCGTGGTTGTGGTGACCGGCTCCGAGTTCGAGGAGTACATCCGGGCGCAAGCCCAGCCTGCTGCACTGGTCGATGACCCCGGCCTCGACCTTTTCATGGAGAACGGCTGTGCGGCGTGTCACTCCGTTCGGGGAACGCCGGCCGACGGAGACGTCGGACCAGACCTGACGCACCTGGCCAGCCGGCTCACCATCGCCGCAGGCCTTCTCCCGACCACGGAAGAGAATATCGCCGCTTTCATCGCGTCCCCCGACCACCTCAAGCCAGGGGTGGAGATGCCGGCATTCGGCGTTCTGCCAGAGGGGGATATCGTTCGTATTGCCAAATGGCTGGGGGCCCTCGAATGACTCACGGGACGATCGGTAACCCTGCCGAGCCGGATCAGGACGACGAGGCGGTCCGGCGGAAACAGGAGGAACGACTGCGCGAGGTCTGGGCGGCGCCCAAAGGCTGGCGATACTGGTCGGCGGTCAACAACACCGAAGTCGGTGTCTGGTACACCGCGGCGGCGTTCGGCTTCATGTTGTTTGCCGGTGTTCTGGCCCTCATGATGCGGGTGCAGCTGGCCGTCCCCGACAACGATTTTCTGACCGCGACCTTCTACAACCAGGTCTTCACCCTCCACGGCACAGCGATGATGTTCCTATTCGCCGTGCCAATCTTTGAAGCTGTCGCGATCATCCTCCTGCCACAGATGCTTGGAGCCCGGGATCTTCCGTTTCCCCGTCTCTCCGCGTTCGGGTTCTGGTGCTTCCTGATCGGCGGCGTCTTTGTCTGCGGTTCGATCTTCTTCGGCGCGGCGCCCGCATCGGGCTGGTTCATGTACCCGCCTCTGACCACCAACGAGCAATACACCCCCGGCTACGGGCCGGACATCTGGCTGCTGGGTCTGTCCTTCATCGAAGTCGCCTCAATCGCTGCGGCGGTCGAGCTTATCGTCGGGACCCTGAAATGTCGTCCCCCGGGAATGCGGCTGAACCTGATGCCGCTCTACGCGTGGTACGTGCTGGTGGTTGCGGGGATGATCCTGTTCGCGTTCCCACCATTGATCGCGGGCGACATCCTGTTCGAGCTCGAGCGGATGTTCGACTGGCCCTTCTTCGACCCCAGCCGCGGTGGCGACCCGTTGCTGTGGCAGCACCTTTTCTGGATCTTTGGGCACCCAGAGGTCTACATCGTGTTCCTGCCGGCCATCGCTCTGGTCGCGATGATCGTGCCGACCTTCGCGCAGCGCCCAATCCTTGGTTATTCGTGGATCGTGCTTGCGGCGGTGGGAACCGGCTTCATCTCCTTCGGACTGTGGGTGCATCACATGTACACCACCGGCTTGCCTTCGATCTCGCTCGGCTTCTTCTCGGCTGCCTCCGAGGCGGTGGCAATTCCAACCGGGGTTCAGATCTTCGTGTTCCTGGCGACGCTCCTGACCGGCCAGGTCATCTATTCGGTGCCAATGCTCTTCGTCTCGGGCGCGCTGGCCACGTTCGTGATCGGCGGGCTCACCGGTGTCATGGTCGCGCTGGTCCCCTTCGATTGGCAGGCACACGATACCTACTTCATCGTCGCCCACCTGCATTACGTCCTGATCGGCGGGATGCTGTTCCCGCTGGCGGCCGGCATCTACTATTACTGGCCCATCGTCGGCGGTCGGCGCCTCTCCGAC